>Ga0116149_1003238_pt1 | contig 17009 bp, 13 predicted proteins | sample AD_UKC057_MetaG_FD_89787 | JGI IMG/M metagenome (GOLD analysis project Ga0116149, IMG submission 89787) | Active sludge microbial communities of municipal wastewater-treating anaerobic digesters from USA - AD_UKC057_MetaG | ecosystem: Engineered > Bioreactor > Anaerobic > Digestate | place: USA... | reverse complement strand
GCGATGTGGAGACCGCCGGCGGATGCGCAGTCTGCCCTGCTGCCGACGCAGGCCTGAAAACAGGGGATATCGTATGTTCAGCCAACGGAAAAACGCTGACCTCGAACCTCCAGCTGCAAGCCATTATCACAAGAAGCAGCGGCAATCCCATCCCCTTGTCGGTACAGCGTGACGGTGACAGCTTCGATACTGTGCTGAATCCGGTATTTTCGGACAAAACTCAGCGCTGGACAGGCGGTATGTGGGTGCGTGACAGCATCGCAGGAATAGGAACTATGACTTTCATCGACAAGTCCACAGGCCGTTTTGCAGGTCTGGGGCATCCTATCTGCGACTCCGATACAGGCGGCATGGTACCTCTGCACAGCGGCGAGGCGGTACCTGTTGATATCACCGACACCAAACGTGGCGGACGTGGGATCCCCGGCGAGCTTCATGGACGTTTCAGTCCGGGAGGAAGCTTCGGAACTCTCGACACTAACACCGAATGCGGTATATTCGGGCAGCTCAGCGACGCAGCACTTGGACGTTTCGCAGCAGAAGGCGAGGAATTCCGCCTCGGCTACCGTCAGGATATAAACACGGGCAAGGCTCAGGTATATACCACTGTAAACGGCGATAAACCGCAGAAATACGATATTCTCATTGAGAAGATAGACTATAATTCCGAGGACGAATCCAAGAATATGATGATAACGATAACCGACCCCAAGCTTCTTGAAGCGTCGGGCGGCATAGTTCAAGGTATGAGCGGAAGTCCCATCATACAGAACGGCCGACTCATCGGTGCAGTGACTCATGTATTCGTGTCGGATCCATCCCGTGGATTTGCAATATTTGCAGAAAACATGGCTGAGCATATGAATGACGGCGAATACGCCGGTGAGAGCGAATGACCATCGGTCAGTCAGCAGCATTCCCATAAAACAAAATGGGCGTTACAACTGTAACGCCCTTGAGTTTGTTCGTTGGTAATTATCTGTTTTCTTCACTGAAACCGCTGTCAACGAGATCGATAAGAGCGTCTACAGCAGCCTTTTCATCAGCGCCGTCTGCGATAACCTTGATGGTAGTACCGCCAACGATACCGAGTGAAAGAATACCGAGTAAGCTCTTAGCATTTACTCTGCGCTCTTCCTTTTCGATCCAGATAGATGCCTTGAATTCGTTAGCCTTCTGGATAAAGAAGGTTGCAGGTCTTGCGTGAAGTCCAACCTGGTTCTTAACTGTTACTTCTCTGACAAACATATACAACTCTCCTATTCTCTGATACGCCGCTGTTGTTTTTAATTTTAGGTTCAGCGGTCGCCGCAAATATCTCACTTGCTGATATCATTATACAATCAAATTTTTGCATAGTCAATGGATTTTTTGTGAGAAAACCTGATATTCCTTTAAATTCTACATTTAGATTAAATCGCAAGTTCATTTTTTTCTTTTGCTTGTTTATTATCACCACAAAAAATTGTTGACTATCATTGTCAATGTTATATAATATTCAACGTTTTATTATGTTTAATATATCCAAACTAAATTTTAACACGTTCATTATTAGTTCATTATATGGCAACATTATGATTTTTTATACCAAATCTCCCATATTTGCGCATCATTTGAGAGGAGTTTTCAACTGACCCTATGGTCATTTTTTCTTCTTGACTTCAGGCGGATGTTCTGCCATATAGGTCTCATAGAGATCAGGGCGCCTCTCCGCTGTTATCTCAAGGCTTTTCTCGTGTCTCCATTTTTCAATGTTGGCATGATGCCCCGAAAGCAGTACAGGCGGAACAGCCATATCCTCCCATACTTCGGGACGGGTATAGTGGGGATATTCAAGAAGGCCGCTGTAGATGCTCTCCTCCTCGAAGCATACGTCATCGGAAAGAACTCCCTTGCACATTCTTGCTACGGAGTCCACCAGCACCATTGCCGGAAGCTCGCCGCCTGTCAGGACATAGTCGCCGATGGAGATCTCCTCATCCACGATCTTGTCGAGGATACGCTGATCCACGCCTTCGTAGTGGCCACATATTATGAGGATATCCTCCATTTTCGACAGTTCAGCCACTCGTTTCTGATCGAGGACTTTTCCTTTGGGCGACATATATATTGTATGCGGTTTTGTGCCGAATTCTTCACAGACCGCCTTGTAACAATTGTAAATCGGCTCGCACTGCATGACCATGCCCATTCCGCCGCCATAGGGAGTATCATCCACACGGCGGTGCTTATCGAGGGTATATTCACGTATCTGGCGGCAGTGTATCTGTATCTTCCCGGCTTTACGTGCTCTGCCGACGATACTTTCGCCCAGGACAGCCTCACACATTTCAGGGAAAAGCGTAGCTATTTCGATTCGCATATTTTCACGTCCTTAGTTATGGTATATTTTACATCACATAAATGGGCGGATGATATCCGCCCCTAAGCTTGTTTCGGGACGCCGAGGGCGGCGTCCCCTACATAATTATTCACGCAGTATAACCGTATTGTAGGGGCGGACGCCCTCGGCCGCCCGATACTGACTCCTACATTTTTTGTTTACAAGCCGTCGAGCGACCTGAAACTCATCGCTTTTCTAATTGTCAGCGAGCTTGCGAGCGATTCGTGATCGGGGTCAAGCTGCCGTCAGCTTGCGGATGATATCCGCCCCTACGTTATTTCCTTTTCAGCCGCTTGACGATCTTAACCACAGTAAAACCTATGAACAGAGCAATAAGCGCAAGCATGAAAATTCCCATCGCAATATTGCCGTCACTGAATGACTGTACAGCCACAAGAATGCAGACTCCTGCCAAAGCCGCATATACCGCAAAAAGAACTATCCGAAGTATCCACCTTACAGGCTTCGGAACCCTGCTGTTAGTGCTTCCTTCGAGCATTCCTTCAAAGGCAAGCCCCACCAGTTCTTCAATTATTGCTTCGATCATTGTTCACATCTCTCAGTCAAAAAGCCCATCCAGAGGCCGTATAGTCATAAGGTTGTTGTCGATATCGGTGGAAACCACCACATCAGCGATCGCAGGTATGAGGTACTCTCTGTCCTCGCCCTTTATGACGTAAACATCGTTTGCGCCTGTTTCAAGAACATCCGCTATCTTTCCGTAGACCTTGTCCGTATCAGCGTCACGTACTTCAAGGCCTATGAGGTCCTGTATGAAGTATGTGTCATCGTCCAGTTCAAGGTCGTCACGGTGCATATACAGCACCTTGTTTCTCAGCTTTTCAGCGGCTTCGGGAGTATCGACTCCCTCTATCTTTGCGATGACTGTATTCTTGAACACACGGGAACGGGTAATAATTACCTCGTCCTTGTTCTTTCCAATGAAAAGCCTGTCGAACTCCGCAAGAAGCTCGGGGCTGTCGGTATATGGCATTATCTTCACTTCTCCACGTATGCCGTGAGTAGTGACAATTTTTCCTGCTTCCAGGTATTCTTTCTTCATTTTATTCCTTTCATCTTTCAGCAAGCTTTGCTGAATTCACTATCTGATATATGAGCTGTTCATCGGTGCTGCTTATCTTTACAACATGGTAATCGTTGAGGTCAGCCTTGTCATAAAGCACCAGATCATACCAATAGCGCTGATCCTCACAGCCGATACCGTTAAAGTCCAGAAATCCCACAGCACCGTCTGTTTCAAAGTCCCACGCCTGTTCGTAATAACAAAACGCTTGTTTATCGGTTGCCAGTCTGACAGCGCTGACGAAAACTCCGCCGCCTCTCGTCCTGACATCATCGAAGGTGAAGTTGCGAATTGCCGATGAAACGGCGTAATTGTTCTTTTCGGTTTCCTTATTCAGAGCGGAACTTTCTCTTTTCCACTGTTCAGCGCCGATAAAATCATAGGGCATATAAAGGACCTGTGCACCTGATGAGGATGCGAGCGGTTCAAGAAAATTCACGGTAAGACCGTCGCATTCAAATATATGGTATCCCGACTTATTTTTGTCCTCGTCCCTTCTTGCGGCATTTCCGGGCAGGCGCAGAGAAATGCCGTACATAGCCGTTTCCTTGAAGCTGTCGGGAGTTTTTACGTCATAATGCTCATAAGAGGAAGTCTTACTGTCCATATTCGAGAAATTCCCCAGTTTGTCCGAATTCACCACAAGTTCTGCCATGCTCTTTGGAAAAGCGATGAAAGCGCCGATCACCGCCAAAATAAGGACTGCCAATGTGATAAATATAACCTTTACTGTTTTCATAATGTTACTCCTGTTCTGTGCGCTAAGTACATCCGCACCTATAGTATTACACTATAATGATAACACCAAAACATATAGGCAACACCGCACAAAGCCCGCCTGACGGCTTTGCACTGAATCTGCGGACATATTTTCCGCCATCTTGCACAGAAATCCCTTGACATACGATAGTATGCCTGCGGAATTTCTATACAATCTGACGAAAAATCTGTCGGCGCATCTTCAGCACAAGCTTTGTGCGGTGTTGCCTAAAGCATTTCTTAAATCAGAATATTTTCACATCTCAGCTGTCCATACAGCAAACAGTCTTAGCTATTTTCTGCGCTGTTTCAGGGGCAGCGCTCATTATCACCAGTTCAGTGAACGAGTCGAGGTCGTTCACATCGTAGCATTCAACAGCAAGGGAGTATCTTCCGCCCTTTGATACTGTCTGATTTATATACATTTTCGCTTTATCGTTCTCATAAAAATAAGAATGCGGGGTGACTTTAAGAGGAGTTTCAAGGGCATCGTCACTGTCGTCTATGCCGATAATGGCAGGCATCATTATTTCCTTGTATACTGCCAGTTTGCTGAATGCGCTGACTTCCGATACAGAAAGCTTATTGCAGTCGTTTTTATCAAAAGTGCCGAGCAGATACATAAGGCCGTAATGATCGTTCGGGATGGAATACCCCATTTTTTCCACGCCTTTTCTGATGAATCCACTCTTGAAGAAGCCGTCCTCGCCGATGGCTTTCCATGTGGGATATTCGGCCTTTCTCTTCTCCGGACAAACAAAAATCTGAACGTCGCACTTTTCCGTGTCATTGCTGAAATAGCGCACAGAATCGTCAGCTGTTCTGCCTTCTGGTATCTTCGGCACAAGACAGTCGGGAGCTTTCAGCGATATACCATGAATAGTATAGTCTGTGAAGTCATCGGGGATCTCCGCATCCGCATAGGGATAAGCCTCGATATGCTTATCAAGATTTGCGCATCTGTTCCCGATAAAATGGTATTTTACAACTGTCTGCGATAAAAAGAGAACAGCCGCACCTGCTGCGGCAAGGGCAATAATGACCGATTTTTCCATTATATCTCCTTCACTTTGACTGTATCATCTGTTCGTTTCGCTCACATTCTGATGAAAATATTCCGTAAAATTTTCTTTTATGTAATATTGATAATATAATACTTTTCAATAATACCACTCGGCAGAATAACATCAATAAAGTCGCCTGCTCTATGATTTATCAAAGCTTTTCCTATCGGTGAAATCAAACTGATATTTTTTATTTTATCGGATTCGTTTTTGCAGACAGGCATTATTTCTTCCCTTGTATTCGCACCATAAAAAGAACCGCCCATACCATAGTATTTTATTTCGGTTTCATTTTTACATAGTTTAACACAAATAGTTTTGCCTGTTGATATCTGCTTTATTTCAACTATAGAACCAACCTCAATTTTCAAATCATCATAGAAAATTAAATTACCTATGGCAGTTACAGGTATTTTGAACGGCTTTTCCTTGTAATAAAAATAAATAAAATCATTATCAATGTAGCCATTTACTGTATCACCATTTTTTATTTTAAAAACACGGTATTCCTTCATAATAGCCACCTTCCAAGAATCAAATGGCATTAATCATATTATTACATAAAAAGTCGTCAGTTTGAGGGCGGATAATATCCGCCCCTACTGTTTTCTACTTTCTGCGCTCTGTTTAGTGCCGGCGAGCGAAAGCAGATCAAGCTTAACGTACAAAGTCAGGCGCCTGCGCCGACTCGTGGACCGCCAGCGGGAGCGCCCCCGCTCAATTCTTCATTTCAAAGCTTTCGCCGAGAATGTCCTTGTTTGCGTCGAGGATAGGCTTGATGCACTCAGCAAGGAACTCGTCAACCTGCTGTGAGCTTCTGCCTGTGTAGTTCTCAGGCTTGAGAACAGCGTCAAGTTCTTCCTTTGTAACCATGAACATAGGATCAGCCTCGATAAGTTCACAGAGGTTGTTGTCAAGGCCTCTCTCCTTTACATTTGCGCCTGCCTCCATGGAGTAATCCATGATGCGGTCGTGGAGTTCCTGACGGTTGCCGCCCTTCTTAACAGCGTCCATCATGATGTTCTCGCTTGCCATGAAAGGAAGCTCAGCCATTACTCTGCGTCTTATCATCTCAGGGTATACAACGATACCGTTTGTAACGTTCATCATGATGTTGAGGATAGCGTCAACGCCGAGGAATGCCTCAGCTACGGAAATACGCTTGTTTGCTGAGTCGTCAAGAGTTCTCTCGAACCACTGTGTACCTGCTGTGAATGCAGGGTTGAGGCTGTCTATAATTACGTAACGTGCAAGGGAAGTGATTCTCTCGCATCTCATAGGATTGCGCTTGTAAGCCATAGCAGATGAACCGATCTGCTTCTTCTCTCTTGGCTCTTCCATTTCCTTGAATGACTGGAGAATTCTCATATCATTTGAGAATTTGCTTGCTGTCTGAGCGATATCGCTGAGGACTTCAAGAACCTTTGAATCCACCTTACGTGAATATGTCTGACCCGAAACAGGAACAACTGCATCGAAGCCCATTTCCTCAGCTATCATCTTTTCAAGCTGCTTTATCTTGTTTGTGTCGCCCTCGAAAAGCTCCATGAATGAAGCCTGAGTACCTGTAGTACCCTTTGAGCCGAGAAGCTTTAATGTAGACATACGGTACTCTAAGTCCTCGAAGTCCATGAGAAGCTCGTTGAGCCAGAGAGTTGCTCTCTTGCCTACAGTTGTAAGCTGTGCAGGCTGGAGGTGTGTATAAGCCAGGCATGGCATATTCTTGTACTGGTCTGCAAACTTAGCCAGATTGTTCATTACATTGAGGAGCTTTCTGCGTACAACCTTGAGGGCATCACGCATGATGATAACGTCTGTGTTATCACCTACGTAGCATGAAGTTGCGCCGAGGTGGATGATACCTGCTGCATCAGGACAGGCCTGACCGTATGTGAAGACGTGAGCCATAACATCGTGACGGGTTATCTTTTCACGCTCTGCTGCCATTTCGTAGTCAACGTCGTTGATATGTTCTTCAAGCTGCTTTACCTGTGCCTCAGTAACAGGAAGACCCAGCTTCATTTCTGCTCTTGCGAGAGCGACCCAGAGTTTTCTCCAGGTAGTGAATTTCTTATCAGCTGAGAAAATGTACTGCATTTCCTCGCTTGCATAACGTGTACAGAATGGGCTTTCATAGCTTTTGATATTATCGCTCATGACTTTTTCTCCTTTAAAAACAATACTTGCGCTCAAACGCATATTTTTTCATTTTAAGGCAACACCGAACAAAACTTGTGCTGAATATGCGCCGACAGATTTTTCGTCAGATTGTATAGAAATTCCGCAGGCATACTGACGTAAGTCAAGGGATTTCTGTGCAAGATGGCGGAAAATATGTAAGCAGATTCAGTGCAAAGCCGTCAGGCGGGCTTTGTGCGGTGTTGCCTTAATTATAGCATTTTCTTCACGCTCTGTCAATCGTCACATACGACCAAAAAAGGGAAGCCGAAGCTTCCCTTTGATTTTATTTCACAAATTTAGCGTTTATGATAGTATAGCCGTATGGCGGTACGTATACCGTATCATTCTCAAATCTGCCGTAACAGGCTGTGAGATTCTCGAAACGGCTGAGGTGTGAGCTCATATTTCCGATAGCTGCTTCTTCTCCTGAGCGGTTGATGAAGAAGATATAGTCCATCTCATCGCCCTGACGGGTAAATGCAGCTACTCGTCCGTCGACCACATTTTCCTCGTTCAGCACGAAATAAGTACGTCCGCACTTCAGATTCGGGATGCTCTTCCTTACCCTGCCAAGCTCTCTGACATAGCTTATAAGCTCCTGGTCCTCATTGCCCCAGGGATAGCAGCGGCGGTTGAACGGGTCCTTGTAGCCCTGCATTCCTGCCTCGTCGCCGTAGTAGATGCTGGGAACTCCCGGAAGGAAGTATATCAGCGCAAATGCGGCTTTGAGAAGGTTCTTGCCGTACTGATACTGCTCATCAGTCAGATAGCGTTCAGCCTGCCATTCCTTGCTCATGCCCTCGCAGTTATCACCGCCGAGACGGTTGATAGCACGTTCGATATCATGAGTGGATACGAAATTCATAAGGGTGTGGACGGTATGTCTCGGGTAATTCTCAACGATAGTCATTATAGAGAATATGAACTCCTTCGGGTCGCCGCCTTTCAGGAATTTAATGATAGCTTCACGGAAAGGATAGTTCATGACAGAATCAAGCTGATAGCCCAGGAGATAGCGTCTCTTTATGCCGTAGCTTTCCTTGTTGGAAGCGTCCTCCCATACCTCACCGATGATTATTTTATCCTGTGAGAACGACTTTACCGAGCGTCTCAGATTATTGAGGAACTGGTCAGGGAGTTCATCCGCAACGTCAAGACGGTAGCCTGCTGCGCCCTTGCTGAGCCAGTAGTGGAGAACTCCGTCCTCACCGCAGATGTAATCGGTGTAGCTCTCGTCATTTTCGTTGACATTGGGGAGGGTGTCGATGCCCCACCATGCCTCATAGACATCGGGATAATTGATGAAAGAATACCAGTCGTAGTATTTGCTCTCGGTGGACTGATAAGCGCCCACGGTGTCGTATCGGCCGAACTTGTTGAAGTAGATGCTGTCAGCGCCCGTATGAGAGAATACGCCGTCGAGAATTATGGATATGCCGTACTTCCCGGCCTCATTGCAAAGTTCCTCGAACTCCTCATTGGTACCGAGGAGAGGGTCTGCCTTCATGTAGTTTGCGGTATTGTAGCGGTGATTCTCATGGGATTCAAATATCGGGTTCAGATAAATACAGGTAACGCCCAGGTCGTAAAGATAGGGCAGTTTTGACTGTATTCCTGCGAAATCGCCGCCGAAGTAGTCGTTATTCCATACATGGCCGTTCTGGTCGGGCTTATAGTAAGGAGTACCTCCCCAGTCCTCACGGAGAACACGGTCTTCGGGGACGTTGTCATGCTTCTTGCCGCTCTTGCAGAAACGGTCGGGGAATATCTGGTACATTATGCCGCCCTTGATGAAATCGGGAGTCTGATACTCGCTGGAGTAAACAGTCAGCTGGAAAAGCTCTCCGTTGTCGATAGCGCCCTCATGGCAGTTCACCATTTTGATATAGTGGCGGATGCCCTGTTCTGTGTATGAGAAATAGTAATAGTGAACATCAGTATATCTTGCGTTATACTCAGCTGAATACGCTATACAGTCATCTTCCTCGGTGACTTCGTTCATATTGATAAAGCGCTCCTTGAAGCCTGTACAGAAAAGGACCACAACAGGCGGGTAGTCGGGCTTTATATCCTTGGGCAGTCTTATAGTGAAGCGTATAGTCTCAAACTGTCTTACAGCTCCGAATATAGATTTGTATCCTAAATTCCAGGTATCATAGATAGTTCTCATTAAGTTCTCTCCATTCTCTTGAAATTGATAGACTGTATATCAGCTGTTCTTATCAAAATGGGGACGGGAAAGCGTCCCCATTGAGGTCTGATTATCTTAAATGCCAGATATTCTCAGCGTACTCTGTAACAGCACGGTCAGCGGAGAATATTCCCGCACCTGCGATATTATTCAGTGACATCTTAGCCCATTTCAGCTTGTCGTTGTAGCACTCGGTGATGTACTTCTGAGCGTTTCTGTAGCTGTCGAAATCAGCGAGCACCATGTAAGGATCTCTGTCCTTCGGTGAATTTGCCACATCGTTGAATGTGCAGCCGTTGATACCTCTGTACATACGGTCGATAGCCTCATGGATAACTCCGTTGTTGTTGTAGATATCAACAGGATTATAGCCTCTTGCCTTCAGTTCGTTCACCTCGGGGGTGGTCATGCCGAAGATGACGATATTCTCGTCTCCGCAGGCATCCTTTATCTCGATGTTAGCGCCGTCGAGAGTACCGAGGGTAACTGCACCATTGAGCATCAGCTTCATATTGCCTGTACCCGAAGCTTCTGTACCAGCAAGTGATATCTGCTCTGATACATCGGAGGCAGGCATGAGGTGCTCGGAAAGTGTTACGCAGTAATTCTCAAGGAATACCACCTGAAGCTTCTGGTTTATTCTCGGATTCTTTCTTATCTCCTCGGATATAGCCCATATCATCTTGATTATCTGCTTGGCGAGATAGTAGCCCGGAGCAGCCTTTGCTGCGAAGATATAGGTCTTGGGAGTGAAAGGAGCGTCCGGATTATTGAGCAGATATGCATAATCTGCCAGTATATTCATAACGTTGAGGTGCTGTCTCTTGTATTCGTGGAGACGCTTGACCTGTACGTCGAAGATGCTATCTGTATTGAGGATTATATCGCTATGTGACTTGACATACTTGGCAAATTCTTCCTTGTTTGCCTTCTTCACATCCATGAGCTTTGTGAGTACATCCTCATCGTTCTCAAATTTCTTCAGCTTAGCCAGTTCAGCGGCGTCCTTGATGAACTTCTTGCCGATAGTGGCGCTGAGAAGCTTGGTAAGTGCAGGATTTGACTGATACAGCCATCTTCTGTAAGCGATACCGTTTGTGACATTCTTGAACTTTTCGGGAGTATTCTCGAACTCATCGTGGAATACTGAATCCTTGATGATCTGCGAGTGAAGCTTTGATACGCCGTTTACGCTGTGTGAAGCGGCAACGCAGAGTGTAGCCATGTGTATCTGATTATCCTTGATGATGGACATACGTGTGGTCTTTGCGCTGTCGTAGCCGTTTCTCTCCATGAGAGACTGGCAGTAGCGGTTGTTGATCTCCACTATAATGGAGAAGATTCTCGGAACGACTGTCTTCACAAGGTTGACATCCCACTTTTCAAGAGCCTCAGCCATAACAGTGTGGTTTGTGTAAGCGAAAGTTCTTGTAACGATATCCCATGCCTTTTCCCATGTGTATCCGCAGTCATCGAGGAGTATTCTCATCAGCTCGGGGATAGCGAGGGTAGGATGTGTGTCGTTGATGTGGATAGCTACCTTATCAGCAAGGTTTTCGAGAGTTCCGTAAACGTTCATGTGGCTTCTTACTATATCGCCTACAGCGGCAGCGCACAGGAAGTACTGCTGACGGAGACGGAGGCTCTTTCCTTCCAGATGGTTATCGTTAGGATAGAGGATCTTTGATATAGCGTTTGCGATGGAGTTCTGAGCGAGAGCCTCATCGTAGTTGCCCTTGTTGAACATCTCCATGTTGAAGTTAGGAGCCTTTGCTGACCAGAGACGGAGCACTGATACGCCCTCTCCGCCGTAGCCTGATACATACATATCATAAGGTGTAGCAACGACTGTGCTGTAATTTACATGGGAGATGTAGTGATACTGATTATCCCAGTATTCCTGAAGGTCGCCTTCAAAGTGGATATCAATTGAAAGCTCAGGCTTCGGAACCAGCCATACGCTTCCGCCGGGGAGCCAGTTATCGGGGAGCTCGGTCTGCCAGCCGTCTTCAAGCTTCTGCTGGAAGATACCGTACTCATAGCATATTGAGTGACCCATAGCAGGGAAGCCTGTGGTAGCCAGACCATCCAGATAGCAGGCAGCAAGTCTTCCGAGACCGCCGTTGCCCAGACCTGCGTCAGGCTCGTATTCATATATCTTATCGAGGTTAATATCATAATTCTTGAGCATAGCCTTGATACCGTCAGCCAGCTCTAAGTTGTAAATGCTTGTTTTGAGGGAACGTCCCATGAGGAATTCCATGGAAAGATAGTATATCTGCTTTCCGCCTGCGGAGTTGGTGTGGTTGATGAAGCTCTGCCTCTTAGCTCCTAATATTTCCACTATGATCGAAGAAAGCACATGATAGACCTGCTTGTCGGAAGCTTCCTCGGGAGAAACGCTGTAGAGAAGCTGAAGCTTCTTCGGGAATTCATCCTTGATCATGTCCATGAGAGGGTTTGCCTTTTTTGTAGCCATAATTGTTCTCCATTCTGCCGCCGGGCGGCTTTATTACTGCCTGTATAATTATTTTTTGTATTTACCAATTATTTGCAAATTCCACCTTGCAATAACTTTACAAGCGGTATATTTAAATTATACTCTTTTTCCGCAAATATTTCAACTGTATATTTCAACAAATATTTGTCCACTAAATTTACACATTACGAAGCAAAGCCGTAAACTCTGTACAGACTGCAACAACAGCGCCTCTTTCTCTTGTGAAATATCACTATCAGAAGCAAAATACAAAGCAAAATATGTGCACTTCTGCCAAAAATCATGTGATTTAAACGTTTTGCGTGAAATTACGTGTAAAAACTAAAAAAAGTATTTGAAATTTATGAAAATATGTGATATAATAGGAGAGTAAATATTTGTCGGGCTGAAATGCCTGCGGCGAGATAGATAAAGCCGATGACAAAAAAATATGTGTAAAAGGGGATCTCTCCCCGAATGATTAAGTTGAATTGAAAAAGGTGATCGTTTATGGAAAAGAAAAAAGGTTTCTCGATACTCAAGTTCGTTATTGTCCTGCTTTGTATTGTACTGATCGCAGCATCAGTCGTCGTGAATGTTTTCTTCGCAGGCGGAAAAACTCCAAAAATTCTTGACAACTACATTTATATAGTAAAAGAATCCGACAACATGGGTTCTATGGTGAACGTAGGTTCAGCCCTTATCTCACCAAGCGCAAAGAATATGTCCGTAGCAAAGGGCGATATCGTCCTCTGCAATCCGGCAGACGCTCCCGACAGTCTGAAGCTCTGCAGCATCTACAACATCGATATCACCGATGACGGCATCGCAAACTTCACTACCGCAGACGCTTCAAATGTTCCAAGTGAGCAGACTATCACAAAGGACGCTATCAAGGCTATCTGCACAGGCCATCTTGAAAGCGCAGAGCTCGGACACTTCATTACATTCGCCCAGACTCTGACAGGTATTATCGCTCTGCTTATTATCCCATGTGTGGTCCTCGTTATTCTTCTTATCGCAAAGATCGTTTCTTCCAAGGAGGACGATGAGATCGTTGAGGAGAACTACGACTTCTACGAATACGACGGCGACGAGAAAAAGAAGAAGAACAGCCAGCCAAAGGCTCCTGCTTCTCACGAAAAGAAGCCTTCCTCTCCTCTCTTTGAGCCATCGCAGGAAATACAGCCCAGTGATGACCTCGAGCGCAAGAAGATGTCCATCGCTGAAAACTTCAGCCAGAAGAAGGTCAATCCCAATTCTCCTTATCAGAAGGAGAAGGAGCGCACAATGCAGTTCAAGGCTCAGATGGCTGCAAAACAGGACGCATCTCCTGTCAACAACTCACCTGCACCTACTGCTGACACTCTCAGAGATGAGATACTCAAGAAGAACGAAAAGACAAATACAGGTTCATTCGGCGCTATAAAGCCTCTCGACAGACCTGCACAGCAGCCTGTTGAAGCCAAGCCCGCAGAACCCGCAGCTCAGCCAAAGAAGAGCAGCACTCCCGATATTTCCGATATCATCAAGAAGAGCGAGAACAGCGCACGCAAGAAGAAGGCTGACGAAATGTCCGTTGATGATCTCCTGAAACTCATCGAGGACGAAAAGAAAAAGCTTTGATCACAAAAAGACCGTTTCCGGACGGTCTTTTTTCTTTTGCAATTATTGGCATGATAGTATTGACAAATTGCGACATATAATATATAATTGTAAATAAGTTATGAACAGAAAGGGATAATTTATGAAAGGTAACAAGACTATCGTCAGATCTGTACTTATATTTACGCTTATCATGGGAGCCATGTCCTTATTGGTCATGCTCAATTCAAATATAAGACAAAAAAACAACAACTATATAACCGTCGATCCCGAGACTATGGAGCTCGTACAGCTTGACGGTCCCAGGGAAGGCGACCCGATCGCAATAGTCGATACCACCCTCGGCGAGTTCAGATTCGTGCTCTATCCCCAGTACTGCCCCAACGCTGTGAAGAATTTCACCGATCTTGCAAAACAGGGCTACTACAACGGCACATACGTTTTCAACTCCGACAGCGGTGCTTACTCCGCAGCAGGAGCTCCCAACAAGGACGGCACTGTCAACGACTCATCCCATGAAGTAGTCGAGCGTGAACTCCACGAAAACCTCTGGCCTTTCAAGGGTGCGGTCTGCGCTATGACTACTACCGTGGACAAGGGCGTGAAGGAATTTCTCTTTGGCGGCGGCACATACTACAACGGAAGCCGCTTCGCCCTCATCAATACCATAGAGTTCGACGACCGGATGAAGGCCGATTTACGTGAAGTTTCAGCAAGCCAGAAGCTTGCGGAAGCTTTCATCGAAAAAGGCGGAATCCCCAATTTCTCACAGCAGATGACTGTCATCGGTCAGACCTATCAGGGCATGGATGTTATCGAAAAATTATCCGCTCTTGAGACCGAAAACAAGGGGCCTTACAAGATACCGAAGGACGACATAATGATCATTTCCGTCACAATTGACGAATATGGTGAAGAAAACACAGACGCTGACAAGTGATACTGTGCAATCGTTGCGGCATTTTACCGTAATTGTGACCATTTTTTTACAGCGGTTTGCTTGAATATGACAAATTTAAGCATAACCTATTTACAAATCGTTTCCAATGTTGTATAATATATAGGCAGATTTATAAATAGAACTAAATTGATCATAATAATATGGAATGATAAGGTTCCATAAAGGAGTATTGGTATGTATAAAAAAGCTCTGGCATTTGTTATGTGCCTCGCTGCGGCTTCAGCCTGCGTGACTTCATGCGGCAGCAGCAACAATGCAAACAGCAGCGAAAATCCGGCTTCAGTTACTTCTGAGACCGAGAGCGTGGAGGTCGCTAACTTCACAGCTCCGAATAAAGGCGATACTATCATTATAATGAACATAAAGGATTACGGCGAAGTCAGATTCCGCCTCTTCCCCGAATACGCCGAAAAAGGCGTTGAGAATTTCGTAGAGCTCGCCAAGAAGGGCTACTACGACGGTCTTACCTTCCACCGTGTTATCAAGGACTTCATGATACAGGGCGGAGATCCCCTCGGCACAGGCACAGGCGGCGAATCCGTCTGGGGCGGCAAGTTCGACGGCGGTACAGACCCACACCTCATCCACGCTGCCGGCGCTCTTGCTTATGCAAACAGCGGCTCTACAGCTACCGACGGAAGCCAGTTCTACATCGTAACCGGTGAGGTCTACTCAACAGAGCAGCTCTCATCTCTCGAACAGAGCGGCTACTCCTTCACAGATGAGCAGAAGGAAATATACTCCAAGGCAGGCGGCGCTCCATGGCTCGACGGAAACTACACAGTTTTCGGTCAGGTCATCGACGGTCTTGATATCATCTTCAAGGCACAGAACGTTGCTACAGGCCAGAACGACAAGCCCGAAACAGATCTTATAATCGAGTCTGTAAAGGTGGGCGAATACAACGGCGAAGAGATCCGCTGGTACCTCTCCGATTACGACTACGTTCCTGAGACAGAGCCCGAGACCGAGGCTGCTACACAGGCAAACGTTGAGGCTGCCAATTTCACAGCTCCCGAAGAGGGCGAAACTATCGTCACTATGGAGCTCGAAGGCTACGATCATCCCGTTAAGTTCAAGCTTTTCCCCGAATACGCCGACAAGGGCGTTGAGAACTTCATAGAGCTTGCAAAGAAGGGTTACTACAACGGTCTTACCTTCCACCGTGTTATCAAGGATTTCATGATACAGGGCGGAGACCCCGAAGGAAACGGCATGGGCGGTGAATCTGCCTGGGGCGGAAACTTCGACGGCGGTACAGATCCGCATCTTATCCACGCTGCAGGCGCTCTTGCTTATGCAAACAGCGGTTCTACCGCTACCAACGGAAGCCAGTTCTATATCGTAACAGGCGAGGTTTATTCAGATGATGAGATCAAGGAGCTTCAGGATTACGGCTACGGTCTCACAGATTCACAGATAAAGATATATTCAACAGCAGGCGGTGTTCCTTGGCTTGACGGCGGTTATACCGTTTTCGGACAGGTTTTCGACGGCCTCGATATCATTTTCGATGTCCAGAATGTTGATACCGACGATAACGACAAGCCTAACAAGGATGTAAAGATAAAATCAATGACCGTAGAAGAGTACAGCGGCGAGCCTGTACGATTCTATCTTTCCGATTACGCAGAGGGCTCCACAAGCGGCTCTGACGAAGACAAGGAAGAAGACAGCGAAACTACTACAGCTTCCGAGGAAGAAGAAGCTGAAACAACAGAAGCAGGCACTGCTTCTGAGGAAGAAACTACAGCGGCCGAAGAATGAGCCGTAATGAATTGATTTATGCCGGTACACCTGGTACCGCACTGATGTCCCGTGCAGACACGGGGAACAAAAGAAAGCAGTTCAGGCCAAGACACATACAGTGCGCCTGACCATTAAGGAGAGAAATCATTTGGATAAGTTTGTTATCAAAGGCGGACGCCGCCTTACAGGTGAAGTTACGATCAGCGGTGCTAAGAATGCCGCAGTAGCAATTCTTCCGGCAGTTATTCTGTCAGATGAACCATGTATCATTGAAAACGTACCTACTATCAGTGACGTTACTATCAGTCTCCGCATACTCAAGGAAATGGGTGCGGAGGTAACAAGCGTAGGCCACGATGCCTACAGGATAGATCCTACAAGGATCGATAAATTCTGCGTACCATACGAGACAGCCCGCAAGATGAGAGCTTCTTACTACTTCCTCGGCGCTCTGCTGGGCAAGTTCAATAAGGCAAGAGTTTCAATGCCCGGCGGATGTCCTCTCGGTGACAGACCTATCGATCAGCACCTCAAGGCTTTCTGTGCTCTTGGT
>Ga0116149_1003234_pt1 | contig 17015 bp, 12 predicted proteins | sample AD_UKC057_MetaG_FD_89787 | JGI IMG/M metagenome (GOLD analysis project Ga0116149, IMG submission 89787) | Active sludge microbial communities of municipal wastewater-treating anaerobic digesters from USA - AD_UKC057_MetaG | ecosystem: Engineered > Bioreactor > Anaerobic > Digestate | place: USA... | reverse complement strand
GTCAGCGGCCCGCCCCTCGTGGACAATGCCGAAGCGCTCGGCGATCAGCTGCTCGGGGACGCTCGGCGGCTCGCGCGGCGCTTCGGGCGCAGCGGCGGGCGCCCCCGCCTCGGAAGGCTCGACGGAAGGGGCCGGTGGCGCCGCCGCGGGAGCGGGGTCTGGACCGGGCAGCGCGAGCGAGACCCGCAGCACCCCCTCCTTGCGGCCGCGCAGCACGCCCAGCACCCGCGCGGCGGAGATCGAGCGGACGGGCTCGGACAGGGCGAAGAACTCCGCGAACCGCGAGCCCTTCTCCTGGCGGCCCTCGATCACCCGCGACTGCAGCACCGCGTGGTCGCGGACGTAGCGGCGGATCGCCTCGAGCAGCGGTGCGTCCTCGGAAAAGCGCGCGAGCAGGATCCAGCGGGCCCCGTCGAGCGCCGCCGAGCGGTCGGGCACCCCGCGCGCCGCGTCCACGTAGCGCTCCGCCTCCTGCTGCGGCACGAGGTCGTGGTTGTCGAGCAGCGAGTCGGCGAGCGGCTCGAGCCCGGCCTCGCGTGCCTGCGACGCGCGGCTCTTGCGCTTCTGCCTGAACGGGAGGTAGAGGTCCTCGAGGCGCGCGCGGCTCTCGGCGGTGGCGATCGCCGTCTGCAGTTCCGGCGTGAGCCGGCCCTGCTCGCTGAGGCTCTTCAAGACGAAGGCGCGGCGCTCGTCGAGCTCGCGCACCTGGTGCACCCGCTCCTCGATCGCGCGCAGCCGCGCGGAGTCGAGCCCGCCCGTGACCTCCCGGCGGTATCGCGCGAGGAAAGGCGGCGTGGCGCCGTCGGCGAGCAGCCGCAGCACCGTCTCCACCTGGTCGTCCCCTATCCCGAGTTCCCCGGCGATCCGCCGAACGGTCGTCTCCATAAACCTCAGGCCCCTGGCCAGCGACCTACCATCGTAGCAAACTTCGCTGAGCCGATTCCCGTTTTTCAACCGAGCCGGTGAGCACGAATTTCAACCGAGCTGGTGGCGCACGAAGACGAAGTACGCGAGCAGCAGCGCGGCCATGAGGTACGAGAGCCACCCAACCTCGCGCCCCCGCCCCGCCATCAGCTTCACGACCGGGTACGCCACGAAGCCGAGCGCAAGCCCGTCGGCGATCGACGAGGTGAGCGGGATGCCGACCACCGTCAGGAACACCGGCAGCGCCTCGGTGAGATCGTCCCACGCGATGCGCGCCGCGTTCGCCATCATCATCGACCCCACGAGCACCAGGGCGGGAGCAGTGATTGGCCCGTACGACCCGAGCGCCGCCACCAGCGGGCCGAAGAAGACCGCCGCCAGGAAGAGGGCCCCCGCGACCACCGCCGTCAGCCCGGTCCGCCCGCCCGCCGACACGCCGGCCGCGCTCTCGATGTAGCAGGTGATCGTGCTCGTGCCGAGCGCTGCGCCAACCGTGATCCCCGCGGCGTCGGTGAGCAGCGCCCGGTTCGCCCGCGGCAGCCGCCCCCCTTGGAGCAGCCCCGCCTGCTCGGAGACACCGACCAGTGTTCCAACCGTGTCGAACAGCCCCATGAACAGGAACACGATCACGAAGGGCAGGAGCCGCGGCTCGAGCGCGCCGATCGGATCCATGGCCAGCACCGCCGAGTGCGCCACCTGCGGGAGCGCGACGATCCCCTTGAACGCCACCTTCCCCAGCAGCGCCGCGACCAGCGCCGACCCGGCCATTCCCAAGAGCAGGGCGCCGCGCACCCGGCGAGCCAGCAGGACCGACGAGAGCAGCAGGCCGGCCGCGAACACGCCGACCTCCGCCGAGCGCAGCTCCGGGTTGAGGCCGACCAGCGTCGTCGGCCGCCCCACCACGAGGCCGCCTTGCCTGAGCCCCAAGAAGGCGATGAACAGCCCGATCCCGACCGCGATCGCGCTCCGCATGCTGGGGCTGATGGCGTCGATGAGCGCTTCGCGCACGCCCACCAGCGTCAGCAGGATGAAGGCCACGCCCGACACGAAGACCATCCCGAGCGCCACCTGCCACGGCTGGGCGACGCCAAGCGCGGCCAGCCCCATGACCACCGTGACGAAGAAGACGTTCTCACCCATGCCGGGCGCCAGCGCGATCGGGTAGCCCGCGTAGAGACCCATCAGGATGGACGCGAAGGCCGAGCCGAGGCAGGTCGCTACGAACACCGCGCCGAAGTCGAGGCCCAGAGGCCGGCCTGCCAGGTCGGTCGACAGGATCGCGGGCTGAACCACCAGGATGTAAGCCATCGTGGCGAAGGTGGTCACGCCGGCGAGCACCTCGGTCCGGGCACTGGTCCCGCGTGCGGAGAGGCCGAACCACCGCTCGAGGAGCGTCGAGGACATGGCGCCCCGGCCCGCCGCTTCCCTGGCGGTCCCGGTCAAGGACGGGCTGGCACTGTGGAAATCCCCGTCTGCACCCGAAACCATGTACGAGCACCTCCATTGGCGCGAGGCACGAGGCCACGCGGCGGCAACTTGTGGGGCGGCAGCGGTCTTGCATTGAGAGCGACCGAAGGAGAATGCAGCTCGTCTGCTGACGCGCCACGTGACGGATTCGGCAACGCTTGTGCAGCATCGAACTACAACCGGGCACGCGGGTGACACGCGTCGGCACGAGGAGCGGCGCCCCATCGTCCTGCTCGTGGATGACTACCTCGACTGCCGAGAAATGTACGCGATGTATCTGAGCCTCGCGGGCTTCCGGGTCGTCAAGGCCCGCGACGGGTTCGAGGCCCTCGCGCTGGCTCGCGAGGAACGCCCGGATCTGGTGCTGATGGACCTGGGGCTGCCCGGGATCGACGGCTGCGAAGCCACGCGGCGGCTCAAGCAGGACCGCGCTACCCGCGACGTGCCGGTGGTCGCCCTCACGGCCCAGGCGCCGCCGACCGGGAACCTGCTCGAGGCAGCTGGTTTCGAGGCGGTGATTACCAAGCCCTGCCTGCCCGACGAGCTCGCCGAGCAGGCGCACCGCTTCGTCCGGCGTCGCGTCGCCGGCACGCACCCGCTCGCCTAGGGCCGGGTTTTTCCCTTCCCACCCGCGCGGCCCTCTGCTACCCTGAACGCGAGTGTTCATTCCCCTGCCAGCTCTCTCCGCGCCAAGAGCCGATCGAACCCGCCCGTTGATTCGCTCCCTCGCAGCCTGAGCGGAAGCAGTCAGAGTGAGCCTCATCATCGCACGTGTCAACAGGAAGGTCACGCCGGGCGGGCGAGAACAGCCGTGAAGACCATGGTCCACATCCCGATCGTCGGCTTCGTCCTTCTCGCCAGCCTCGTGCTCGGCGGAGGGTGCAAGAAAGACACTCCGGAGACGGCGAAGGCCGCCTCCCCGGCGCCAACGGCCGCGCAGACCGCCGCACCCGCGCCGCCCAAGCCGGTTCCCGCCGAGTTGCCTGACGTCCTCGCGCGAGTGAACGGCCGGGCGGTGACCAAGGCGGAGTTCCAGCAGGCCGTGCGGAACCTCGAGGCACAGGCCGGCGGGCCCGTGCCGCCCGATCGCCGCGACCTCATCTACCGCCAGGTCCTCGATCAGCTCGTCGGCTTCCGCCTGCTGGTGCAGGAGTCGGAGGTGCGGAAGACCCCGATCCCCGAGACCGAGATCACCTCGCGCCTGGCCGAGATCCGGAAACAGTTCCCCGACGAGGCGGCCTTCAAGGCGGCCCTCGCCGAGCGCGGGACGACGCCGGAGAAGCTGGCCGCGGAGTTCCGCGAACAGCTGGCGGCGATGAAGCTGGTCGAGACGGTGGTGACCCCGACTGTCGCGGTGGGCGACCAGCAGCTCGACGAGTTCTACAAGAAGAACCCCGAGCGCTTCCAGCAGCCCGAGGCGGTCCGCACGTCGCACATCCTGATTCGCGTGCCCGAGAAGGCCGAGGCGGCCGCGCGGCGCGCCGCCCGCGCCGAGGCCGACCGCGTTCGCGCCGCGGCGTTCAAGGGCGAAGACTTCGCCGCGCTGGCCAAGCAGCACTCCCAGGACCAGGGGAGCGCCGTCAACGGCGGCGACCTCGGCTTCGTCGTGCGCGGCCAGACCGTCCCGGCGTTCGAGGAGGCCGCCTTCAGCCTCAAGCCCGGCCAGGTGAGCCAGGTCGTCGAGACCACCTTCGGCTACCACGTCCTCAAGGTCGGCGAGCACCGCGCGGCGAGGACGGTTCCCCTCGACGAGGTGAAGGGCGAGGTGACCGAGTTCCTCAAGCAGCAGCAGCTGCAGGAGAAGACCGCGGCCTTCGTCGAGCAGCTGAAGGCGAAAGCGAAGGTCGAGATCCTGATCTGACCGCGTCCTACCTTCCGCCCCTGCACAGCGCCGCGACGAGCGCGACGAGGGCGGACGGATCGAACGGTTTCGCCAGGTGGCGGTCGAACCCGGCACCGATTGCCGCCTGGCGATCCTCACCGCGGGCGTAGGCCGTCACCGCCACCGCCTGCACTCGCGCGATCGCCGGATCGGGCAGCGCCCTCACCTTCCGAATCAGGGAATAGCCATCCTCGCCGGCCATCCCGATGTCGGCCAGCAGGACGTCGGGGCGGAAGTCGGGGAAGACGTCCAGGGCCTGCCGCGCCGAGGCCGACGTCACGACCGAGGCCCCCTCGGCCTGGAGGGCCGCCAGCATCAGCCCGCGCGCATCGGCCTCGTCGTCCACCACCAGCACCCGGATGTTCTCCAGGGTCCGCTGCCCTCCCGGCGCGCCGACCGCCGCCTCCGGCGGCGCCGCGGGGGCCGTGGGACGCGCCCCCCCGGGCGCGGGGCGAGCCGGCAGCCGCACGGTGAAGCGGGCGCCGCGGCCCTCCCCGTCGCTCGCCGCCTCGACGGTTCCCCCGTGCAGTTCCACCAGGTGCCTGACGATCGAGAGGCCGAGGCCCAGCCCTCCATGCGTGCGGGTGGTGGAGGCATCGGCCTGCCGGAACCGGTCGAACACGTAAGGCAGGAAGCTGGGATCAATGCCGGCCCCATCGTCCTGCACGGCGACTTCCACGCTGCCGGGGCGTCCCGTCACCGAGACGTCCACGCGGCCACCCTCGGGCGTGAACTTCACGGCGTTGGCCAGCAGGTTCCACACGACCTGCAGCAGCCGGTCGCCGTCGGCCAGCAGCGGCTCGATCACGCCCTCCGCGTGCAGCGCCATCCGCAGGTTCTTGGCGTCGGCGGCAGGCCGCACCGACTCGAGTGCCGCCTCGACCAAGGGCACGAGATCGACGGCGCCTCGGTCGAGCCTGAGCTTCCCCGTGATGATCCGGGATACGTCGAGGATGTCGGAGACGAGCTGGGCGAGCAGTTGCGTGTTGCGCTCGATCGACTCGAGCGCACGGCCGCGCGTGGCCCCGTCGAGCGTGCCGCCGCGGAGCAGGCGCGCCCATCCGAGCATCGCGTTCAGCGGCGTTCGAAGTTCGTGCGACAGGGTCGCGAGGAACTCGTCCTTGAGCCGGCTCGCCTCGTCGGCCTCGCGGTAGAGCGCCTCCATGCGCTTCTGCGCCTCCTGGGCCTCGAGGCGGAGCGCGTGCTCGACGAGGCGCTTGGCGCGCTCGGTCTCGGCGCGGCGCCTCTCCGAGACGTCGCGGACGACGGTGACGATGACGTGGCGATCGGCGATGGTCGCGATCGCTACCGACGCCTCGAGCTGGATTGCCGAGCCGTCGCGCCGGCGTCCCGTGAAGTCGTAGATCTCCGGGACCGGCTCCCCCGCCAGGCGACGCCGCCCGAAGTCGAGCATCCGCTCGTTGTCGGCCGGCGCCTGCACGATCGACACGTGCTGGCCGATCAGCTCCTCGGGGCGGTCGTACCCGTAGAGCCGCACGTAGGCGCGGTTCACGAAGACGATCCGCTCGTTCTCCTCGACGATGATGCCGTCTCGCGAGGCGTCGAAGATGGCGTCGAGCCAGGCGCTCCGCTCGCGAAGCGCGCGCTCGATCGCCTCGCCGCCCACGAGCGGCCGGTCGGCGTTCACGGAAGCCTCTGTGCGCACCGCTACCGCTTGTAACCGATCGTGCGCAGGAACGCCCGCCTCGCCTCCCGGTCCGCGTCCTGCTCGACGCCGCCAGGCGACGCGCCGTCGATCACCCCCAGGACGCCGCCCCCCTGCCCGGAGCGGGCGACGATCACCTCGAGCGGGTTGGCGGTGGCGCAGAAGACCCGGCAGACCTCGGGGCACGCCTTGATCCGATCGAGCACGTTGATGGGGAACGCCCCGCGCAGGTAGAGCACGAACACGTGCCCGGCGCCGAGCGCCGACGCGGTCGCGATCGCCGCCTGCTGGAGGTCGGCGTCGTTGCCCTCCACGCGGATCAGGCAGGGGCCCGACGCCTCGTTGAAGGCGAGACCGAAGGCCGCGCGTGGGGCGGAGGTGACCATCACCTCGTAGAGATCCTCGACCGTCTTGATGAAGTGCGACTGTCCGATGATGACGTTGGCGTCGGGCGGGATCGACACGGGAACCAGGTCGAGCGTCATGGGGCGCCTCCAGAGCTGGGGGGGCCACCGCATTGTAGCGCGATCACGCGTCGGGCGACGTCTTCAGCCAGGCCCGCAGCACCTCGGCGACGCTCCACGCCTGCGCCACGCATCCGCGGGGGGTGAACGGGGGCTCGGCGTCGAAGATCTCCGCGATCGTCCCGATCGCGAACCGCCCGATCGCGTCGGGAAAGCTCTCCAGGAACCGCCGCGCGCCCTGGCGATCACCCGGGTGCAGCTTCAGCCAGGCGTCGACGAACGGGCCGATGAGCCACGCCCACACGGTGCCCTGGTGGTACGCCGCGTCCCTCGCCCGCAGGTCGCCGTAGTACTGCGCCTTGTAGTCGCGCTCCCCTGGCGCCAGCGACCGCAACCCGCAGGGCGTCAGCAGCTCCCGCTCGACCGCCTCGAGCACGCTCGCCCACCTGCCCCGGTCGAGTATCGGGTGCGGCAGCGCGATGGCCAGCACCTGGTTCGGGCGGCACGACCCGTCGTCCCCCTGTTCGCCGTCCACGACGTCGTACAGGTGGCGGCCCTGCTCGTACCAGAAGCGGCGGTTGAAGGACGCGCGTGCCTGCCCGGCCTGCTCGGCGAGCGGCGTCGCCGCCGTCTCGCCGTCCTCCTGGCGCAGCCATCCCTCGAGCAGCCGCAGCGCGTTGTACCAGAGGGCGTTGATCTCGACCGCCTTGCCGCGCCGCGGCGTCACGACCCAGTCGTCCACCTTGGCATCCATCCAGGTCAGTTGGTAGCCCTCGGCTCCCTGCGTGAGCAACCCGTCGGACGGGTCCACCTTGATGCCGAAGTGAGTCCCCTGCACGTGCCAGTCGACCGAGCGCCGCAGGTCGGGCAGGAGATTGCGCAGCGTCTCGCGATCGCCGGTAGCGTCGAGGTACCGGTCGATGGCGTGAAAGAACCACAGCGTCGCATCGGCCGTGTGATAGAGCCCCTCACGCTGCCCCTCGGGAAACAGGTTCGGGATCAGGCCATCGCGCAGGTAGCGTCCGAATGTCCGGAGGATGTAGCCGGCCTGCACCGAGCGGCCGGTGACGATCGTGAGCCCCTCGAGCGCGATCATCGTGTCGCGCCCCCAGTCGGTGAACCAGGGGTAGCCGGCGACCACCGTGCGAACCGCGTCGCCCTCGGCGTGGGCCCTCACCGCTTCCGCGGCGCGGCCGGCAGGCTGGATCACGAACTGGTCGGCGGCATACACGAGCTCGCGCGCGAAGCCGCCCCGTGCGCGCGGGTCGGCCTGCGCCACGAGCCGTCCCCGCCGCCGTCCCTCGGCTTTCAGCGCGTCGCCCGGGAGCAGCGCGTGGATCGTCTCCCAGGACTCGGTCGATGCGGTGAGCGACGCCGTGCCTCCGCGCTCGAGGCGAAGCGTGAAGAAGCCCGGGCTGTGCAGCGCGCCGCCCGCCGGGTACCCGCGCGCCTGCTCGACGCGGTACAGAACGTCGGCTATCTCGCGCGACTCGACCGCGAAGTTCGCCCCTTCCCCGGCAGTCAGCCGCAGCGCCGGCAGGTCCGGCGCCGACAGCTCGAACTGATCCTCGAACGCGGTGAGCGTGTAGGAGGTATCGAGGCGCTCCGACACCTCTCCCTCGTGCGGGCGGATGTGCACGAAGAGCCGGAGCTCGAGCGTGGAACGCTCGCCTCCCGCCGCGAGGCGGTAGAAGACGTGCGTGGTGTTCTGGCGATGCGGCATCAGCAGCCGCTTCTCCACCACCAGGTCATGGTGCCTGAAGCGCCAGACGGGCAAGCCGTCCTCCACCGCGAACTCCTCGAGGCAGGCCGGGGCCTCGGGTTCGGCCAGGCCGCCTGTCAGCTCGATCGTGGACAGCGGCACGCGGCCGCCTTCCTCGTCCACCAGCGTCTCGCCCACGTGGTTGAGCATGACCATCCGGCCGAGGGGCCCCGGCAGCGCGGCAACGAGGACGCCGTGGTAGCGGCGCGTCGGCACACCCGCCACCGAACCGCTCGCGTAGCCGCCCAACCCGTTGGTGACGAGCCACTCGCGGCCGAGCAGCTCGTCCACCTCGTACCGCCCGCCGGACCGCTCGAGACGCCTGACGAGCGCCATCAGTCCCCTTCCTCCGCGTGCGGCCGCCCGGCGAGCGCGACGGCCGACTCGCCGGGAACCCGAAGTCCCTCGGGAGTCACGACCTCGGGAGTCCCGCCGCCCTCGTACCTCGGATCCTCGCTCGACCAGAGAACCTCCCACCGGAGGTGCTCGGGCGGGGCGAGCAGCGGCTCGGGGGCGACCCGCAAGGTCAGGTCGCGGCCCAGGTTGAGGAGCAGCAACCGATCGCCGTCGTGCCCGCCGGGGCCGAAGAAGCGAAGCACGAGAGCCTCGGGCGCGAGCACCGCCCCGTCAAGGCCTCCCGGGCGCTGCGCGCGGAAGGCGGGATCTTCGCGCCGCAGCCGCAGCAGATCGCGGTGGAGCGCGTAGATGGGTGCGTGGCGCTCGCGCTCGGAGAAGTCGAGGCGGCATCGCGCGAAGGTCTCGAACGCGCCCGGGTCGGCCAGTTGGCGCTGCATCGCCTCGCCCGCAAGCGATGGGAACTGTCGCAGGAACTCAGCCCGACCTGCGCGGACCGCGCTGCCCAGGGTGTCGTCGTGGTCGGCGAAGAAGAGGAATGGGCTCGAGGAACCGAACTCCTGGCCCTGAAAGAGCATCGGGGTGCCCGGCCCGAGCAGCGTCAGGGCGGTCACGGCCCGGTACCGGCCCGGGCTGGTGAGCTGCCGCACGCGGCGCCCGCGACCCGAGTTGGCCACCTGATCGTGGTTCTCGATGAAGGTGACGAAAGAGGCGGGCGGAAGGCCCCACGTGGGGGTGCCGCGAGCCTTTCGCTGCCAGGCGTATCGCTGCCCCTGGTAGAGGTAGCCGTACTTCGCCGCCGAGATGAACTCCTGTGCCACGCCGAGGTGGTCGGTGTAATACGCCTCGTTCCGGCCGGTCAGGGCGACAAGCGCGCTGTGGTGATAGTCGTCGTTCCACACCGCGTCGATGCCGTATCCCCCCTCGGATGCAGGCCGTACGGTACGCGCGTCCTGCACCTCGTTCTCCGCCACGAGCAGAATGGACCTGCCGCCGGCCGCCGCGCGAGCCGCCGCTGCGATTTCCGCGAGGATGTGGCACGGCGAGGCGTCGTGGATCGCCTGTACCGCGTCGAGGCGCAGGCCGTCGAAATGGAACTCCTCTATCCAGTACCTGGCGTTGGCCGCGTAGAACTCGCGCACCGGCGCGGCGTTGGGTCCGTCGAAGTTGATCGCCTCGCCCCACTCGTTCGAGTAGCGGTCGGTGAAGTAGTCCGCGGCGAAGGCCTTGTGGCACGAGCCGGCCGGGCCCACATGGTTGTAGACGACGTCGAGGATGACGCCGAGGCCGGCTGCATGTGCGCGGTCCACGAACCGCCGCAGGTCGTCGGGCCTCCCGTAGAGCCGGGTGGGAGCGAACAGGTCCACCCCGTCGTAGCCCCAGCCGAAGCGCCCGGGAAAGTCGGCGACCGGCATCATCTCGATGACCGTGACGCCGGCCGCGCGCAGCTCGTCGAGCTGCCGCGATGCGGCCTCCCATGTGCCCGAGGGGGTGAAGGTGCCCACGTGCATCTCGTAGAGGACCTTCCCCTCGAGCTTCACACCCGGCCACGCCGCGTCGCTCCAGCGGTAGTCGGACGGGTCGACGACCTCGGAGGGGCCGTGCGGTCCGTCGGGCTGGAAGCGCGAGGCCGGGTCCTGGAGCAGGCGATCGTGCCCCGCCGCGCGGAAACGGTACCGGGTGCCGGCGCCGGCCTGCGGCGCGAAGGCCGAATGGTATCCACCCGGCTCGCACTCCATGGACAGCTTGAACGTGCGTTCGCTCCCACCGTCCTCCAGCACGAGGTCGAGGCGTCCGTGCCCCGGCGCCCATACGCGGAAGTGCACGCCGCCCGCGGCCATCACCTCGGCACCGATCGGTAAGCGGCGGCCGTCCGCGCGCCCTGGCTGGTTTCTCACGCCCTCCCCTTCCAGCAGAGTTCCCACCGCTCGTGTGCAGAAAGGATGCCCGGCCCCGCTCCATGCGATGGTCCGCGAGGGGCGGGGCCGACCTGCGTTGCCGGCATCACCGGCCTGGTCACGCCACCTTGCCGGGCACCTTGCTTGCAGCCCCGGTGGCAGTGGCACAGGCGTCCCGCCTGTGAGTGGTGGCAGTGGCACAGGCGTCCCGCCTGTGGCCAGAACGGAGGAGCTATGGCGGAGAACATCCGGACACCCAACCTGCAGTACCTGGATGCCGGGTACGTCGCGGACGACCGCATCGACTTCGACGGCCTCGACGTGCGGAACGCCGCCGGTGACAAGTTGGGGTCGGTCGACGGCTTCATCGTCCAGAGGAACTCGAATCGCCCGTACTACCTGGTGGTCGACTCAGGCGGCTGGTTCTCGAGCCGTCACTACCTGGTGCCGATCGGGCACGTGCGGCTGGACCCGGACAACCGCGCGCTTCGCGTGGACATCGAACGGGACACGATCCAGGGATTCCCGGAGGTCCACATCGATCGGTTCGACGAGTTCACCGAGGAAGAGGTCCGGCGGATCGACGAGCGGACGCTCACCGCGCTGGCGCCGAACGAGGTCGCCGCGCGCATGGGCGACACGTGGGACTACGACCGGTGGAGTCACTACAGCCAACCCGACTGGTGGCGGGCCCAGCCGGCCGATCTGCCGCCCCCGCCGCTCACCAACCGGCCGCTGGCCGAGGACTACGCCCCGGACGTCGCAGGCACCGACGCCGAGGTCACCGGATACGCGCCGGAGCACATCACCGCCCGGCACGACGAAGACCTGGCACGCAGGACGGATCGCCGCGACCTCGAGGGGCTCGGCACCATCCGCCGTTCCGATACGGCAGCCGGCACGCCACCGGAGGACCTGAACGACCGCGCGCAGCCGGGCGACGTGCTGGGCATCGAGACGGCCGGCGAAACGACCTCGCTCGGCGACACGGCCCGCGACGAGGACAAGCGCCGCGAGGAAGCGGAGGAAGCCAACCGCGAGATCTTCGAGAATCAGCGGCGCGACCGGCGCCGCGACGGATAGGTGGTTGCAGGCGGCGGCCAGCAGGTGAAACCCCTGCCGGCCGCCCGCGTCGGCGGCCTTTACGAGAGCGGCTCGAAGGTGGCCGTGAAGTGGCGGAGCACGGCCGGCGAGCTGGCGATCCGGTAGCCGCGAATCGAGTCCTTCTTCCGGGCGACCTCGATCACGCCTTCGGCCACGTAATCGATGTGGGACTGCGTGTAGACGCGCCGCGGGATGGCAAGCCGCACCAGCTCCATCGGGGCGGCGACCTCGCTTCCGTCCGGCTTCCGCCCGAACATCAGCGTCCCGATCTCGACTCCGCGGATCCCGGCCTCGACGTACAGGGCGTTGGCGAGCGCCACGCCGGGGTACTCGAGCGGCGCGACGTGCGGCAGCAGCGCCTTGGCGTCGAGGTAGATGGCGTGGCCGCCTGCCGGCCGGATCGTCGGGACGAGGGCGGCGGTCAGTTTGTCGCCCAGGTACTCGGTGGAACGGATCCGGTACCTGAGGTACGGCTCCTCGACCACCTCTTCCAGGCCGCGCGCGATTGCCTCCAGGTCGTACCCGGCGAGGCCGCCGTAGGTCGGGAACCCCTCGGTGAGGATCAGCAGGTTGCGGGCCTCCTCGGCCCAGCGATCGTCGTTGAGCGCGAGGAAGCCGCCGATGTTCGCGAGCCCGTCCTTCTTGGCCGACATGGTGCAGCCGTCGGCCAGCGAGAAGAGCTCCTGCGCGATCGCCTTGGGCGTTCGGCCCCCCTGCCCTGCCTCGCGCACCTTGACGAAGTACGCGTTTTCGGCGAAACGGCAGGCGTCGAGGAAGAACGGCTTGCGGTAGCGGTCGCAGAGGGCGCGGATGCCGCGGAGGTTCTCGAGCGACACCGGCTGGCCGCCGCCCGAGTTGTTGGTGATGGTCGCCATCACGAGCGGGACGCGGTCGCCCGCCTCGGCGAGCGTGCGCTCGAGTGCCGCCAGGTCGACGTTCCCCTTGAACGGGTGGACCAGGGCGGGGACACGGCCCTCGGAGATCACCAGGTCGCGCGCCTCGCACGCCTCGGCCTCGATGTTGGCGCGGGTGGTGTCGAAGTGGTTGTTGCTCGGGACGATCTGGCCCGGCCGCAGCACCGTGTGGAAAAGGATGTGCTCGGCGGCCCGACCCTGGTGGGTGGGGATGACGTGCTTGAAGCCGGTCAGGTCCCTCACCGCGGCCTCGAAGCGGTAGAAGGACCGGCTCCCGGCGTACGACTCGTCGCCCTGCATCAGCGCGCCCCACTGCGCCGCCGACATGGCGCCGGTCCCCGAGTCGGTCAGCAGGTCGATCAGCACCTCGGCGGCGGGCAGCCGGAAGACGTTGTAGCCGGCCGCCCGCAGCGCCTCGGCCCGTTCCTCGCGCGTGGTGAAGGCGATCGCCTCGACCGACTTGATCCGGAACGGTTCGATGATCGTCCTGAAGTTCATCTCAGGCTTCCCACGGGAGCCCTGTCTTGCCGAAGTGGCCGTAGTTGGTCGTCGCCCGGTAGATGGGGCGCAGCAGGTCGAGCGACTCGATGATCGCGGCCGGCCTGAAGTCGAACCGGTCCACCATCTCGCGGGCCGCCTTCTCGTCGCCGGTTCCGAAGGTCTCCACCTTGGTCGAGACCGGCTGCGCCTTCCCGATCGCGTACGCCACCTGCACCTCGGCCCGCCGGGCGATGCCGGCCTTGACGACCTGGCGCGCGACGTACCGCGCGAAGTACGCGCCGCTGCGGTCCACCTTCGAGGGGTCCTTCCCGCTGAACGCGCCGCCGCCGTGGTGCGCCGCGCCGCCGTAGGTGTCGACGATGATCTTGCGGCCGGTGACGCCGCAGTCGGCCGACGGACCGCCGAGCGCGAAGCTGCCGGTCGGGTTCACGAGCACCTTCACCTCGGGCGTGAACCACGAGTCGAGCACGCGGGGCGCCAGGCAGGTCGCCACGTAGCGCTCGATCTCCGCGTGCGGCGTGTCCTGGTCGTGCTGCGTCGACACCAGCACGGTGGTCACGCGGGCCGGCCGGCCGTTCGCATACTCGACCGACACCTGCGATTTCGAGTCGGGCCGGATCCACGGGTACTTCCCGCTGCGGCGGTCCTCGGCGAGCCCCCGGGTGAGGCGGTGCGCCAGGACGATCGGCAGCGGCATCAGCTCGGGCGTCTCGTCGGTCGCGTAGCCGAACATCATGCCCTGGTCGCCGGCCCCCTGCTCGACGTCGAGGCCGCGGCCCTCGTCCACGCCCTGCGCGATGTCGTCCGACTGCCGGGAGATGAACTGAAGAACCTTGACGCGGTCGGCGTGAAACGCCTCGCCGTCGAACACGTACCCGATCTCCCGGATGGCGGCGCGCGCGATGCCCTCGTAGTCCACCGGCGTCCTCGACGTGATCTCGCCGGCCAGCACCACCTGCCCGTCCTTGCACAGCACCTCGCAGGCCACGCGGCTCCGCGCGTCGCCCGAGAGGTGCGCGTCCAGGATCGAATCGGCGATGTAGTCGCAAACCTTGTCGGGGTGGCCCTCCGACACGGACTCCGAGGTGAGCGTGTGGGTCAGTTTCTCCATAGTCCTTCCTCGTGCTGGGATGACGCCCTTTCGAGATCGCGGTCCGTCTCGCTCGCGCATGGCTCCAGGCCACCTGGCCTGGCCGGCTGGGCCACCGTTCGCTCCGGGTGAGGGAGCAGGACGACGGTATGGCGTACGGGTCGTCGAGCCGGAACTCTCGCCGTACTCTTCATGCTGGCAGCCCGAGACCAGGAGCTGCCACAAAGGGCTGGCACGCGGCGCCGACGCAGCACTCGCCGCGCAGTTTTCCACTATGGCGGCTCAGCTCGGGGGCTGTCAAGCGGGATGATGAAGCTCGTCGTGCTGGGGGTGCAGGCGGTGCAGGAGGTGCTGGAGGTGCAGTGCTGGAGGTGCTGAAGGTGCGGTGCTGGAGGTGCTCAAGGTGCTGTCGGTAATCACGACCTAGGGACCCCTGCCTGACAGGTTTCTCACCAGCATTCCCCCCTGACGGACCGGTGTTTCTCACCACCTTTCCCCCCTGTGCGTGACGCAGCGATCATCCCCCTTCCGACCCGGCCCCCGGGGCGGGCTGGAGGAGGGGATGGCGTATCGCGAGGTCACGATGATCGAAGTGAAGGAGGTGTTGCGCCTGTGGTTTGCCGGCACGGCGACCAAGCGCATCGCCGCGATACTGGGGCTCGATCCGAAGACGGTCCGTCGCTACCTGAAGGTCGCGGGGGACGCAGGGGTGCTCCCGGGCGCGACGGCGGTCACCGATGCTCAGGTGACGGCGGTGCTGCTCGCACTGCATCCGGTGATTGAGCGACCGCACGGCGACAGCTGGGCGGCATGCGTGAAGCACCGGGCGGACATCGAGAAATGGCTCAAGCAAGAGCTGCGGCTGACCAAAATCCGCACGCTGCTGGGCCGGAAGGGCGTGAAACTGCCCTATGCGACCCTCCACCGGTATGCGGTGAGCGAGCTGGGCTTCGGCCGCCGCGCGGCGACGGTGGGCGTCGTGGATGGCGAGCCGGGACAGGAGCTGCAGCTCGACACGGGGTGGGTTGGCTGGCTGCGGGGGACAACGCGTCGTCGCTTCCGCGCGTGGATCTTCACGGCGGTCCGCTCTCGACACCGCTTTGTCTATCCCATCTTCCGGGAAACGACGGCCACGGCGATCGAAGCCTGTGAGGCCGCGTGGGAGTTTTACGGCGGCGTCTTCCGCGTGCTGATCCCGGACAACACGAAGGCGATCGTTCACACCGCCGACAATCTCGAGCCCAAACTGGTCGATGCGTTTCTCGAGTATGCGCAAGCGCGCGGCTTCCACGTCGATCCCACCCGCGTCCGCCATCCACAGGACAAGGGCCGGGTCGAGCGGGCGGTGGCGTCGGTGCGCGACGATTGTTTCGCCGGTGAAGAGCTGATCGACCTCGACGCCGCCCGGACCTGCGCACGCCGCTGGTGTCTCGAGGAGTACGGCCACCGCCGGCACTCGCGCACCCAGCGCCGGCCCCTCGAGCATTTCGAGGCCGAGGAGCACGCCGCCCTCCAGCCAGCCCCAATCGAGGCGTACGACCTCCCGGCCTGGTGCGACCCCAAGGTCGGCCGCGATCACTACGCCGTCGTGGCGTGCGCGTTGTACTCCCTGCCCACTCGGTGGATCGGCGTGCGTCTGCGCGCCCGCGCCGACCGCGCGACCGTCCGCTTCTATCACCGCGGCGTGCTGATCAAGACGCATCCCCGCTGCCCGCCCGGCGGCAAGTCGACGCACGCCGAGGATTTTCCCGCGGAGCGGACCGCCTATGCCCTCCGCGACGTCACTTACTTGCAGACGCAGGCCGACGGGCACGGCGAGGCGGTCGGCCGCTACGTCCGCACCCTCTTGGATGGCCCGCTACCCTGGACGCGGATGCGCCGGGTCTATGCCGTCCTCGGCCTCGCCCGCCGCTACGGCAGCCGACGCGTCGACGAGGCGTGCCGGCTGGCCCTCGTCGCGGGATGCTCGACGTCCATCGCCTCCAACGCATGCTCGCCCTCGCGGTCACCGCCGCGCCGTCCGCTCCCGCGCCGCCCGCTCCGGCCCCCGCACGCTTCCTGCGTCCGGCCGCGCAGTACCGCCTGGCGCTCGTGCCCGCCACGCCCCCGACTGAAGGAGAGCCTGAATGAAGGATCCGATTTCGCCCGATCTCCGCGCCGTCCTCCGCCGCCTCAAACTCGGTCGGATGCTCGACACGCTGCCCGAGCGCTTCGCCCTCGCTCGACAGCAGCAGCTCGCCCACCAGGACTTCCTGCTCGTCGTCCTGGGGGACGAGGCGTCGCGACGCGATGCCCTGAGCGTCACCACGCGCGTCCAGCGAGCCCACCTCGATCCGACCATGCAGCTGGAGGCCTGGGACCCCACGGCCAAGGTCACCTTCGACAAGACGCTGCTCAATGACCTCGCCTCCCTCCGCTTCCTGGACGCCCATGCGCATGTCGCGATCGTCGGCCCCGTCGGCGTCGGCAAGACCTTCCTCGCCCACGCCCTCGGATACGCCGCCTGCCGGCGGGGCCGCTCGGTCCTCGCCTTGCGGGCCGACCGGATGCTCAAAACGCTCAAGCACGCCCGGCTCGACCACACTTACGAGGCGGAATTGCGAAAGCTCCTCGCCGTCGATCTGCTCATCCTCGACGATTTCGCCCTCGACACGATGGACCCGACCGAGAGCCGCGACATCTACGAGCTGCTGACCGAACGCCACCGGGTCGGCTCGATCATCGTCACCTCGAACCGCGCGCCGGACGAATGGCTCGCGACCTTTGCCGACCCCGTCCGCGCCCAAAGCGCTATCGACCGCTTCACCAGCAACGCCTACGACCTGCTCATCGAGGGCGAGTCGTACCGCAGCCGGCAGAAGCCGGGTCGCCGATCGGGGGCGGCGGCATGAGCGTGCGCACACCCGGGCTGTGGAAATGGCGACCCTGTGGAAACCCCAGAACGGTTTCCACAAGGGTCTTGGACATCGCGCCCAGAGCGCGCGATGCC
>Ga0116149_1003229_pt1 | contig 17046 bp, 15 predicted proteins | sample AD_UKC057_MetaG_FD_89787 | JGI IMG/M metagenome (GOLD analysis project Ga0116149, IMG submission 89787) | Active sludge microbial communities of municipal wastewater-treating anaerobic digesters from USA - AD_UKC057_MetaG | ecosystem: Engineered > Bioreactor > Anaerobic > Digestate | place: USA... | reverse complement strand
GTAAATAATAATTACAACAATTGAAGAAACGACAAGTTCCCCGCCAACTGAAAATGATTTTTCGCCTGCAGCGGTTTCGATGTTGAATATCTTCTGGAAGAATTCAACAAAAATCTGAACTTTCGAAACGATTACATTATATACTGCGAAAATAAAGGTGGCAATTAATAATCCTATAAGCATAAACATTTCTCTGCCGAAATTGCCTTTTTTCGAAAATTTGGCAAATCCAATGAAATATCCCATGATTCCTGAGAAAATCGCCATTACCAGATAAAAGTTAATGATACGGGTAACCACAACGCCCATATTCATCGATTCGAGGCCATTGAGGTAGGTAATGTTGTAAGCCGCTGCGAAACCTAAACCGGCAGCTATCGAGTAGATAACACCATCGGCAGGCTCGTTGAACTCATCGCTGAAATAAATACTGTATCTGACTACAAGGAAAATTACCAGCAACTGTATCATGCCAACTACGAGGAAAGAACTTAGAAACTGTGTCAGCAGGCTTTGTTCGAAAACCGAAACTTCGGGCGTCAGCATAGCAGTAAGAGGCTTGCTGAGGGTAAAGGCTGCCAGTGCACCCAATGCGAAAACACCCAGGAGCATCTGTGGCGGTTCTTTTTCGTATTTATCCTGCATATAAAAGAACCACAACCATAACAAACCGGGCAGTAGTGTTACACCCAGTGAGAAGAGTATTTGCCAGCCACCGGTAAGGCTGAGGATGGTGCCATCGAGAAGCCATGTACATACGGCTCCGATGATGATTAAGAGGATGATTCCTAAGAACCCTTTGTTTGTAAGAAACTTCATAGTTTTTGGTTTTTAAGTTTACTAATGATAGCAAAAATAAATAATTAATGTTACAAAACAAATACCCGTAACGCTTATCAATTTATATGCCAACAGAAATTAGTATTAATTGTTGCGTGATTTAAAAGTGTAACATTCTGATTTATTGACAAATTGATTTAATTTCAAGTGTTCATAATTTAGAATGAAAAAACTTATTTTATTCATATACTTGATTTTTTGCTAACATAAAGTAATTGATTTATGACGATCTGCCCCTTATATTAAATGGCAAACCACAACAGAAAGATATTTTCCTTATTTTTGTAACCGACTTATCAGATCATTTTATGGATTGCCCGCATTGTCATAGTAAAGGGAGTGTTTTTCGCAAAATATTTTTAAAACAAAAAGGTTCAAAAAACCGATTTTGCATGTACTGCAATGCCGAAGTAATTATTCGCTACAACTGGAAGAAAATCCTTGTTCTTTGCCTGATAGTTATGGGTATTCTGTTTGTCGTTAATATGATAATTCAGCTTTTGGGCTCGTATGGCCTTACCAGTGGTTTTGCCGGTGGAATTGCCGGTGCAATTATTGCCATTATGATGCGAAAACCGCCGTATGTTGTGGTCGAGTTGGTAAGAAAACCTGGAAAAAAACGACATAACTGATATGACCCAACTGTATTCGGTTATCGACATCGAAACCACCGGTGGCAGTGCTGCGCAGGATAAAATCACCGAAATAGCCGTGTTGGTAACCGATGGCAACAAACTGATTGAATCGTTTACAAGCCTGATTAATCCCGAATGCCGCATTCCACCTTATATCGTGAGCCTTACCGGTATAAGCAACGAAATGGTTGAAGACGCTCCGTGTTTTTATGAAATTGCAAAAAAACTGGTGGAACTTACCGAGAATACCATTTTTGTGGCGCATAATGTGGGTTTCGATTACGGTTTTGTGAAAAGTGAGTTTCAACGATTAGGCTATCGGTATAAACGCGATCAACTCTGCACAGTAAAACTGAGCCGCAAACTTATTCCCGGTTTCAGGTCCTATAGTCTGGGCACGCTGTGCGATAATCTCAACATACGCATCGAAAACCGTCACCGTGCCGAAGGCGACGCCCTGGCCACCCTCGAATTGTTTAAAATGCTCTATCGCATCGATTCCGAAAATCATTCGGGGAAGCACTTTCACGGATTCTCGCTGAAAGGACTACATAGTGCACTCGAACTCCGAAAATTAAAAGAATTGCCCGAGGCTGCCGGGGTGTATTATTTCTACAACGAACTGAACGATTTGATTTATATCGGGAAAAGCAATAATATTTACAAAAGGGTACTCTCCCATCTTAACAACGAAGATACCCCAAAAGGACTCTCCATGAAACAGGAAATTGCAGCTGTCGACTGCGATCTTACGGGAAATGAACTCATTGCCCTGCTCAGGGAGTCGCACGAAATTAAGCAGCACAAGCCCCGATATAATAAGGCACAACGAAGAACCATGCATCAGTGGGGTATTTTCGACTGCTACGACGAAGGCGGCTACCTGAACTTCGAAATTGCAAAAACCACTTCACGTGCGGATGAACCCCTCGACTCGTTCAGTTCGCAGCAGGTCGCCCGCGAAGTACTCTTTTCGTTGTGTAATGAATTCCACTTGTGCCAAAAACTATGTGGATTGTACGCAAGTGCCGGGGCCTGTTTTTATGTTGGAATCGGCGAGTGTCGCGGGGCCTGCACCGGCGATGAATCACCCGATGATTACAACAAAAGAGCTGCGAAAGTACTCAACCGGTACGGACTTGTTTGCGAGCATATATTGATTGTCGGCAATGGCCGCGATGAAAACGAAATTGGTGTGGTGTCGGTAAATAACGGAAAGTATCTGGGCTACGGATTTTGCGAATCAACCCTTATTAACCAGCCCGATTTACTGTGCGACTGTGTAAAAACTTACCCTGATCACCGCGATGCCCGTCAGATTATCAGAACCTATCTTAATACAAAAAATAATTACCGGATTATCAGGATCAGTTAATTGAGTGTTTTGGAAATATTCCGCATGAAAACCGGTGGTTTGAACTGCTGTTTTATAATTGGTTTCTGAAATCGACAATGGCACCGGCAAAGAATTCCCATGTCAGGGTTTCTTTCATTACCGAAATATTACGTTCCATCTCTTTGGGGTCACAATCGTTGTAAAAATCGCGTATGCCTTGCGATATGCAATCAGGCGCAGATTCTTCGATAATCAGTCCGGTTTTCTGATGCTCAATAAATTCGGCAAGTCCGCCCTTATTGGTAGCAATCAACGGCACTCCAAAATTGTATGAAATACCGGTTATCCCGCTTTGGGTAGCCGAACGATATGGTAAAATACACACATCGGCTGCCGAGAAAAAATCGCATACCGCACTGTCGGGGATATAATCGTTGAAGACCCTGATATTGGCTTTGTTTTTATTTGCAGCAATAAGTGTATCGTATTTCTCGAAACTACCGTAGCTTTCGCCGGCAATGAGAAGTTGATAGCTGTCGTCGAGTGTGCCAAATGCTTCTATCAGGTTGTCGAGACCTTTGTATTCGCGAATAAAACCGAAGAAAAGCAAGGTTTTTTTATTCGGATTCAAGCCCAGTTTTTTACGGGCTTCGGCAGATGATATTCTTTTACCGAAATGATCGTAAATGGGATGTGGGAGAAGAATTACCCTGGCATCGGGTTTTAGTTTCAGTAAATCACCTTTCACTTGTTCCGACATGGCCACAAAACCATCGATTCGCTTCAGAAAATACGCATTAAAAGCCGGGTCAAAAAAACGCTTCTCATGGGGCAAAACATTATCGAGTATTGCAATGGCTTTCGTTTTTTCGGGCATACGGGCAGCTACTGTTCCCAATGATGGTCCAAAAAATGGCATCCAGTATTTCATGACGAGTACGTCAGGGTTTACAGCCGCAATTTTCTTCGCTGCAGCAAAATAGGTAAATGGATTAATTGTACTGAGTACCCGTTGACTATTGATTTCAATGGCTGGATCTGATTCACTAACCATTTGAGTTTTTCCCGGAAATAAAAAGGATGGATACTGGCAGGTGAAAGTATAGGCCTGAGCCGAGTGCCCGATATTGTCAAAAGCCTGAATCAGCGACGCGTTGAATTGTGCAATTCCGCCCCGGAACGGATAAAATGTCGACAGATAAGCAATATGCATCAGGCCAGTTTTTGTACCTCAGTAAGCATGCTAGCCGGCTTCAGGTCGTACATACACGACCGCTCTCGGTGGCAACTGTTCCCGTAGTAGCAGTCGCATCCCGATTCGGGTTCCACAATTACTCCGCGCCCATACATAAAAAACTCATTCTTATTGAAGATGTTATTCATCAACACCATGTTGCGTTTTAGTGCCACGGCAATATGCATCATCATCGAAACCTGCGTTACCACAACGTCGAGCGATTGGGTAAGGGCGACAAATTCTTCGAGTGAGAATGTACCCGGATACCAACACCCCGTTTTTTCGGAGAGCATTCGATTTTTGTCGTTTTCCTGAGGTCCGCCCAGCACAATCGGGAAATATCCGGCCTGATGCAGCATACCGATAAATTCAATCCAGTATTCGTCGGGCCACAGGCGCGTCAGCCAGCGGTTTCCACAACCGGTATTCAATCCGATTACTTTTTTGTCGCCTGCTTTTTCCGAAAAAAGTTTTTCCCACTTAAAGGCCAGTTTTTGATTGAGATTAATCAGGTATTCCTCGTTTTCGAAAGGCAGATGGCATATTTCGAAAATTTCTTCTAAGTAGTGCTTTGTGTTTTTTTGCGAAATATGATCGAACAACCCGGTAACCAGTTTATGTTCGGCTGCAGGAGTTGCAGCATCAATGTGGTTATTATGCCATATATATCCATATTTCTCGCGCGCGCTTATACGGTGCAGCAATATGCAGGCTTCTTCTTCCTTATCGAGATTGATGGCGATGTCGAATTGCTTATGCTGCAAGGCGAAAACCGAAGTTTCGTTCCATTTGTATATCGCTTCAATTCCGTCGGGAGGCAGGATGTCGGGAGTCAGCGTCAACCACGATATATGGCAACCTGGATAGCGTTTTCGGTAAGCCGGAATAAGGGGTGTGGTACGGATCACATCGCCCATGGCACCCAACTTAATTATTAAAATCCGTATACTGACAGGTTCGTAGTAACTGCAGTGCGTGCATTCAACCTGATGTTGTTTGTTGGGCCTGCATGGGATTCCTCCCCTGAAGTGCCGGCAGTCGAAATGAATTTCTTGCATCATCATCAATCTATACTTCACACAAAAATATGAAAAACATCGTAACTTTAAAATAGTTTCGGTGCTATCTGAAATTCCGGGGTCATTAAGGACAGTTTTTAATCAGTTGTTCCAAATAACTGCTTTCGGTAGTATGTACCCGGGGACAACCGTTAAGGTACACATTCCCACGACTTATTTCAGAGACCTCCAGAGAATCGAGTACATGAATATACGAATTTCCGGTTGACATGTGGGTAATTGTTGCCCTTTTTGCAATCAGGCTATCGGCATATAAATATCCTGTACCGCGGTTGTAAAGATACGCCTCGTGACAAGTGCCGCTCATATGGTAATCTCCGGTAGAAGCATGCGACCAGAATTCGAGTCTGTAGCAATCAATCAGCAGTGAGATATTGCAATAAACACAGTGGTTTTCGAAAGCAAACCAGTTGAAATGCAGGGTGTCGGCACAATTAAGCGTAGCACTTTCGTATAAGGTGATTTTATCGATATTTTTTACACCAATCTGAAGTTGTACTGGCTGGTATTTTCGCAACCAGCGGCAGCCATTGTTGTCGTAAATTTTAAGTACACCATCGCTGATGCAACATTCAATAAATGAAATCAGGTTTTTACCTCCACTGATTTTTATGTAATTACTACTGTCGGGGAGCAGGGTAATATCAAAATTATCGTGGGTTTCCACGCGGCTGTAGTCTTGGGTTTGCAAACTGATTTCGGATGGTTCGCCTGTGGTTTTAAAGCTGCGAATGTCGTCACGATTGCACGATGTCATGCTTAATAGGGCAGCAACAACATAAACAACCGAAAACAAACGTTTCATAAGGCAAATCATATTTTAGGCTGTAAAGATATTCGAAAAACTGTATTTTTGTGCTGCTGTTCGAAGCCATGAAAGTACAATTGAAAAAATAAATTTTATGACGAGTCGCGCTAAAAAAATCCTGATAATTATTTTGTCCGTTCTTTTTGTTGTGTTGATTGCCGGCGGATATTTCGGTTACAGGATTTACCGCTATGTATATGCCCCCAACGTAATCGTGAAAAGCGAAAACTATTTTTTAAAAATACCTACCGGATCCGATTTTGAGGATGTGGTCACCCTGCTGTCTGAAAAGCAGCTGCTGAATGATGTGGAATCGTTCCGCTGGGTGGCTGATAAGAAAAACTATGGTTCCAGGGTTAAACCCGGGCGCTACCAGTTAAAAAACGGAATGAGCAACAACGAACTGATCAACCTGCTTCGTTCGGGGGCTCAGACTCCGGTAAGACTTAGTTTTATCAGCGTTCGCACACTTGAGCAACTGGCAGGTAAGGTCGGCGGTGTTATCGAAGCCGATTCGCTTGAACTGATTCAGTGTTTTCGCGACACAGCAACGCTTAACCGCACGGGTTTTAACGAAAACACCCTGATAGCCATGTTTATTCCCGATACCTACGAGTTTTTCTGGAACACTTCGGCCGAGCAGTTTGTAGGCCGGATGAAAGAAGAATACGATAAATTCTGGAATTCCGACAGGATTGCAAAAGCTGATGCAACCGGACTGAGTTTGGTTGAGGTTAGTACCCTGGCCTCGATTGTTGAGCAGGAAACCCGGATGAACGACGAAAAAGCACGTATTGCCGGAGTCTATATCAACCGGCTCGAAAGAGGAGAACTTCTTCAGGCTGACCCCACCGTGATTTACGCTGTAGGTGACTTCAGCATTCAACGGGTTTTGTTCCGTCACCTCGAGTATGATTCTCCCTATAATACATATATGTATGCCGGTTTACCCCCCGGTCCTATTTGTGTCCCTTCTCCGGCATCGATTGATGCTGTGCTGAATTACGAAAGACACGAATACATGTTTTTCTGTGCCAAAGAAGACTTTTCGGGTTATCATAATTTTGCAAAAACACTGCGTCAGCACAATGTAAATGCGCGGCGTTTTCAGAATGCACTCAACCAGCGCAATATCCGGTAAACCGAAACAGGCATAAAGCTTATTTAAAATTGTGTAAGCAGCAAAATCCTAAATATCAGAAATTATTGGGCGGGTTTAACCACGAAGTCAAAATCTAAACCACTTAGTTTTTGGTAGTCCTGGCCCGATTCGAGGATATCGGTATCACCCTCTTCGTACACCCATTCCACTTTCACTGAATCAACCGAATTAAGTTTTTTCAGCATGAGGTAAATAAATTTTGCTGAACTGCTGTTGAAATACACCAAATCGAAACGTATAATTTTCGGGCCGGTTGTTCTGGCAACAAAAGCTTCCATTTTCTCGTTAACCTGCGAAAAGAAAGCGACCGGATTATCGGGAGCCGAAGCACCGCTGACAATAAAGCTTGCCGATTGCGCATTTTCCGAAATTTCGGGGGTATTTTCGCCTGATGGAATTAATATGTTTTTCATCCTTCCTGGTTTTATTTGTTGTGCTGAATCGTAATGGGCTTTGGGATACTGATCTGTTGAATTGCATTGAGGCAAAAATTATCAGTCATACCCGAAATATAATCGGTAATTTGCTGAAGAGCTGAGGAGCCTTCGCTTCGGTAAAACTCCTCCATGCTTCTCAGGTATTGGCCAAAACTGATGTCGAGTTCTAGTTTTTCAAACGTATATTTATCGTAATCGTGCTTGTTTTTATTAAAGAGTTCTTCCAGGTGATTATACAGTCTGGCAATCATATTGTCGCAGAATTTCTCGTAAGTCTGTACTGTTTCGTGAAAATAAATGTTTTCATAATTGAATTTTTTCAGGCTGCGCATCAGGCCGAAAACCTCATCCGAAAATCCGATATGGTCTTTGTCTTTCGAATATTCAATCAGGTCGGCAACCAGTTCACTGATAATTTTCGAGTTTGATGTACCCAATCGTGATGCGATTTGGTAGGGTATATCTCCCGGCTCGATAACTCCCACCTGAATGGCATCCTCAACATCACGCCCCAGATAGGCAATTTTATCGGACATTCGCACAATGCATCCCTCAAACGAGGAGGGTATAACCTTCCTGTCCTTTATATCAGGCAGGTTTTTGAATTCAGGGTCAGGTTTCAGAAATTGCTCGTCGCGTTCCCCGTTATGGCAAACAATGCCATCCTTAACACCGTAGGTAAGATTCAGTCCTTTACCCTGATTGGCAAGCCATTCAACTATGCGGTATGAATTCATTTCATGATAAAAGCTCATCCGGTTGCCCAGATAGTTTTCGATGGCTTTTTCGCCAGCATGCCCAAAGGGTGTGTGCCCCAAATCATGACCCAAACCAATGGCATAGGCCATGTCGGGATTCAGGTTCCATTGCTGCATGTTGAGTCCTTTGCAAATAGCCGATGCAATGGTACCCACATGCAATACATGCTCAATACGGGTGCAAATATGGTCGTTGGCAGGAGCAAAAAATACCTGTGTTTTATGCTTCAGTCTGCGAAAAGCGGTACTGTGAATAATGGCCGTCTGGTCTCTGAAATAATCGCCGCGTATATCGGGTGTACGCGGGTTGCTGCGTCTCAGGTATTCCTCTTCGGTAAGCGGGTTTTTCATGTACTACGATTTTAAATACTTGTCGTAAATGTTTTCGTGGCGGTAGTTTAATATATAGGTGATGGCCTCATCAACCGAAGTACAAACAAAATACAGTTTACGGTAGCTTTCGTTGGCAAAATGTTGTGAATAAGCCACTTCGAATTGCTGCAGCAGCAAGTCGTAGTAATTGTCAGCGTTCAGTATTACGATTGGCTTTTCGTGATATTTCAGTTGTTTCAGGGTAATAATTTCGAGCAATTCCTCAAAGGTACCAAACCCACCCGGCAATGCCACAAACGCATCGGCAATCTCCCGCATTGTTGCTTTACGATGCATCATATCGGGAGTTACAATGATTTCGGTGTCTGTTTCCGATACAATACCTTTCCGATTTAAGGTTTCAGGGATTATTCCGGTTACTCTGGCTCCATTGGCAGTTGCCGCCTTCGAGAGCCTGCCCATCATACCAATCATACCACCACCATGCACCAGATTCATTCCCTGTCGGCCAATGGCAGTGCCCAGACCTGCAGCTATTTCGTAATAAACCGGAGCTAAATCTTCGCTCGAGGCGCAAAAAACGCATATTGTTTTTGGAATCACATTTTCTTTCATTGGGTAAAGTTACATATTCTGCTTCGAAATTTAGGAATCGGTAAATAAAAATGACGTTTTTGTTTTCAGTAAAACCGGAATCTGAGAAAAGCCTCCAAAACTTTCCGCGAATTTGTGTTCAATTTTTATTAGGCTAACTGCGTCAAAATAACCCACTTGAATAGGTAGTGTTTTAATTGAGGCAACAAAAAGGAAACTTATTCATACAAAATATTAATGTCATACATCAAAATATGCTTGTAAACCTTATGAGAACCAATGAGTTTGCACCACAAAATGTCAGGTTTAAAGGTTTAATTTCAAACAAAATTGATATTTGTAAGTTCCTTAAAATCAGACAATAGTCAAGAATATTAATGCTACCGAAAAAAAAGATTATTTTTTTTGAAAATTGTTTGACTAATTAGGTGAAAATATCTATTTTTATCCTTCTGAAAAAGAGGCAAGAACTTTTTTGAATAAGTTGTGTGTAAACGGAAATAAGTGTTTGAATTTATTGGTATTAATGTTTTTTGTGAGTGTTATCAAGTGGAATTTGCGAAGTCAAATATTTTAATAAAACAAGAGTAAAAAGTTTTTTTTATCAAAAAGTTTGTTGAATATTTGCTTTCTTGTTTTGCGTTTGTGGAATTTTATAAAATTGAGGTAGGTTCATGGCGAAAAGATATGATGAAGCATGGAGCGAGTGCCTGCAGATAATTAAGGACAATGTGCCGAAAGTTAGTTTCCGCACATGGTTCGAACCTATTGTGCCGCTAGCCCTCGACAACAATGTTCTGACCATACAGGTGCCCAGTACTTTCTTCTACGAATTCCTCGAAGAACAGTACATCGATTTGCTTAGCAAAACCCTGAATAAAGTTATCGGAGCCGGTGCTAAACTAGAATATCACATTGTGATGGATAGTTCCGATAACAACAAACCCTACACCGTTAAAGTTCCTGCTGTTGACAATACCAAATTTGTTAACAAACCGGTTGCTGTACCTTACGACAGCGAGTCTGATGCTATCAGAAATCCTTTTGTTATCCCTGGAATTAAAAAACTACAGGTCGATCCGCAACTGAACCCCGAATACAGTTTCAGTAATTTTGTCGAAGGTGAATGCAACCGTTTAGCCCGTTCAGCCGGTTTCGCCGTTGCTCAGAACCCCGGTGGTACTGCTTTCAATCCCTTGTTCATTTATGGTAACACCGGTCTGGGTAAAACCCACCTGGCCCAGGCCATTGGTATCGAAGTAAAAACGCGCTTCCCCGAAAAAATTGTTCTCTACGTGGATGCAAACCGGTTTATGACGCAATATGCCGAAGCTACACGCAACAATAACCGCAACGATTTCATTCACTTCTATCAGATGATGGATGTGCTGATTCTCGACGATGTTCAGTACTTTACCAAAAAAGAAGGAACTCAGGAAGTATTTTTCCATATTTTCAACCACCTGCATCAGCAGGGAAAACAAATTATCCTCACTTCCGATAAACCTCCGGTTGAGCTTAACGGCATGGAGCAACGCCTCCTGTCGCGCTTCAAATGGGGATTGTCGGCCGATCTGCAGGAACCCGATTTCGATACCCGTATCAATATCCTGAAACAAAAAGCCTATAAAGACGGTATCATCATCTCAGAAGAAATTCTTGAATATATTTCGTCGCATATCACCAGCAACGTCCGCGAACTGCAGGGTGCCCTTATTTCACTGCTGGCCCAGTCAACACTCAACCGCAAGGAAATCAACCTCGAGTTGGCCCGCGATATGATCGACAAACTGGTGAAAAGTACCAAGCGCGAAATTTCTATCGAATACATTCAAAAAGTGGTTTGCAACTATTTCGGCATGCCCGTTGAAGCCATCAGCAGCCAGACCCGCAAACGCGAAATTGTTCAGGCACGCCAGATTGCTATGTTCTTTGCAAAGAACATGACCAAAAACTCGCTCGCAGCCATTGGATCATATATCGGGGGTAAAGACCATGCCACCGTGTTGCACGCCTGCAAAACCGTAAACAACCTCATCGAAACCGATAAAAAGTTTAAACTCGATGTCGAAGAAATTGAGAAACGCCTCAAAATGTAAGATTTTATGAAGGGCTTATCAAGCCCTTTTTTATTTTTGTAAAAAATTATTTCATGATCTGGATACTATTTGCCATACTTTCTTCAGCCTCTATCTTTGTTATTTTTAAGTTGTTGCAGCGTTTTTCGTTGCCAACCCTGCCTGTTATACTTGTCAATTATATCGTTGCCACTTTCTTCGGTTTTTGGCTGGCCGGTGGTATTCCCCATTACAACACTACCGACATGCAATGGCTGTTGCCGGCAATTATTATAGGTGTACTGTTTATCGTCAATTTTTTTCTGATGGCCTACAGCGCACAGAATATTGGAATTTCGATTACCACGGTCGCCGGAAAGATGTCGGTAATTATACCCATGGTTTTTTCTATTTATTTCTATAGCGAAGACTTGCCGGCTTTTAAAATTATCGGGATTGTACTCGCCATGGCAGCTGTTTTCATGGCTGTTTTCAAAAAAGACAATGGCAGATTTAATCCCCTGAAACTCATAGTTCCACTTATCATTTTTGCATCGATGGGTGTTACCGATGCCTTGCTGAAATACGCACAAGACGCATATATCAGCGACGATAAAGCCCCCGTTTTTTCGGCGAGCTTGTTCGGTATTGCCTTGATTCTCGCTTTTTTATTTCTTACCATACGCCCAAAAAACTTCGTACAGTTTTCGCGTTGGCCCGTATGGCTTGCAGGACTGGTTTTGGGACTTGTGAATTTCGGATCAGTCTATTTTGTCATCTTAGCCTTGAACAGCAAAGTTTTCGACAGTAGCATCGTATTTGGCATTACCAATATCTGCATTGTTACCATATCGGCCCTTGTCGGCGGATTGGTTTTTCGCGAAAAACTCAGTGTGGTGAATATCGTTGGAATTGTATTGTCGGTGGCGGCCATAGCTATTTTTATGTGGACCTGATGGAACCCGATTTTTACAATAGCATCGCAAGTATTTCGGAAGGATATTTCCGCGACAGGGGAAGTAAGTTTTATGCATTTGCCTTTCCGGTCGAAACCGAGGACGAGGTTAAAGATAAACTGACGTTGTTGAAAAAGGAACATTTTAATGCCAATCACCATGTATATGCATTCCGACTGGGCGCCGGAACTGAACACGTTCGTTCCAGCGACGACGGAGAACCTGCCAACAGCAGTGGCAAACCGGTTCTGGGGCAGATACTTTCGCACCAGTTGAGCGATATTCTCGTGGTGGTGGTCCGATATTTTGGCGGCGTTAAACTGGGCGTACCGGGCTTAATTAATGCCTACCGCACTGCTGCCGGTGAAGCCCTGAAATCTGCCACTCCGGTGCAGAAAACAATAACCCGGCCATTGTCGGTTTCCTTCGATTACAAACTGATGAGTCAGGTAATGCGCATTGTTGATGAAGAAAATATTGCCGTTGCTTCCCGCGACTTCTCTTCGCAATGCAACCTCGCACTCAATCTTCGAAAAAGTCGCTACGAAACCATTGTGGAACGTTTCCGTCAGATTTACGGAGTTACTATTATTGAGTCATGAAAAAACATCTGTCGCGGCTGATATTAAAAGTGTTTGGATGGAAATACAATAGTTTTCCTGACATCGGTGGCTGTGTGGTAGCCGTTGCGCCCCATACCAGCATGTGGGATTTTGTCTGGGGAAAACTCTATATAATGGGACAGGGCAGACAATCGTGCGTGCTTATCAAAAAAGAAGTGTTCAAGTTTCCCTTAGGCGCACTGTTGCGTGCTTTTGGCGGTGTGCCGGTCGACAGGACATCACCACAGGGATTGGCCAAGCTACTACCCGATTTATACGGTGGTAACCCCGATTTACTGATTGCCATTACGCCCGAAGGCACACGTAAGAAAACGGTGAATTGGAAAAAAGGCTTTATCCATATTGCAAAAACAGCCAGGGTTCCCATTGTTGTGGGCTTTCTCGATTATAAGCGCAAGGAACTGGGAGTACTTGGTGTGATGGGCTACGAAGACGATGCCGACAAAATCATGGCCGATTTTAAACGGAAGTTTCATGGATTTACCGGGAAACACCCCGAAAGATTTATAACCGGATTCGAAAATGAGCAAATCTAAGTTCTATCTGATTCAGGACCAATTGGTCTGGGAAAATCCAAGGGCCAACCGCAAGCATTTCGAGGCCATCATCAGGGGTTTAACAGAACCGGGACTGGTGGTTCTTCCCGAAATGTTCAGCACCGGATTTTCGATGCAAAGCCACAAACTGGCCGAAGACATGCAGGGCGAAACCATCAGCTGGCTTCGCCAATTGGCCGCCACTACCGGAATGACCCTTTGCGGAAGCCTGATAGTCTTCGAAAATTCGCGGTATTTCAATCGTTTTGTTTTTGTTACACCCAATAGCCTTGAATATTACGACAAACGACATTTGTTCAGTATTGCCGGTGAAGATTCTTTTTTCAGCAGGGGCAACCGACGATTACTAATTCAATGGGAAGGCTGGCGCATTTTACCACTGATTTGCTACGATCTGCGGTTTCCGGTATGGAGCCGCAATCAAAACGATTATGATTTGCTGTTGTATGTGGCCAACTGGCCTGCCTCGCGGCGCAACGTCTGGGATGCTTTGCTCAGGGCACGCGCCATCGAAAATCAGGCACTGGTGCTTGGCGTCAACCGCATAGGCAGCGATGGCGAAGGGCTTGCCTATAACGGCGGCACCTGCGCAATAAGCGAGCGGGGAGATATTGTAGCCGCTGCCCCCGACAACTCCCCTTCGGTACTCGAAATTACCTATGATTCGGATACGATTGCCGATTTCCGGCAAAAATTTCCGGCCTGGAAAGATGCCGACAGTTTCACGATTTCCGGCTGATTGCTACAACACATTAAACAGCGAATCACGCTCCACAGCAATAAAACCTTCGTGCGAAACTGCCGCTTTCAGTTCTTCGGCAGTGTAATCGGGATGTTGTTCCTCGGCACCGGCCATGCTATAGATACGCGTTGAATTACTAATGGTCCCGTCAAAATCGTCAGCGCCAAAATGCAGACACAACAGGGCAGTGTTTTTTCCAAGCATGGGCCAGTATGCTTTAATGTGTCCGATATTGTCGAGAATCAGACGGCTGAGTGCAATCATCCGCAGGTCTTCGTGCTGGGGCACCTCGCTGATGAGGTTTAAGATATTGCTGGCCTTTTTGTATTTTAAAGGGATAAAGCAATTGAACCCTCCTGTTTCGTCCTGCAGATTGCGAAGTGCTATCAGGTGATTGATTCGGTCTTCGGGTGTTTCGATGTGTCCGTACAACATGGTGCAGTTGCTTTTTAATCCGGCATCGTGAATTTCGCGATGTATCCGTAACCAGCTTTCGGCACTGGTTTTTTCGGGACAAAGTTTTTGTCGTATACCATCCGCAAATATTTCGGCTCCTCCTCCGGGCACCGAACCCATGCCCGCATCACGAAGTATAGCAATACATGCGGCTGTCGTAATCGCTGCATTCCTGGCAATATATTCAATTTCGACAGCTGTAAACGCCTTAATATGAAGTTCGGGCCACCGCAACCTGATAGTCCTGAACAAATCAACATAAAAATCCAGCGAATACCGTGGGTTCAGTGCTCCAACCACATGCACCTCAGTAATTCCCGAAGCATACCGTTCAGCAATCCTGTCCATCACCTCCGCCTTACCGAGTTCCCAGGCCTCAGCATCGCCCAATTGCCGGCGGAACGAGCAGAACGAGCACGAATTTTCGCAGACATTCGAAAGCTCTATGTGCAGATTCCTGTTGTAAAAAACTTGTTTTCCCCAGCGTTTTTCCTTAAGCCTCAGCGCGAAATAGCCAATCATTCCCAGACTGAACCCGTGATAAACAAACAGTGCCTCATCAGCCGACAAGCGCATACCGGTCTCTATCTTCATCGCAATTCCGCTGGTTTTCGTGTCGCAATTGCTGAATATTTCAGAATGTATTCTGCTTCGGTTCATCCGTTTGCTTATTGAAAACCGAAAGATACACTTTTCGTTGTAATTTTTGGCTGCTGGTCATCAGCATTTCGACGGCAAACCAAATTTTGCCGTAATGCTAAAAATGTGTAAGTTTGAAGCATGATCATAAATTTCAGGCATAAAACCCTTAGGCGGATTATCTCGTATATTTTTTGCCTGGCACTGATAGTGGTGGTTTTTCGCATCAGCAACTATCCCGGCAACGAAGGTTTTAATCCCAGCGACGATGGAGTTGTTCTGGCACAGTCGTACCGTATAATTCACGGTGAAGTGCCGCACCGCGATTTTATTTCCATCAGGCCCGTTTTTAGCGGTGTGCTTCACAGCCTTCACTTTATTTCGCCGCTGCCCTTGTTCGATTCGGCACGCTGGTTCGTTATTTTTCAGTTTATCGTAATTGCTTTTTCGGCTGCTTCGGTGCTTCCGCGCCTGCTTCAGGCATCCTATTCAGTGGCTGGCGAAATTGCCGTTTTTTTCATCCTGTTCACCCTGAGTATCCTCAACTACAACCTCTTTCCGTGGACAACCATCGATGCGGTTTTCTGGTCGGCATTGTCACTGTGGTTTCTCTATTCAGTAAAAAACTTTGATTCGAAGGCTTTCCTTGGTGTGTTCATGTTGGTACTTGCGGCATTGTCGAGGCAGACTTTTGTTCTTCCGGCACTGGTGCTCAGTATGTTTTTCTTAATTCAGTATTTCTGGAAATTCCGCCTCCCCCGTGGTATTTTTGTTGTAGCACTTGCCTGGCTTCCGGCTGTTTTATATGCTGCGATGCTTGTGGTAACAGGTGCCGGTGCCGAATTTATCACCCAGATGACCGGACGCACCGAATTTGTCGAAACCGGACTTATTCAGTATGCGGTACGTTGGGTAAAGTCACCCGCTGTAGCAGTCCATGCCATAATGTTATTGATGTTTCTGGCATCGCTGTTTATCAGAAACCGCAAGAATCCCATGATTGCATTTTTAATACGTCGTTCGGGACTTTTAACCAGCCTGATGTTGTTTTGGGTAACGGCAATTATTGCCATACATTTTTTGCGAAGCGATTTTCAGATTTACCTGCTGCCCTTCGAGTTGTTTTTTGTGCTCATCGATCTGATCATGCTGGCGTGGATCGTGAAAAAGCCCGATTACCCTACCCTGGGATTTGCGTTCTTTACCCTGCTGATTGCCTATACATCATCCATCTCGCTGGGCGACAACAGTCCCATTTTTGCCTGTGGTTTGCTCATGGCCGGGGTTCTCAGCATTTCGCGTTGGTTAATGGCAGCTACGCTCGTCAGGCTGCCCACGGTCAGGCTCGCCTCGGCATTTCTGCTTACTTCGGCACTGGTAATTATTGTGTTGGGGTTTTATTCGCAGCGTAGAATCAACTATCGCGATCTGCCTGCCAACGATCTGCATTATCAACTCAGCACCGTAAATCCACAATTCGGCAGTGTGATGACCAACTCCCGAACCGGAGCGTATTACGCCGATCTGCATAAAATCTATACTTCGCTTCCGGGTGCTGCCAACCACACCGTAGTGCTTCCCCACAATGCAGCCTTCTATCCGCTTATGCAAACACAAAATCCCCTACCCCTCGACTGGATGCAACCCGCCGAATACTGCGGCTCCGAAAAACGGGTAATGCAGTCGCTGACCGACGTATGCAGCCGCAGCGGTTACTATTTTATTGTGGATAAGTACGATGTGAAAAAAATCCATACCTCCGAAATTCCGTTGCAACAAAGCGACTTTGCCTACCTC
>Ga0116149_1003219_pt1 | contig 17086 bp, 12 predicted proteins | sample AD_UKC057_MetaG_FD_89787 | JGI IMG/M metagenome (GOLD analysis project Ga0116149, IMG submission 89787) | Active sludge microbial communities of municipal wastewater-treating anaerobic digesters from USA - AD_UKC057_MetaG | ecosystem: Engineered > Bioreactor > Anaerobic > Digestate | place: USA... | reverse complement strand
GGTCACCCCCGTCGCGTCCTCGCGCGAAAAACACTCCAACGGGGGACGCGCTCCGGGCGCGCCGGGGGTCCCCCGACCGGCGCCACCCGCTGGTCGAGGCCCGGACAGGACCCGCCCCGACGACCTTGCGAGTCACTGCGGCGGGCGCAGGGGAAATGGGCTTCGGTGTATGCTCCTGTTGCCGACATGGACCACGAAGCTCTCTACCAGGCGCGCCTCGCCCGCTACGTCACCGCGATGCGCAACGAAGTGCCCGACCGCGTCCCCATCCGCCCGTTCGTGGCCGAGTTCACCGCCCGCTACGCGGGCATGACGTGCCAGGACGTGGCACACGACTACCGGAAGGCCTTCGAGGCCGCCGCGCGCTGCGCGCGCGACTTCGACTGGGACGCGGTGGTCGCGAACATGGTGTACGTCTGGACCGGCCTCACCCAGGCGGCGGGGCTGCGCTACTACGGGATCCCGGGGATCGAGGTGCCGCTCGAGGTCGGCTTCAGCTACCTCGAGCCGAGGCCCGACCAGGCCTTCATGCGCGCCGACGAGTACGACGCGCTCATCGCCGACCCGACCGCGTTCCTCTTCAACACCTGGCTGCCGCGAATCTCGGCCGACGTGGCCGCCCCCGGCACGCCCGCCAGCTACCGCGGCACCCTCGCCCTGGTGAAGAGCGCGATGGCGATGACGCAGTACTTCCAGGCCTTCGGCCCGCAGCTCGAGCGGCTGCGCCTCGAGTGCGGCATGCCCTCGGCGATCGCCGGCATCTTCAAGGCGCCCTTCGACATCCTCGCCGACAAGCTGCGCGGCTACCTTGGCCTGGTGGACGACATGGCGAGGCAGCCGGCGAAGGTGCTCGCGGCCTGCGAGGCGCTCGCGCCCCACCTGTGCCGGGTCGGCCTCGCCACCGCCGACCCCGCGCGCCTCGTGCCGATCGGCTTCTGGATGCACCGCGGCTGCGTGCCGTTCTTCTCGCCGAAGCAGTTCGCCTCGCACAACTGGCCGACGCTGCGGCCGATCATCGAGGAGTTCTGGAAGCAGGGCCACCAGACGCTCTTCTACGCCGAGGGCAAGTGGGCTGCACACCTCGAGGCGTTCCGCGAACTGCCCGCCCGCAGCATCGTCTTCCACTGCGACCGTGACGATGTGTTCGAGGTGAAGCGGAAGATCGGCGACCGGTTCGCGATCAGCGGCGGCGTGCCGAACACCCTTCTCAGCTTCGGCAAGCCGGGCGAGGTCCGCGACTTCGTCCGGCGCGTGATCGCGGAGGCGGGGGAGGGGGGCGGCTACATCCTCGACGCCGGCGCCATCATGCAGAACGACACGAGCGTCGAGAACCTGCGGGTGCTGACCGACACCGCCCGCGAGTTCGGGGTTTACCGCGGCGCACCCGAGCCCACCGCCACGCCGCCGTGCGACCTTCCCGCCTCGGTCGCCGACCGCGAGGCCGTGCGCGGGCTGGCGGGCTGGCCCAAGCCGCGCGTCGGTCCCGGCGTCTGCATCCCGTGGGAGGAGAAGCTGAAAGAACTGCCCCCGATCACCGGGGACGCCGACCTCGTGCGCCGGGTGTGGGAGGAAGTGGACGTGCTCGGGAACGACTACATCTGGCAGCTGTTACTGAGTTTTTGAGTACCCGCGAGATCGTGCAGGTGGTGCAGGAAGTGCAGAAGGTGCCGCGGGTGCTGGTGCTGGTGGTGCAGGGGGTGCTGGTGCTGGTGGTGCAGGGGGTGCTAGTGCTGGTGGTGCCAAAGGTGCGGGTGCCGGGGGTGCAGGCGCAGCACTCTCGGCACCGGCACTTCCGGCACCATCAGCACTAGCACCCCCTGCACTATCTGCACCTCCTGCACCCCCTGCACGATCTGATCCCACGCTCACTCAATCTCGTCTTCCTCTTCTTCTTCCCATTTCCGTCGCTTGCGGCGCCACGCGACCCTGGCGATGGCCGCGAGCGCCAGCAGCGTGATCAGCGTCCAGAGCGCCGTCGCCGACGTCAGCCAGGGCAGCCACGCGGCCCAGAAGCGGCGCCGGCGCCAGAACGCGCGGCTCGCCTCGTCTACGCTCATACCGGTCGAGGTTTCGAACGCCGCGTCGAAGGAAAGGCCGCCCCGCATGGCCGACAGCACCTGCGCCGGCAGGTTGGAGCCGTGCGTCCGGAGCAGGTCCTCGACGAGCAGGCCGCTCAGGCGGTAAGCGCGCCGCACGGTGGCGACGTCTCCTTCGAACAGCCCATCGAGCGAGGAGGCCGCGATTCTGCCGCCGAAGGCGACGTCGATCGCGAACTGCGCCCGGTCGCCGAGCGTCCAGGCACGCTCGGCCGCGAGCGCGACCCCCTCGTGGAACCACCTCGGGACAAGTCGTCCTCCCGCGGCGCGGGCGATCAGGACGTGCGCGATCTCGTGCTGCAGCAGCTGGTCGACCGAGTCGTAGGGGTAGGACGGCGTGCGGGCCGGGAACAGCACGACCGCGCGGCCTCCGGTGGCGAAGCCGGCGATCCATTGCGGCGTGTCTCGCGCGAGCGGGGCATCCTCGGGCACGAGGACGACCGGGATTGGCGGGCCGGCCTCTTCGAGCCCCACCAGCCGCATGACGGCCAGCAGGCGGCCGGTATCGAACCGGGCAAGCCGCTCGACCTGAGGCGCGAGCGCCTCCGGAGCGCGCCATTCGAGCTGCGGCAGCCCCGGCCCCTGCGAGGCCGCGAGGCAGGGGCTGGCCGCTGCCAGCCAGGCTGCCACGACCGGTGCAGCCAGCGAAAGGCGCATCAACTGATGGTACACGCCGCCGGTCGAGAGGGGACGAAGGTACGCCTGCTTGCCCGCCGTAGCCGCCGGCCGGTTTCAAGCCGGCGCGATGGCGGGAGCCTTGAGACTGCCCTTCTCCCTGTGCCATAGTCCGCGCGTGGTGGAGCCCATCATCAGCCCGTGGCTGATCCTTGCCGCCGGTGTGGCGACGATCGTCGGCCTGATCATCGTCGTCAAGGCGAACGCCTTCCTGGCCCTGCTCGCCGCCGCGCTGGTGGTGAGCGTCCTCGCACCCGGGGAGGCGGGCGACAAGGCCGCGCGGGTTGCCACCGCGTTCGGCACCGCCGCCGGCAGCATCGGCATCGTGATCGCGCTCGCGTCGATGGTGGGCCGGTCGATGACCGAGAGCGGCGCGGCCGATCGGATCGTGTCGGCCTTCCTGCGCGCCTTCGGCGAGCGGCGGGGCGACGTGGCGCTGGTGGGCAGCGGCTACGCCCTCAGCATCCCGATCTTCTTCGACACGGTCTTCTACCTGCTGGTGCCGCTCGCCCGCTCGATGACCCGGCGCACCGGGCGCCACTACGTGCGCAACCTGCTGGCCATCGCCGCTGGCGCCTGCGCGACCCACACCATGGTGCCGCCGACGCCGGGCCCGCTGGCGGTGGCGGCGAACCTCGGCGTGGACCTCGGCCTGCTGATGCTCGTGGGGATCCTGGTGGCCGGGCCCGCCTCGGCCGTCGGGCTGCTGGTGGCAACCTGGCGCGACCGGGCCCTGCGGATCGAGTACCGCCCGATGCCGGGCGTCGATGAGGAGGCCTCGGCAATCGCCGACGGCCAGCTTCCCCCGCTCGGGCTGTCGCTCGTCCCGATCCTCCTCCCGGTGCTCCTCATCGGGGGGCACAGTATCCTCTCCACGGCAGCATCGCGCGGCGTCGCGGTTCCGCCGGCGCTGGCGAGCGCGGCGGCCCTTGCCGGCAATGCGAACTTCGCGCTGCTCGTCGCCGCCGTGGCGGCGCTCGCGCTCGTGCAGTTCACGCGGCGCCCGACGCGCGAGCGCCTGGCCTCGATGGTCGAAGAGTCGTTGATGAGCGCGGGCATCATCATCCTCATCACCGCGGCCGGCGGGGCATTCGGCGCGATGCTGCGCGCGGCCAACGTCGGGGCGGGCGTCGAGACGCTCTTCCGGCCCGGTGCGGCCGGAGCGAGCGGTGTGGCCGTGCTGCTGCTCGCCGCGCTCATGTCGTCGGTCTTCAAGGTGGCGCAGGGGTCGAGCACCGTCGCCATGCTCACCACCTCCGCACTCTTCGGCGCGATGCTGCCGGGCGGCGGGCTCGCGGTTCACCCTGTCTACCTGGCGCTCGCGATATCCGGCGGATCGCTGGTCGGCACGTGGATGAACGACAGCGGCTTCTGGATCTTTGCCAAGATGGGCAACCTGACCGAGGCCGAGACGCTCGGCAGCTGGACCATCCTTTCCGCCTCGGTCGGCTTGACCGGCATCGTGCTGACGTGCGTGCTGGCCTGGCTGTTCCCGATGGCGCCGGTCCCGGTGACGCCATGAGCCAGCGCTACTTCGACGCTTCAGGGCCGGCGATCTACGACCTGCGGACTAGCGGAGGGGGGCCGCCCGGCGCGCTGCCTATCACGCCCGACGCGCTGCTCGCCCAGCCGAGCGGGAACCTGTTCGGGTGGACGCAGAACGTCGGCATGGGGTGGGAGCCGGGGGACTTCGGCCGCAAGGAGTTCCTGATCCTCAGCACGCTCGGCGGCCTCCGCGCCCCCGATGGCAGCCCGGTCGCTCTCGGCTATCACACCGGGCACTGGGAGGTGGGGCTGCTGGTGGAAGCGGCGGCGCGCGAGGTGAAGCAGCTCGGCGGCGTGCCGTTCGCCGGCTTCTGCACCGACCCGTGCGACGGGCGGACGCAGGGCACGCCGGGGATGTTCGACAGCCTGCCGTACCGCAACGACGCGGCGACGGTGCTCCGCAGGCTCATCCGGTCGCTGCCGCAGCGGCGGGGAGTGGTGGGCGTCGCCAGCTGCGACAAGGGGCACCCGGCGATGATGATGGCGCTGGCCGGCTGCCGCGACCTGCCGGGCGTGCTGGTGCCCGGCGGCGTGACGCTGCCCGCGCGGGGCGCGGAGGACGCGGGCACCGTGCAAACGCTTGGTGCGCGCTACGCCCACGGTCTCGTGTCGCTCGAGCAGGCGGCCGAGCTGTCGTGCCGCGCGTGCGGCTCGCCCGGGGGCGGCTGCCAGTTCCTCGGGACGGCCGCCACGTCGCAGGTGGTGGGCGAGGCGCTCGGCCTGTCGGTGCCGCACTCGGCGCTGGCGCCATCGGGCTCAGAGGTGTGGGCCGAGGGGGCGCGGCAATCGGTGCGCGCGCTGCTCGACCTCGAGGCCCGGGGCCTTGCCCTCCGCGACATCCTGACCGACCGCTCGATCCGCAACGCGATGGTCGTGCACGCCGCCTTCGGCGGCTCGACCAACCTGCTGCTTCACCTGCCGGCCGTTGCGCACGCCGCGGGCCTGCGCCGGCCGACCGTGGAAGACTGGGCGCGCGTGAACCGCGAGGTGCCGCGCCTGGTCAGCGTGATTCCGAACGGTCCCGTGCTCCACCCGACCGTGCGCGTCTTTCTCGCCGGCGGGGTTCCAGAGGTGATGCGGCACCTGCGTCTCCTGGGCCTGCTCGACCTCGACTGCCTGACGGCGCTCGGCCGGCCTCTCGGCGACGTGCTCGACGAGTGGGAAGTGTGCGAGCGCCGCGCCCGCTTCCGCCAGGTGCTGCGCGACCAGGACGGCGTGGACCCGAACACCGTGATCATGGACCCCGACGCCGCGCACGCCGCGGGTCTCACGAGCACCGTGTCGTTCCCGCGCGGCAACGTGGCGCCCGGCGGATCGGTGGTGAAGAGCACCGCGATCGACCCGCGCGTGGTCGGCCCCGACGGCGTGTACCGCAAGCGCGGGCCGGCGCGGGTGTTCGGGCGCGAGGCCGACGCCATCGCGGCGATCAAGTCGCGGGAGGCGGATGCGGTGCGGCCGGGCGACGTGGTGGTGCTCGCCGGGTGCGGGCCGCGCGGCACGGGGATGGAGGAGATCTACCAGGTGACCTCGGCGCTCAGGCACCTGCCGTGGGGCCACGAGGTGGCGGTGGTCACCGACGCGCGCTTCTCGGGGCTCTCCACCGGCGCGTGCATCGGCCACGTCTCACCCGAGGCGCTGGCAGGCGGCCCGCTGGGCCGGCTGCGCGACGGCGACCTGGTGGAGATCGTCATCGATCGCGTCTCGCTCGAGGGGAGTGTCAATCTGGTCGGAGCGGGCGGCGAGGTGCGCGGGGCGGAATGGGGCTCGCGCGAGCTCGCGACGCGGCCGGCCAACCCGGCCGTCGCGCCGCACCCGCAGCTGCCCGACGACACGCGCCTGTGGGCGGCGCTCCAGGAAGCAGGCGGCGGCACGTGGGGCGGCTGCGTCTACGACGCCGACGCGATCGTCGCGGCGCTGGAGAAGAAGAAGCGGACAGGGGACAGCTGACAAGGAACAGCTGACAGCGTCGTGCTGGTGGTGCAGGTGGTGCCGAAGGTGCTGGAGGTGCTGGTGCCGAAGCCGGCCGGCCGAGGAGCTTCGATGATTCTCTACCGAACCACCGAGGGAGCGTTCGTCGAGCACGAGGGGCGGTTCGCGCGCCTGGACGAGGAGTGGGACGCGATCTTCAACCGCCGCGACCTGGCTGCCTACCTGAGGAAGGCCGCCGCGGCCGGCGGCGCGACGCGCCTGCCTCGCGGCGCCGCGATCCTCCCGCCGATCGAGTCGCAGGAGGTGTGGGCGGCCGGGGTCACCTACGAGCGCAGCCGCACCGCGCGCATGTCCGAGTCGAAGGGGGCGGGCGGCGGCAGCTTCTACGACCGCGTCTACCGCGCCCATCGCCCCGAGCTGTTCTTCAAGGCCACCCCGCACCGCGTGGCCGGACAGGGCGGCGTCATGCGCCTCAGGAGCGACTCGGCCTGGATCGTCCCCGAGCCCGAGCTCACGCTCGCGATCGACAGCCGCGGCCGCATCATCGGGTACACGGTGGGCAACGATCTCAGCTGCCGTGACCTGGAGGGGGAGAACCCGCTCTACCTGCCGCAGGCGAAGACCTTCAGCGGCTGCGCCGCGCTCGGGCCCGGCATCCTTGTCTCCGGCCGCCCGCTGCCGAGGGCGACCACCATCACGCTGACGATTCAGCGCCGGGGCCGGATGGTGTTCAGGGGCGCGACCGAGCTTGCGCGCATGCGGAAGCCGCTGGCGCGGCTGGTGGCGTACCTGTTCCGGGACAACGCCTTTCCACTGGGCTGCTTCCTGATGACCGGCACCGGGATCGTCCCCCCGGACGGGTTTTCACTGCGCCGCGGCGACACCGTGCGCATCACCATCCCGCCAATCGGCACGCTGGTGAATCGGATGGGCTGATGAAGCCGCCGACAGTGGTGGGCCGAAGTGCGCTAACGGAGCCTGCGAGGATTTCGATGACTCTCCACGGATGCCAGATCATCGCGGGCCGGGCGGTCGCCGCCGGGCCCGATACCTTCCTGGGTCGCAATCCCGCAACTGGCGAGGCGACCACTCCCCCGGTTCACGAGGCTACCAGCGTGGAGGTGGACCAGGCGCTGGAGGCGGCCGACGCCGCCTTCGACGACTACCGCCGCCTCGGCGCCGAGCGCATCGCCTCCTTCCTCGAGGCCGTCGCCAGCGAGTGGATGGCGCTCGGAGACGACTTGCTGGCGCAGGCCCACGCCGAGACCGCGCTGCCCGCGGCGCGGCTCACGGGAGAGCGCGCTCGCATGGTCAACCAGGCGCGGCTCTTCGCCGCGCTCGCGCGCGAGGGGTCGTGGGTGGACGCGCGGATCGACCACGGCGACCCGAGCCGCCAGCCGGTGCCGAAGCCCGACGTCCGCCGGATGCTCGAGCCGATCGGCCCGGTGGCCGTGTTCGGTGCGAGCAACTTTCCCTTTGCCATCTCGGTCGGCGGGGGCGACACCGTCTCGGCGCTCGCGGCCGGCTGCCCGGTGGTCGCCAAGGCGCACCCCGGCCACCCCGGCACCTCCGAGCTGCTCGGCCGCGCCATCGTCTCGGCGGCGGAGAAGAGCGGTGTTCCCGCCGGGGTCTTCGGCATGGTCCAGGGAAGGGGACACGAGGTGGGCCTCGCGCTGGTGCGGCACCCGCTCACGCGCGTGGTGGCGTTCACCGGCTCGCAGGCGGGCGGGCGCGCGCTTTTCGACGCCGCGGCGGCGCGGCCCGATCCGATCCCCGTGTGCGCCGAGATGGGCAGCACGAACCCGGTGTTCGTCCTGCCTGGCGCAATGGCCGAGCGGGGCGCGGAGATCGCCGAAGGCTACGTGCAGTCGGTGACCCTCGGCACCGGCCAGTTCTGCACCAACCCCGGCGTGCTGCTGGCGGTGGAAGGGCCCGCGCTCGTCGCGTTCCTCGACCGCGTGGCGGCGGCCGCTGCGGCGGTCGCGCCCTCCACGATGCTCAACGAGGGCATCTGCCGCGCCTTCCACGGCGGGCTCGACAGAGTGCGCCAGACGCATGGCGTGCGCGTCCTCCGGGAGTCGCACGCGAGAGCGGATCGGGCGCGGGCGGAAGCGGGGTGCGCGATCTTCACGGCCAGCCTCTCCACGCTCGAGGCGCGGCCCGAGCTGTGGGACGAGGTGTTCGGGCCGTCCTCCATCGTGATCGTGTGCCCCGGGGCCGATGACCTGGAACGCGCGGCCAGGCGCCTTCACGGCCACCTCACCGCCAGCATCCACGCGACCGCGGCCGAACTGGAGTCGAACCGGCAGCTCGTTGCCGCCCTCGAGCGGCACGTCGGCCGCATCGTCTTCAACGGTTTCCCGACCGGCATCGAGGTGTGCGCGGCGATGCACCACGGCGGCCCGTGGCCTGCAACGACCGACGTGCGCTACACGTCGATCGGCACCGCGTCGATCGAGCGGTTCGTCCGCCCGGTGTGCTACCAGGGCTTCCCGCAGCCGGCGCTCCCGGCCGAGCTGCAGGATGTCAACACGCGCGGCATCTGGCGGCTGGTGGACGGGGTGCGCTGTCGGTGACCGGGAGACCTTCCGACCTCGCGACTGGGGCCGCTATACTCGATCAGATCCCATGCCCCTGGCCCCTGCGTCCCGGCTCGGCCCCTACGAGGTCGTCGACCTTCTCGGCGCTGGCGCGTTCGGCGAGGTCTACAGCGCCCGCGACACCCGGCTCGGCCGTCATGTCGCCGTCAAGATGCTCTCCGCCGCCCGCGCGGGCGATCCGCAACAGCTCGAGCGTCTCAAGCAGGAGGCGCTGACCGCCGGCTCGCTCAGCCACCCCAACGTCGTCTCGGTTTACGACGTCGGCACCGAGGGCGAGTCGTTCTTCATCGTGTCTGAACTGGTCGAGGGCCGGACGCTGCGCCACCACCTGGTGCAGGGGCCGCTCCCGCCCGGGCTGGCGCTCGACTATGCGGCCCAGGCGGCGCGCGGCCTGGCCGCGGCGCACGAAAAGGGCATCGTTCACCGCGACCTCAAGCCCGAGAACCTGATGGTCACGCCCGACGGGCGCGTGAAGATCCTGGACTTCGGCATCGCGAAGGTCGACTCCACCGGGGCCCGGCTCGACGAGGCCGGCCTGCTGCCGACGACGGTCGAGGAGACGCTGCCGGGGACGGTGCTGGGAACGGCCGCCTACATGTCGCCCGAGCAGGTGCGGGGCGAGTCGGTGGACGGCCGGTCAGACCTCTTCAGCCTCGGCGCGATCCTGTTCGAGATGCTGACGGGCCGGCGCGCCTTCGACGGCGCAACAGCTGCCGAGACGATCGCCTCGATCCTGCGCGACACGCCGGTCCTGCCGTCGTCCGTTCCGCCGGCCGCGGCCGCGATCGTGAGGCGCTGCCTCGAGAAGCAGCCCGGACGCCGGCACGAGTCGGCCCGGCAGCTGGCCGAGGCGCTCGACGCCGTCCTCGGCCGATCGTCGCCCGGCGTCGCGGCTGCCCGCCTGGTGCCGGTGGCGGTGCCCGAGGAACCGCCCCGCGTTGCCGTGCTGCCGTTCACCAACCTGGGGCGCGAGCCCGAGCAGGAGTACTTCAGCGACGGGCTGACCGAGCAGATCATCCACGAGCTGACCCGGATTCGCGGCGTGCGGATCGTCGCCTGGCAGTCGTCCGCCAAGATGAAGGGGCACGAGGAGAACATCCACGAGGCGGCCCGGCAGCTGGGTGTCGAGCTGCTCCTGGTCGGGAGCGTCCGGCAGGCGCGCGATCGTGTCCGCATCGCGGCGCGGCTGGTGGAGGTCACGACGGGCTACTACCGGTGGTCCGAGACCTACGACCGGCAGATCCTCGACCTGTTCGCGGTGCAGGAAGAGATTGCCCGGGCCATCGCGGGCACCTTCGAGCGCACCCTGGGCGGGAGCGCCGTCCGGCGCGAGCGGCGCGCGCCGGCCAGCCTCGAGGCCTACGACCTCTACCTGCGCGGGCGCTTCGTCGGCAGCCAGCGCACCAAGGCCGGGCTCATCGGCGCGGTCGAGTGCTTCGAGCAGGCGATCGCGCTCGACGAGGAATTCGCGCTCGCGCACGCGGGGCTGGCTGACGCGCTCTGCCTGCTTAGCGACTACGGCCTCACGGCGCCCGAGGACGCGATGCCGCGGGCGAGGGCGGCGGCACTGCGCGCGCTCGATCTCGACCCCGGTTCGGGCGAGGCGCACGCCTCGTTCGCGTTGATCCACTCGATTTACGACTGGGAGTGGGAGGAAGCCGAGGCGTTCTACCGCCGGTCGATCGAGCTGAACCCGGGCTACGCCACCGCCCACCACTGGTTCGCGCTCGACTTCCTTGCCAACGTCGGCCGGCTCGACGAGGCCCAGGAGGAGCTGGACCTGGCAAGGCAGCTCGACCCCCTCTCCGCGATCATCCAGGAGGGGAAGCCGTACCTGCTGATGATGCAGCGGCGGTACGACGAGGCGCTGGCCGGCTTCAAGGCCCTGGCGGATCTTCAGCCCGGGTTCTACAAGGCCTACACGACGATGGGGCGAACCTACTCGCTGATGGGCCGCTACGAAGAGGCGATCGCGATGCTGGAGCGGGGCCGCGAGCTGTCCGGCGGCGAGGTGCCCAACATCCTCGGCGCGCTGGGGCAGTCGTTCGGGCTGGCGGGCCGGCCCGACCGGGCCCGCGAGCTGCTCGACCAGCTGGCGGCGCTGTCGCGCGAGAAGTACGTCCCGGCCACCTGCTTCGCGCTGATCCACGCCGGCCTCGGCGAGCACGACGCCGCGGTGGACTGGCTCGAGCGGGGCGCCGAGCGCCGCGACCTGCCGCTCTCGTCCATCAAGACCCACCCGGCCTACGACAGCCTTCGCGAGCACCCTCGCTTCCAGGCGCTGCTCGCACGCCTGCGGTTTCCCGGGTAGGACTGCTGTCACCGCAGCTGCTGCCGCCACGCCCGCGCCCGCTGGAACACTTCTGCGAGGCGGTCGCCGTGCGGGAGGTCGTCGCGCAGCGCCTCGAGTTCGTCGATCAGGCGGCGCAGGGCAAGCGAGAGGCAGTCGGCGTTGGCCGCGCAGACGTCGCGCCAGACGCCGGCGGGGCTCGAGGCGAGACGCGTGGTGTCGGCGAGGCCCTTGCCGGCCAGGGCGAGCCCTTCCTCTCCCGCCAGTTCGCCCGCCACCTCCATCAGCGCCGAGGCCACGATCTGCGGCAGGTGGCTCACGGCCGCCATGAGCCGGTCGTGCTCCGTCGCTTCCAGCGTTCTGGGCACCGCCCCGAGGGCGCCCACGAATTGCTCGACGCGTGAAACGACGGGCGGCGGCGTGTCGGGACCCGGCGTGAGCAGCCAGGGGCGGCCGTCGAACAGGCTGGCGGAGGCGTGGGCCAGTCCTCCCTCGGCGGCGCCGGCAAGCGGGTGCCCGCCGACGAACTGGCGCTCCGCGCCGGCCCACCGCGCCGCGGCAAGGATGTCGCGCTTGGTGCTGCCGGCGTCGGTGAGCAGCGCGTCTTCGCGCGCGCGGCGCGCCAGCGCGGGCAACAGCGCCGCGTTGGCGCCGACGGGCGCCGCCAGCACGATCAGGTCCACATCGTCGAGCGATGCGAGCTTCGTCGAGGCGCGGTCCACGACGCCCCGAGCGAGCGCATCGCGCACCACCTCCTCGTCGAGATCCATCCCGGCCACCACGGCTCCGGGCCACGCGCGCCGCACCGCCAGCGCCACCGAGCCCCCGATCAGCCCGAGCCCGGCGATGCCGACGCGGCTAAATCCGGCTTCGTCGCCGCTCATCGCTCCGAGCCCTCCGCCAGGCCTGAGCCTTGAGCCTTTAGCTCTGAGCCCTCCGTCGGCCCTGAGCCTTGAGCCTTGAGCCCTGAGCCCGTCTTCACGCACACCCGGCGTCCGATTGCCGGGCCGATGATCCTCAGCTCGCCCATGAGGTCGTCGAACTGCGCCGGGTAGAGCGACTGCGCGCCGTCGCTGAGCGCCTGGTCGGGATTGCAGTGGACCTCGACGAGCAGGCCGTCGGCCCCGGCGGCGACGGCGGCGCGTGCCATCGGCACCACCTTGTCGCGCCGCCCCGTGCCGTGGCTTGGATCGACCACGACGGGGAGGTGGCTGACCTTCTTGACTACCGGGATGGCCGAGAGGTCGAGCGTATTCCGGGTGGCGTTCTCGAAGGTCCGGATGCCGCGCTCGCAGAGGATCACGTCGCGGTTGCCGCCGGCGAGGACGTACTCGGCCGAGAGCAGCCACTCCTCGATGGTGGCCGAGATGCCGCGCTTGAGCAGGACCGGCTTGCGCACCAGGCCCAGCTCGCGCAGCAGCGTGAAGTTCTGCATGTTGCGGGCGCCCACCTGGAGGATGTCGGCGTAGCGCGAGACCACCTCGATCTGGGCGACGTCCATCACCTCGGAGACCAGCGGCAGGCCATGCCGGTCGGCGGCGCGGCGCAGCATCTGCAGGCCTTCCTCGCCCAGCCCCTGGAAGGCGTAGGGCGAGCTGCGCGGTTTGAAGGCGCCGCCCCGGAGCAGCTTCGCCCCGGCGCGCTTGACGGCCGCGGCGGTCGCCTCGACCTGCTCCTCGGTTTCGGCCGCGCACGGCCCGGCCGCCACGATCACCTCGTCGCCGCCGATGCGCACGTCGCCCACGGTCACCACCGTGTCGTCGGGCGTGAACGCCCGGCTGGCGAGCTTGTACGGCTGCGAGACGCGGAGCACCTCGTGCACGCCGTCGAGGATCTCGACGCTGGCCGGGTCGATCGCTCCCGTGTTGCCGACGACCCCGATCACGGTGCGCGAGACGCCCGTGGACCGGTGCACGGCCAGGCGCATGCGCACGAGCGCGTCGATGACCCGGTCGATCTGTTCCTCGCTGGCTCCCTCTTGCATCACCACTACCACGATGCTCCTCCTTCCCGCTCCGCCGATTCCTCGAACGCCGCCTCGAGGCGCCGCGCCTCGTCGATGATCCGCTCGAACAACCTCGCAATCGCTTCCTCGCCGAGCGGCCCGCCCAGCCTCGCGGTGACGGCCCGCGAGTGGCGGATCACCGCCTGTTCCCGGTCGCCCTGGAAGATCGGCAGCGCGTCGCGCCGCTTCAGCCGCCCGATTTCGATCGCGCACGCGGCGCGCGCGTTCAGCAGCGACACGAGCTGGTCGTCGATCGCGTCGATCCGGGCCCGCAAGTCCTCGATGGTCACCCTGCCCTCGCACCAAAAGAAAAAGCCCCTTCAACCGGTTGGCTGAAGAGGCTTGGTTGGTGGTTCTCGAAAACGGTTTTCGACCCGCGCCCCTTCAGTGGGTGGTAAACCACCCCCAATAGGTAAACGCGTAGCCGAAGGCCTGGAGGCAGACCGCGTCCGGGCGCGCCGCGGGCCCGGCGGGCGCGAGTGCCACGCGGGCGACGGCGGAGCGAGCGGGACGAGTCCTTGTGCTCACGGGACAGCCGAACGGTAACCGAGACACGGGTGGAAGGTCAAGCCCGGCCGCCTACCGCCCCTTCTTCACCGCCATCCTGACGATGGTCTTCAGGCGCTCGGGGGCGACGCGGCGCGGGTCGTTGAGGTAGATCTCGTGGGCGGGCCCCACCACCTGCAGCCCGCGCGCGGCGGTCTCGTCTGCCAGGCGCTGGTAGGCCGTCCCCACCTGGTCGTACGGGCCGACGTGCAGCAGTTGGAGCGCCTTCCCCTCGGCCCAGGTGATGCGCTTCACCGCGTCGGTGGCCGGCCCCTTCTTCGCGGCAATCGCCTTCCGCACCTCGCGCAGAGTGGGGGCCTTCACGCATGGCGGGACGCGCACCATCACGCGCCAGTGCCACTCGCGCCGCCCCTTCTCGCACGGGTTGTCCAGGTACACGCACTCGAGGGCCGGGACGGTGAAGTCGACGCCGCCCGCCTTCTTCATCGTGAACCTGGTCGTGTAGGCGAGCGTGAAGAGCTGGTGCATCGCCTCCTGGAACGCCGCGTCGCCCGGCTCGCCGACGCCATCCACGGCCAGGAACGTGCCGCCCGGGACGCGGACCTCGGCGGGCGCGCGCCGGGCCCCGTACACCTCGGGGAGGCTCTTCTTGTAGTCGATCTTCGCCATGACGGGGGGCCGTGCCGAACCGGTGAGGGGTTTCACCATTTGGGGCCGTACCGAACCGGTGAGATTCTTCACTCTTTTGGTACGGCCCCTCGTGGTGAGGTTTTTCACACTTTCGGTACGGCCCCCGGTGGCGGGCCTGCGGGGATGGACCAGCTTCAGCTTGGGCATGGGCGGATTCTAAACCGGCCGCGAACCGTGACACTCTCTTTTTCTCTCCCTTTCGCGTCTGCGCGATAATCGCCAAAACCCATATGCGTCACCGCACCACCACCGTCCTCGCGCTTTTCGTAACTTTCCTGGTCGCCCCGCTCGCCGGCCAGCCGGCCCGGCTCGGGTACTACCGCTTCCCGGCCATCTGGCGCGACACGCTCGTCTTCACCGCCGAGGGCGACCTCTGGCGGGTGCCGCTCGCCGGCGGCGTCGCGCAGCGCCTCACTACCCACCCGGCCGCCGAGACCCGGCCGGCCATCTCGCCCGACGGCCGGACGGTCGCCTACTCGGCCTCCTACGAGGGGCCGACCGAGGTCTACACGCTGCCGCTCGAGGGCGGCGTCCCCGTGCGGCAGACCTACGACGGCGGCAACCCGCAGGTGGTGGGCTGGACGCCCGCGGGCGAGATCCTCTACGCGACCACCCGCTTCTCGGGCCTTCCGAACACGCAGCTGGCGAAGATCGATCCCGCCACGCGCACGCGCACGCTCGTGCCGCTGGCGCAGGCGAGCGACGGCGCGTACGACGCCAAGGCGACGACCCTTTTCTTCACGCGCCTCGCCTTCCAGGGGAGCCACACGCGGCGCTACAGGGGGGGCACGGCGCAGAACCTGTGGAAGTTCACCGACGGCGCCGAGGCGGTGCCGCTGACCGGCGACTACGACGGCACCAGCAAGACGCCGATGCCCTGGCAGGGGCGCATCTACTTCGCCAGCGATCGCGACGGCGCGATGAACATCTGGTCGATGGCCGAGGCGGGCGGCGACCTGCGGCAGCACACGCAGCACCGCGACTTCGAGGTGCGCTCCCCGTCGCTCTCCGAGGGGCGGATTGCCTACCAGCTCGGCGCCGACATCCACGTGCTCGACCTGGCCAGCGGCAACGACCGCGCGGTGCCAATCACGCTCGTCTCCGACTTCGACCAGATGCGCGAGAAGTGGGTGACCAGCCCGATCGACTGGGTCACCTCCGCACACCTCTCGCCCGACGGCGACCGGGTCGCGCTCACGGCCCGCGGCCAGGTGTTCGTCGCCCCCGCCCTCCAGGGACGCCTGGTCGAGGCCACCCGCAACCCGCGGGTCCGCTACCGCAACGCGCGCTTCTTCCCGGACGGCAAGACCGTGCTGGCGCTTTCCGACGAGAGCGGCGAGGTCGAGTTCTGGCGCGTCCCCGCCAATGGTGTCGGCTCGCCGGCGCAGCTGACCTCCGACGGAAAGGTGCTGCGCTGGGACGGCCTGCCGTCGCCCGACGGCCGCCTCATCGCCCACCACGACAAGGACGGCCTCCTCTGGATCTACGACATCGCGAAGAAGACGCAGACGAAGGTGGCCGAGGCGCTCGACGGCCGGTTCGACGAGATTCAGTGGTCCCCCGACAGCCGCTGGCTCGCGTACGTCGTGCCGGGGCCGAACCAGCTGGCGCGGATCTGGGTGTTGGAGGCGGCAACCGGGCGCGTCACGCCGGTGACCACCGACCGCTACGACAGCGGCAGCCCGGCCTGGAGCCCGGACGGCAAGTGGCTCTACTTCCTCTCCGACCGCCACTTCGAATCGAGCGTCAGCAGCCCGTGGGGATCGCGCCAGCCCGAACCGTACTTCGACAAGCAGACGAAGGTCTACGCGCTGGCGCTGAAGAAGGGCGAGCGCTCGCCCTTCCAGCCCGACGATGAGCTGCACCCGGCGAAGAAGGAGGAAGCGAAGGAGCCGAAGAAGGAGCAGGCCGGCGAGGAGAAGCCTGCTTCCGCGAAGGACGCGAAGAAGGACGTGCCGAAGGGCGGGAAGAAGGACGCCGCCCCGGCCGGCAAGCCGGACGAGGCCGCCAAACCGGCCGCGGTGCCGAGGGTGGAGATCGACCTCGAAGGCATCGAGGCGCGGATCGTCGAGATCCCGGTTCCGCCCGGCAACTACAGCGACCTCTCGGTGGACGGCAAGCGCCTCTACTACGTCTCGAGAGACGCCGGCCGCGACGCCAAGCGGATGCTGAAGACCTTCCCGATCGACAACAAGAAGCCCGAGGCCGAGACCTTCGCCGAGGACATCGTCTCGTACGAGCTGTCGCAGGACGGCAAGAAGCTGCTGCTCAGGAAGGCGAAGGACTTCTACGTCCTCGACGCGGCGGCCAAGGCGCCGGCGGCACCCGAGCTGGCCAAGCGCCAGGTGCCGCTGAAGGACTGGACCTTCCGCCTCGACCCGCGGGAGGAGTGGGCGCAGATGTACCAGGAGGCCTGGCGGCTCGAGCGCGATTACTTCTACGACCGCGGGATGCACGGCCTAGACTGGCCGGCAATCAAGGCGCGGTTCCAGCCGCTGGCCGAACGGGTGACCGACCGCGAGGAGCTGAGCGACGTGCTGGCGCAGATGGTGAGCGAGCTGTCCGCCCTGCACATCTTCGTCTACGGCGGCGACCGCCGCGAGGGGCAGGACCGGGTCACCTCGGCGTCGCTCGGCGCGCGCCTGGCGCGAGACGAGGCGGCGGGCGGATACCGGGTGGAGCACATCTACAGGTCCGACGCCGACCGCCCCGACCGCCTTGCCCCGCTCACCCGGCCCGGGGTCGGCGT
>Ga0116149_1003212_pt1 | contig 17105 bp, 10 predicted proteins | sample AD_UKC057_MetaG_FD_89787 | JGI IMG/M metagenome (GOLD analysis project Ga0116149, IMG submission 89787) | Active sludge microbial communities of municipal wastewater-treating anaerobic digesters from USA - AD_UKC057_MetaG | ecosystem: Engineered > Bioreactor > Anaerobic > Digestate | place: USA... | reverse complement strand
GTGGTCGGCTCGGGAGTCGCGCGCAGCAGCCCCTCGACGGCCATCACCTGGCCGGGCGTGCAGTAGCCGCACTGGAAGGCGTCTTCCTCGACGAACGCCTGCTGCACCGGGCCGAGCTCCTCGCCTTGCATCAGCCCCTCGACCGTGGTGATGCGGCGGCCCTCGGCCTCCACCGCGAGCATCATGCAGGAGTACTGCGGCTTGTCGTCCACCAGGACGGTGCACACGCCGCACTCTCCGCGCTCGCATCCGAGCTTGGTGCCGGTGAGGCCGAGCCGCTCGCGCAGCACGTACAGCAGCGACCAGCGCGGCTCCACCAGCAGGCGGTGGGTGCGGCCGTTCACGTCGAGGGCAACGCGCACCATCTCCGCCCCGTCGGGAAGCGTCGCAGACCCTGCCTGGGCCCCAACCTTGGCGACCGTCGCGGCGGCAACCGCGCCGGTCCCGACCGTGGCGATGAATCCGCGCCGGCTGACACCGGTCGCCTGTCTGGACGGATCTTCGGGGTCTTCAGCCATGGAAACCTCGTGCTCGAGACCGGGCCGTCGGGAACCGGCCGGTGGACGGAATCGGGAAGATGACCGCCCGGATTATAGCTCATCACGACTTGCCCTTCCCCCCGTCTTCCCGTACGCTGACGAGGTCCCGGCCCGCCTCGCGCCGAGGCGCGCCCGGCGAAAAGGAGCGTTCGACATGGCCAAGGCAATCGAGGGACTGACGCCTGCCCTGCTGTGGAAGTACTTCGCCGAGATCAGCGCCATTCCGCGCTGCTCGAAGAACGAGACGGCCATCGCCCGCTACCTGCTCGACACGGCCGCCCGCCTCGGGCTCGAGGCCGAGCAGGACGGCGTGGGCAACGTGCTGGTCCGCAAGCCCGCGTCGCCGGGCCGCGAGGGCGTACCGATGACGTGCCTGCAGGGGCACATGGACATGGTGTGCGAGAAGAACAAGGACACGGTCCACGACTTCTCCACCGATCCGCTCGAGCTCGTCCGCCGCGGCAGCTTCCTCATGGCCAACGGCACCACGCTTGGAGCCGACAACGGCATCGCCGTCGCCACCTGCCTCGCCATCATGGAGGACCAGGCCCTCGAGCACGGACCGCTCGAGTTCCTCTTCACGGTGGACGAGGAGACGGGGCTCACCGGCGCGAACAATCTCCAGGCAGGCTGGCTTCGCAGCCGGACGCTGCTGAACCTCGACTCCGAAGAAGAGGGAGCCCTCTACGTCGGCTGCTCCGGCGGGCGCGACTCCACGGCCACCTGGCCCGGGGGATACGGGCACGTTCCCGAGGGTGCCGTCCCGTTGCTCGTGAAGGTGGGCGGCCTCAAGGGCGGGCACTCGGGCCTCGAGATCCACCAGGGGCGCGGGAACTCGCTGAAGATCCTCACCCGCGCGCTGCTTGCCCTCGAGGGGCTCGGCGGACGCGTGGCCCGGATGGAGGGGGGCAACAAGCGCAACGCGATCCCGCGCGAGGCCGAGGCCGTCGTGTACGTCCCGGAGACGGTCGAACCCGAGGCGATGGCGTCGGTCGCGGCGCTGCAGGAGGCCGTCGCGTCCGAGCTGGCGTCCATCGATCCGGGAGTCAGCGTGACGGCCGAGCGGGCGGCGGACGCGCCGGCCGAGGTCCTCAACGCCGAACTGCAGCACCGCGTGCTGCTCGCGCTGGCGGCCGTCCCGCACGGCGTGCTCAAGATGAGCCCCGACATCCCCGGTCTCGTGGAAACCTCCACCAACCTCGCGATCCTGAAGACCGACGACCAGGCCGTGACGGTGCAGACCAGCCAGCGCAGCTCCGTGCAGTCGGAGATCGAGGAAGCCGCGCAGATGGTTCGCGCGGCGTTCGAGTTGAGCGGGGCGCAGGTGACCGGGTCGGACGGCTACCCGGGATGGAAGCCCGACCTGGCCTCGCCGATCCTTGGCGTCGCCAGGCGCGTCTACCAGGAGCTGTACGGCCGCGAGCCCGAGGTGAAGGCGGTGCATGCGGGGCTCGAGTGCGGGATCATCGGCGAGAAGTACCCCGGCATGGACATGGTGTCGCTCGGGCCCACGCTCGAGGGCGTGCACTCCCCCGACGAGAAGATCCACCTCGACACGGTCGGCAAGTTCTGGGACTACGTGCTGGCCATCCTGCGGGCCAGGAGCTAGGGACCCTGGCGCGTAGCGCAGGGCTTCAACCCTGCGGCGCTGGCGCCGAAGCTGTTACGACTTTCGTTTCCGTTTTCCGTTCTCGAGGACTCTCGATGCGACGACCGGCGATTCAGTGGGCCCTGGCGATCGTGATCACGCTCACCTCCGCGGTCTGGCAGCGGATGAGCGGTCCTACCTACCCGGTTCGCGGCACCGTCCAGGTGGCGGGCGAGTCGATCGGCCTGCGGCTCGAGCGGTCGCACTCGGTCTCGGCCCGCCAGCCTGTCGTCGTGAAGGCGCCCGACGGGGCGCTGACGGGCGAGGTGTCGTGGCGCCGGTATCCTACCCAGGAGCCGTGGCAAACGCTTCCGCTCGAGCGCCGCGGCGACCAACTGCGCGCCGAGCTGCCGCCCGAACCGCTGCCGCTCATGCCTCCTGCCGGCAAGCTCGAATACCAGGTGCGGCTCCGGCGCGGGGGCGACGAGGCGGTCTTCCCCGCCGTGCCGGCGGTGACCCGCTTCAAGGGCGACGTCCAGGCGGCGGTTCTCACCCCTCACATCCTCGCGATGTTCGTCGGGATGCTGCTCTCGACCCGAGCCGGGCTGGCCGCCGTCTTCGGCGGCCGCCTCCGGCTCGTCACCTACCTCACGCTCGCCCTGCTGGTCGCTGGAGGCCTGGTCCTCGGCCCCATCGTGCAGAAGGCCGCATTCGGGGCGTACTGGACCGGAGTGCCCTGGGGGTGGGACCTGACCGACAACAAGACGCTGATCGCGGCCCTGGCCTGGACCTTCGCGGCGTGGCGGGTCGGAAGGGGCGGGCTGGGTGCGCGTTCCGCCGTGGGACTGGCGGCCGTGGTCACTCTGGTCGTCTTCGCGATCCCGCACTCGGTGTGGGGATCAGAAGTGAAGTGGTGACCTTCACGGCCACCACTCCACTTCGCACTGTCGAAGGCAGGACTTCCGGCCCTACCACCCCGGCGTCAGGCTGAACTGGAAGATCCAGCCCTTCTGCGGGCGCTGGAACGGCTTCACGAAGTCGATCTGCGCGATCATGTAGCCGAAGAGGTTTGCGCGCAGCGCGACCCCTGCGCTCGACACCCACTCGCGCGAGCCGCCGAGGCCGTCCGGGCTCTCTCCCTTGTTCCATGCCACGCCGGCGTCGCCGAAGAAGGCCAGCTCGAGCGGCACCGGCCCGTACATCCCGCTGCCCACGCCGAAGGGCCGCAGCAGCGGGAAGCGGAACTCGGCGTTGCCGACCAGCATGCGGGACCCCAGCAGCCGGTCGAACTCCTGGCACGAGGAGGTTGCGGAGGGCGTGCACTCCTGGGCGTTGAAGGAGCTGTAGTCGTAGCCCCGCACGAGGTTGGGGTATCCGAGGAACAGCGGCATCAGCCGGTCGTCCTCCGAGTCTCGGCCGTAGCGGCCGTAGTGCACCACACGGGTGGCGAACGTGTAGAACGACACCGGCATGAGGTAGCGCCGGTAGTCGGCGAGCACGGTGTTCATCTGCAGCGACCCGACCGTGGGCGTGACCTGCAGGCGGTACGACTGGCCGGCGATCGGGCTGGTCGCCCCGAAGATCGAGCTGTCGTAGACCAGGGCCGCGCTCACGTCGGCCAGGTGCAGGCCGCCGATGCTCTCGAGTTCCTGCGTATCGCGGGCGAGCACGTCCCCAGTGATCGGGTCGAACAGCGTCGTCCGGATCTGCCGGTCGAACGCGATGTTCGTGTATCCGCCGGTGAACTCGACGCGATGCACCCGGTTGAAGGGGTACGCGGCCACGCCCGTGACGCCGCGCTCGATCTGCCGGAAGATCAGCTGCTCCTCGACCCCGACGATCTGTCCGTCCACCTGGGCGAGGCCGCTCGCGAAGGCCCCGGTGAGGTACGGCATCTGCCCGCCCGACACCCCCCAGTTCCAGCGGTGCTTCAGGTTCTGGTAGGCGACCTGCACGCCCGTGTTCTTGAAGACGTCGCCGACACTGTTGGTGAAGGCGCTGTTCACCTGGATGGCGGTGCCGAGGTTGTGGTTCCCCAGCATGTCGCTCCAGAAGAGCGAGATACCGCCGCCGACGTAGGTGCTGTACGGGTCGGTTCCCGCGGCGAGGTACGGCTGCCCGATGAAATCGAGCGAGAGCCCGCCCCTGTACTCCTCCTCCTGCGGATCGGCCGCCGCCGGCACGCCGACCTCGGGGTTCGACCGCAGCTCGGCGTACTGGCTCGCCACCCGCGTCGCCGGGGGCAGCTGCGCCGCGTTCACGCTGACCAGCGCCACCGGCGGCTTCCCGGCGAGGGCCTCCGCCGAGTCCATCGTGTACAGGTTGTAGCTGCCGTTCTCGTAGACCGACATCGCGAGGCGGCGGGCGCCCGACGCGAAGGAGATCGCAGGGCTCAGGTCGGTGATCCCGCTGACGCCGGTCGCCAGGTTCGTCAGCTGCGACAACGTCCCGCCCTCCACCGTGGTCCGGTAGACGTTGCTGATGCCGTTCCGATCCGAAACGAAGTACAGCCCGCCGTCGGGCCCCCACTGGGGATTGATGTTCTTGCCGCGGTCGGTCCCCGCGACTTCCTTGATCGACCCGTCGGCGATGTCGAGCAGCGCGATGCGATAGTCACCCGGTATGAGCCGCGGGAGGTTCGTCGAGAACCGGTCCGTGACGAACGCCAGGCGCCGGTTGTCGGGGCCCCACGAGGGGTGCAGGTCCGCGAACGCGTCGCTCGTGAGCTGTCGCGTGGTGCCGGCCTGCAGGTCGTGCAGGAACAGGTCGGTGTGGCCGCCGTGCAGCGCGGTGAACACGATGAGCCTTCCGTCGGGCGACCACGAGGGATTGAAGATCTCCCCCAGTTCCTTGAAGCGGACCTCCTTCTCGATGCGGTCCGCGTCGGCGTCGTAGATCACCAGCTGCGGCGCACCGGTCTTGACGGCCGCGAACACGAAGCGCCGGTTGTCGGGCGCCCAGTCGCCCGCCGAGGCGATGAACTGGATGCTGCTGAATTCGGGGTCGAAGGTCGTGTCCACGACCTTGCGCACGACCTTGCCGGTCTCGGCGTCGGCCATGTACAGGCCGACCGACAGCAGGTCGCGCTGCGACAGGAACATCACGCGCCGCCCGTCGGGGCTCAGCGCGGGCGAGATGTTCATCGCCCGGTCGTCGTCGCCGCTCCCTTTGGCCTTCTGCAGCGCGCGGCCGAAGTCGGACGGCGGGCGCGTCTGCTGCCGCACGGCGGCCGACAGCTGGCGAAGCGACTCGTGCCACTGCGCCGAGAGGTCGTCGGAGGGGAGTCCCAGCACCTTGTTGATCGCGATCTCGGGATCGCCCGTCACCGCGCCGATCCGCAACATCTCGCCGATGACCCGGTCGCCCCAGCGGCCGGTCACGTACGACCAGAAGGCCTGCCCCCAGCGGTACGGGAAGTAGCGCGGCTGATCGAGCTCGCGGATCGTCGGGATCTTCTCCTCGACCGCCGCGTCGCGCATCCACATCGCCGTGTGCGGATCGACCGGCCCAATCGACAGGTACTCCGCCATCCCCTCGATGAACCACAGCGGCAGCCGCAGCGCTCCCGACGCCATGCTCTGCCCGCCCGCGGGCGAGGTGATGTCGAACTGGAACGCGTGGACCAGCTCGTGGCCGATCACGTGATCGCTCTCGGCCAGCGACGCGCCGAGCGGCAGCACGATGCGGCGCTTCAACATCTCGGTCACGCCGCCGGTGCCCTCGCCCATCTCGCCCGGTATCGCGTTGGTCTGCTCGAACTCGGGGTGGCTCGCGTAGAGGATCAGCGGCTGCGCGCCCCGCAGCTCGTGGTTCAGCACCCTCGAGAGTCGCGCGTACCAGCGCTCGGCCATCACCGCGGCCTGCCGCACCGCCTCGCGCTCGGCCGGGTAGAAGTAGATGTCGAAGTGCTGCGTCTTCAGCACCTCGAAATCGAAGCTCTTGTACTGGACCTTGTTCTGGCCGAAGTACTGGGCGCTTGCGGGGCTCGCCACCGCGAGCGTCAGCGCCAACGCGATCCAGGCTTGCCGCCACGTCGTTCGGGCGTTCATCGGGACCCCTCCGGGAGGCGCGATCGCATCAATCGTACCAGCGAATGGAGAGCGATTCAGCAGACAAACATCAGACAAACGAGGTGCGGCGGGAAGGCAGCGTCGAGGCGGCCCGCGATCGCGCCTACTCCGGCGGATGCCGCCCGGCCTCGAAGGTGTGCTCAGCGAGCCACTGCTCGCTGACGCGATCGACCTCGAACCGCGGCCGCCGCGATCGGCCCCACCAGAACCCGCCCGCGGCCGCCGCCAGGGCGAACGCCAGCTTCCAGCGGTTCTTCGCCATCCACCCCGCCGGCTGGTCGTGAACCGCGTCCTCGGCCTTCATCGGCGATCCCCTCTTCAAGGGTCCTGCCAGCCGCGTCCCGTCCTTTTCCTGTCCTCTGCCGGTCCCACCTGTCCACTTCTAGGGTCAGATGCCAATCCCCGGCTGGAGGTCGTGAAATGCGGTGCCCTCGACGAAGCCCGCGAGCGGCACCATCCGGCCGGCTGCCGCGTCCCAGTACCCCGCCTCCTCCACCCGAACCCGGATCAGCGAGATCGACTCGTCCTCGGGCCCCTTCGGGAACCACGGCCGATACCCGTCGTGCCAGATCGCCTTGACCTGCGCCGGGTCGTCCACGAGCGTCGCGGTGCCGGAAGCCCAGACGTAGCGGTTGTCGTCCGGGGACACGAAGGTCACGTGAACCGCCTGTCGATCCCTGATCTCGCCCGTCTTGCCCGCCGACCGCGCGGTCAGGAACCACAACGCGCCGTCGAAGGGGACCCGCTGCGCGACCATCGGACGGCTGCGGAGCCGCCCCATCCCGGTCGTCGTCAGCATCGCCACGGGCACGTCCTTGATGAGATCGGCCAGCGTCGTGATGGCGTCCTGGCGCGTCGGCGTCTCGGGCATAACGCTCCTCCGGCGGTGCCCCCGGCGGGCCGCCGCCCAGTGAATCTGGGAGTGGATCCCTATCTGAACTAGCAAACCGCAGAAGTGCCGTGCTCGTCAACAGCAGGCTCAGGGCTCAAGGCTCAGGGGCTTTCCGCGCCGTAGTTCGCCGAGGACGTCATCAAGCCGGGGGCGAAGCCTGCCCCGCCGTAGCTCGCCGAGGACCTAAGGTCAAGCAAGCCGGAGGCGAAGCGAAGGCGGGCGAAGGCGAGCTCAGGGCTAACGGATCCGCTCCAGCCAGGGGTTGAAGCTCTCGAGGATCGAGCCACCGACGAACTCGCGCAGGATCGAGTTGTCGGGAACGACCTCGGTCGGGGCGGGCAGGAACCACTGGAGGAACGACAGCAGGCGGTTCGCTTCGAGGTGTTCCGGGGTGTCGTGCTGCACCTGGAGCAGCAACGGCTCGGCCAGGGGCCGCAGGACGGCCAGCTCGTGCACCAGCGCCGAGTTGAAGATCGAGTCGCTGTTCTCCTGGTAGGGGAAGATGTGCACCTTCTCGCCGGAGGTGACCGCCTCCCAGCGCCTGAGCGTCTCGGTCGCGTTGTATCCCCGGAAGGCGGCATCGCGCACGATTCGCCGCACGAGCCGGCAGTCGGTGGTGCTGACGCGGTTGTGGCGGTCGAGGTTCAGCTGCGTCAGCGCCGAGACGTAGACACGGTAGACCGAGTGGCCCGGGAGGTGCGGCACCAGCGCCGGGTTCAGGCCGTGGATGCCCTCGACGATCACGATGGCGTCCGGGCCCAGCGCGACCGAGAGGCCGGTCTCGCGGCGGCCGGACCGGAAATCGTAACGCGGCAGCTGCACGCGCTCGCCCGCCATCAGGCGCAGCAGGTGGTCGTTGAAGAGCGCCACGTCCACCGCCTCGAGGCACTCGTAGTCGAAGTTCCCGGCGGCGTCACGCGGCGTGTGCTCGCGATCCACGAAGTAGTCGTCGAGGCAGACGGCGAGCGGGCGCCGGCCGTTCGCCACCAGCTGCACCGCCAGGCGCTTCGAGAACGTCGTCTTGCCCGAGGAGGAGGGCCCCGCAACCAGGATCACCCTGACTCGCTCGCCTCGCGAGGCGATGTCCTGGGCGATGCTCGCGATGCGCGCCTCGTGCAGCGCCTCGGCCACCAGCGAGATCTCCTGGAGCCTCCCGGCGGCAATGGCGTCGTTGAGCACGCCGGCGCCGCGAATGCCCAGCCGGTCGAGCCAGTGCCCCGCCTCTTCGTACACCTGGAACAGCTTCGGATACGGCGTGATGGGCGGCAGCGCCTGCGGCTGGCGCTGGTGGGGGAACTGGAGGAAGAACCCAGGCGGGAACGCGTGCAGGGCGAAATGCGGCAGGCAGCCGGTCGAAGGCACCATGTAGCCCTGGAAGTAGTCCTGCCGTCCCCGGAGGCTGTAGAGGACCAGGTCGTCTTTCTGCCGGTGCGCGAGCAGTCGCGCTGTCTCCAGGTCCCCGCGGGCCTTGACCGCCTCGATTGCCTGCGTCAGGGGCATCGGCGTCCGCACGATCGGCTCGTCGGCCTTGACGATGGCGCGCATGCGCGCCTCGATGCGCCGCAACTCGTCCTGGGTGAACGGGGCATGGCCGCGCACCTCGCAGAAGTACGCGCCCACGGTCGTCGCGGAGTGCTCGATGCTCACGTCGGCGCCCGGGAACTCCTCGGCCGCGGCCGTCATCAGCAGGAAGCTGAGGGACCGGCGGTAGATGCGGGCCCCGTCGGCGTCCTGCGGCGTGAGCGGCACCACAGACGCATCCTCGGTCAGCGGCGTGGTCAGGTCGCGCAGCCGCCCGTTGACCAGGGCCGCCACCGCGCGCAGCCTGCCCGCGCACGGGGTCGCCGGGCTCCTGCCTGACAGCGAGCCGATAGCCAGGAAGATCTCGGCCAGGGTCATCCCGATCGGGGCCTCGAAGGTGCGGCCGTCGGGAAGCTTCAAGAGGACGTTCGTGCGGGGCTCGGCGGGGCGGACGAGATCGGCGCGACGCAGCATCGAACACATGATACTGCGTCAGTGCCGAATTCCCCTGAGCGGCACTCCAGGCAGCAGCACCCGCCTTCGCCAAACGCTCGCTGCGCTCGCGGCTACCGCGGGCTGGCCCGCCGGCACTTCGGCACCCGCACTCGCCTTCGCTCGTTGCGCTCGCGGCTACGGCGGGCAGGGCCGGCGGCACCTTCAGCACCAGCACCCGCCTCCGCCGCGCGGTGCGCGGCTACGGCGCGGCGAGCCTTCAGCACCACCAGCACCAGCACCTTCAGCACCCCCAGCACCCACTGCACCCTCAGCACGACAGCGTCAGTCCCCGATCCCTTCGAACAGGTCCCCGGCGGGCCGCGCCGTGAGAGGCGGCCCCCACCCCTGGCGAAAGAACTCGCGCGACAGCAGCAGGTCGCGATCGGCGTGGCGCAGGAAGTGCCGCTGCACGCTGGGGCGCTGGGTGCGATGGGCCTCGAGGGCGGCGAGGCGGCGTGCCCGCCACGGGCCGACGTCGATCGCGAAGTCCACGCCGGGCTTCGCGGCGGCATCGGGGTCGCGGGCCAGGTCCCAGGGATGGCGCCCGGCCACCCACACGAGCCTGGCGACCTGGTGAGCCGCACCCTGTGCGGGGAACCACCGCGGGTCGGCCGCGGCCGCCACGGCATCGGAGGTGAAACGGCTGATGGCGACGTGATCGGGGTGCAGGTTGGCGCCGTTCGGGTCGAAGGTGAGCACCACCGCGGGCCGCTCGCGGCGAATCAGTGCGACCAGCTGCTCGCAAATCCGGTCCGGCGGCACGGTGTCGAGCGCACGGTCGTGGTACCCGAGCAGGTGAACCGCGGCGATGCCGAGGATGGCCGCCGCCTCTCTCAGCTCGTGCTCACGAACCACGGGCAGTTCCGCGGGCGTGCAGAGCGGCGGGTCCCCCGCCTTGCCCGCCTCGCCGCGCGTCGCACACGAAAGGACCACGCGAGCGCCCTCGGCGGCGTACCGGCACGCCGTGCCGCCCGCGAGGAACGACTCATCGTCCGGGTGCGCAAAACTCAGGAGCAAGGTGTGAGGCACATCCCACTATCTCACGAGGTGTGCGGTCACGATCGGCCCCGCCGGCACGCCTGACAGGGTCGCGAGGCCTGACCATACGAGATCACAAAGGTCACAAAGGCGTGTCACGAGCGTACCGCCGGCTTTCGGCCACTGCGTGGCCGCCGAAGGCCGGCGTGTTCGCTGCCCGCGAATGGAGTCGCGGCGCCGTTCTTTGTGTTCTTTGTGTCCTTTGTGGTTGGTCCCGGAGGGGCGGGACCGGCGAGGGTGCCGGTCCCGCGGCGATCAGGCTACGGGCGCGCGGAGGAGCGGCGCTGCTCGTGGACGCGCTGCACGGCGCGCTGGAAGCGGGCCGCCAGCGCGCGGCCGGCAGCCTCGGGCACCGGGCCGATGCGCCGCCACGCGGCCTGCGCCTGGCGCACCTGCTCAGACACCGCCTTGGCGCGCGCCGCCTCGTCGGGCCGGCCCGCGATGGTGTTGGTGGCGAGCGCCTCGCGCAGCTGCTGCGCCAGCAGCGTGGCAGGCGACCCCTCGCCCGCCTCGATGGCGGCGGCAAACGCCGGGCGCGGGGCGTCGGCAGACAGCGACTCGATCTGCACGCACAGCTCCTCCATCGCACGGACGTTCGCCTCGAGGTCGAGGTCGGTCCCAGCGAAGGCGGAGGGCCACGCCTCGGCCACGCGCTCGAGGGCGCGGGACCAGCGGTCGCCCAGACGCGCCGCGCGATCGCGCGGAAGCGCCGACAGCTTCGACGTCCACTGCCGGCGCGCGGCCGCGACCCGCTCGGCGAGCCCCTCGGGTGGGTCGGCCGCGGCCCCTTCGGCGGGTGGCATCGACTCGAACTCGGCGGCCAGCGCCTCGAGCTCGGCCTCGGCCGCTGCGAGCGCCGCCTGGTCGCGGTGCTGGTAGCGGTCGAAGAAGCGATCGCACGCGGCGCGGAAGCGCCGCCAGAGCTGCTCCGCCTTCGCCTTGCGAACCGGTCCGATGGTCTTCCACTCGGCCTGCAGCCGCTTGATCTCGTCGATCGCGCTCGCCCACTCGGTCGTCTCGGCCAGCTCCTCGGCGCGGGCGCAGAGCGCCTCCTTCTTCGCCAGGTTCGCGGCCCACTCCCCCTTGCGCTGCCGAAGGTCGTCGCGGCGGCGGGTGAAGAAGGCGTCGCACGCGGCGTGGAAGCGGTCCCAGAGGGCCTTCTCGGCGTCGCGCGGAGCCGGGCCGATTGTCTTCCACTCCGCCTGGAGCTTCTGGATCCCCTCGGCCGTCCGGACCCAGTCGCTCGAGCCCGAGAGCGCCTCGGCCTGCTCGCAGAGCGCCTGCTTGCGTGCCTGGCTGGCGGCCTGCTCCTCGGCGCGCGTGGCGTAGTAGACGTCGCAGCGGGCGCGAACCGCGTCGCACGCCGCCTTGAACCGGTTCCAGAGCGCCTGCGACCGGTCGCGCGGCGCCGTGGCCACCTGCTTCCACCGCGCCTGCGCCTCGCGCAGCTGCCGGGCGGCGACGGCCAGGTCTTCCTCCTGCACGAGCGCTTCGACCTGGCGGCACAGCTCCTCCTGGACCCCGGCGTTGGCCCAGCGCTGCCACTCGTCCATGTCGCGCAACTCCTGCGCGCGCGGGACCAGCGCGGCGATGACGGCCTTGAGGCGCCGAGTCACCTCGTCGTGGTCCTGGCGCGACGGGAGCGACTTCTCTTCCTCGAGCGCCGCGCGCGCCTGCCGTATCGCGCGGTCGGCCGCCTTCAGGGTGAGCGAGGGCGAGGCCGGTACCGCCTCGAGGTCGGCGCAGAGCTTCTGGTAGCGCGCCAGGTTCTCCTGCTGCTCCTGCGCCCGGCGCTGGCGCTCCTCCGCCTCCTTCGACCGGAGCCGCTCGTCGGCCTCGGCGAAGCGGGCGAAGAGGGCCTGGTCCTCGAAGCCCGCGGCGGTCAGCGCGTTCCACGACCGGCGCAGCGCCTGCCACTCGGCGCGGCCCTGCGGGAACGCGGCGGTCTCGGCAAGGCTCGCGACCTGGTCGCAGATGACGGCTGCCTTCTCGCGCCGCTCCCGGTGCTCGATGGCCGCGCGGTGCCTGGCCTCGGCGGCCCGGCACGCCTCCTCGAGCCGTTCGCGCCAGCGCTCGGCCTCGCCCGCATCGCCCAACTCGGGAAGCGCCGCCCACGCGCGGCGCGCCTCCTCGAGCCGCGGCTCGGTCTCCTCGCCCGCGACGGCGTCGAGCTGCTCGCAGAGCGAGCGCCGCACCGCCACCGCTTCGGCCATGGCCTGCAGCGCCGCCGCCCGGGCGCTGCGTTCCTGCCGGCTCCGCTCGAGCGCCTCCGCTGCGGCGGCCCTCGCCGCGGCGAAGCGCGGCGCCAGGTCGGCCATCTCCTCTCCACCCGCCAGCCGCCAGCTTCGCTCGATCTCGCCGACCGCCGCCTCTCCATCCTCCATGGCCTCGGCGGCCACTGCCTCGAGCCGCTCGCACGCGGCAAGCGCGGCGCGGCGCCTGGCCTTCTCTTCTTCTTCCTGGCCGGCTGCAGGCTCTGGCGCCGCTGGTACCGCCGCGCGCGAGGCGCTCTCGTCAATCGCACGGGCCAGCGCGCGGGCTCGCTTGGCCGCTGACTTGTTCCGTGCGTGGGACGCCACGTCCTCGAGCGCCCCGCGATCGCTGCCCAGCCGCTCGACCGCGGCCAGCGACACGTCCTTGAACTCGCTGCGCAGCGCGACCGCGAGCACTTCCCGGGGATCGACAACCCGCGCCAACGCCTCGAGGCGCACCGGCGGATGAACGCTGCGGCGGGCCACCGAGCCGACCGCGGCCGGGTCCTGTACCCGGTTCAGGGCGGCACGCGCGACCGCCTCGCTCGAGGCCGTCTTCGCCACGGCGACGACCTGGCGCGGGTCGGACAGCCCCTCCAGCGCGGCAAGGCAATCGGCCTCGCTCCCCTCGACGGCGCCGGTCGCCAGGTCGAACAGCAGCGACGCCCCTTCCTCGCGGACCCGGGCGTCGGCGTCGTCGCGGGCAATCCCGGCGATCGCCACCGGGGAGATGATCTTGCGCAGCGCGGCGAGCCGCACCGCGGTGTCACGGTCCTCGCGCGCGACCGACAGCAGCACGTCCTGCTGATCGAGCGGCAGCTCTTCGACGGCGGCGATTCGGACGGCGGGGTTGGAGTGCTTCCAGCGGGGCTGGCTGCGGAACCTGTCGAGAAGACCCATACCTGCTTTCGTCTCCGGGAACGCCCGGCAGATGTGTTGGTGGCGACCGCGCGGGGCGGTGTGGAGCCAGAGAGTTTACTATATCCGCGCTGCCTGTGCCTTTTGCCTTCCACATTCCCGCTCGCTGTGCGAGGCTGGGGCATGGGCGACAAGACCGGGCCAAGCCTCCAGGAGCGGTACGCCCCGCGCAGCATCTGCTTCGGCTGCGGGCCGGCCAACGAGAAGGGGCTGCGCATCCGCAGCTTCCCCGACGGGGACGGGCTGGTGACGGTCTGGACCCCCGAGCCGCACCATCAGGCGTTCGAAGGGGCGGTCAACGGCGGGATCATCGCGAGTCTCTTCGACTGCCACTGCAACTGGACCGCCGCCTGGCGGTTGATGCACGACCGCGGCTCCGACGAGCTGCCCTCGACGGTCACCGCCGAATTCCATGTCCGCTTCCGCCGGCCGACACCGTCGGGCCAGCCGCTCACGCTTGTCTCCAGGGTGGTGGAGGCGAGCGGCGACCGCGCCACGGTCGAGGCTACGCTCGAGGCGGGCGGCACGGTGTGCGCGACGGGCGGCGGGCTGTTCGCCGCCGTCGGTCCCGGCCACCCTGCGTACCACAGGTGGGGAGCGGGAGAATGACTACTCTTCCCCTTACTGCACCCGCTCGAAGACCCCGGTCTGCTTGTTCTTCCTCACCTGGTCCCAGCGGAAGTACTGCCCGTTCATAGCGATGTAGACGCCGGGCGGCAGCACCTGCACGAACGACAGCGCCGAGCCGAGGTTGAACATCCCGTCCGAGCTGCCGAAGGCGTACGGGACCATCGCGCCGGTCAGCACGATCGTCTTGCCGGGGACGCCGCGCGCCAGCTCGGCAGCCGTCTCGACCATCGTGTCGGTACCGTGCGTGACGACGATCCGGGTCTCCTCGCACTGGCGGCAGTTCTGCACCACGACCTCCCGGTCGGCCTCGGTCATGTCGAGACTGTCGATCATCATGATCGACCGCACGTTCAGGTCGAGGCGGCAGCGTCCGAGGCGGAGCATCTCGGGCAGGTGCGACTCCTTGAACACGAGCCGGGCGTTGATCTCGTCGTACTCCTTGTCGAAGGTGCCGCCCGTGATGAGAACCCGGATGGGCATGGGGGGAAGTGTACAATGATCCGTATCGATGTCCCCAACCCTGACCGACCTGCTCGCCGAACGGATCCTCTTGCTCGACGGCGCCATGGGCACCATGGTGCAGCGCCACGGCCTCGACGAGGCCGGCTTCCGCGGTGACCGCTTCCGCGATCACCCGCGCGATCTCCGCGGCAACACCGACGTCCTCGTCCTGACACAGCCCGACCTCATTCGTGGCATCCACGAGGAGTACCTTGCGGCCGGGGCCGACCTGGTCGAGACCTGCACCTTCACCGCCACCTCGGTCGCCCAGGCCGACTACGGCTGCGAGCGGTTCGTCTACGAGATGAACGTCGCTGCCGCCCGGCTCGCGCGCCAGGCCGCCGACGCCTGGACGGCCCGCACGCCGGGGCGGCCGCGCCTGGTGGCCGGTGCCGTCGGCCCCACCAACCGCACGCTCTCGCTTTCTCCCGACGTCGCCGACCCGGCGTTCCGGGCGATCACGTTCGATCAGCTGCGCGCGGCCTACCTCGAACAGGTTCGCGGGCTCGTGGACGGCGGCTGCGACGCGCTGCTGATCGAGACGATCTTCGACACGCTCAACGCAAAGGCGGCAATCGCCGCCGCCGAGGATCTCTTCGAAGAGCGCGGGCGGCGCCTGCCGCTCATGATCTCGGTGACGATCACCGATCGAAGCGGCCGCACCCTCTCGGGGCAGACGGTGGACGCGTTCTGGGTCTCGGTGGCGCACGCCAGGCCGGTGACGGTCGGCATCAACTGCGCGCTCGGGGCGCGCGAGATGCGCCCGTACCTCGCCGAACTCTCCCGCATCGCCGCCACGCGCATCAGCTGCTACCCGAACGCCGGGCTCCCCAACGCCTTCGGCGGCTATGACGAGACGCCCGAGCAGACGGCGGCCGCGATCCGCGAGTTCGCCGAGGCGGGCCTCGTGAACCTGGTCGGCGGCTGCTGCGGCACCACGCCCGCGCACATCGCGGCCATCGCAACCGCCATCGAGGGGCTCGCTCCGCGGGCGGTGCCCGACCTCCCCCGCTTCACGCAGTACGCCGGCCTCGAGACGCTCACCATCCGCCCCGACAGCAACTTCCAGATGATCGGCGAGCGGACCAACATCACGGGCTCGAAGCGGTTCCGCCGCCTCGTCACCTCGGGCGACTTCGCGGCGGCCGCCGACGTCGCCCTCGAGCAGGTGCGCGGCGGGGCGAACATCCTCGACGTGAACATGGACGAGGCGATGCTCGACTCCGAGGCGGCGATGACGCGGTTCCTGAACCTCATCGCCACCGAGCCCGAGATCGCCCGGCTCCCCGTGATGATCGACAGCTCGCGCTGGCCGGTCGTCGAGGCCGGCCTGAAGTGCGTCCAGGGGAAGGCCATCGTCAACTCGATCAGCCTCAAGGAGGGCGAGGCCGAGTTCCTCCGGCAGGCCCGGCTCGCGCGCCGCTACGGCGCCGCGGTCGTCGTGATGGCGTTCGACGAGCGGGGCCAGGCCGACACCGCCGCGCGGAAGGTCGAGGTGCTGTCCCGCGCGTATCGCCTGCTCACCGCGGAGGCCGGCTTCGACCCCGCCGACATCGTCTTCGACCCGGCGGTTCTCGCAGTCGGCACCGGGATCGAGGAGCACGACACGTACGCAGTCGCGTTCATCGAGGCGGTGCGCGAGCTGAAGGCCCGGTTCCCCGAGGCGAAGATCAGCGGCGGCATCAGCAACCTGTCGTTCTCTTTCCGGGGCAACGACCCGGTGCGCGAGGCGATCCACTCCGCGTTCCTCTACCACGCCATCCGGGCCGGCCTCGACATGGGCATCGTCAACGCCGGCCAGCTCGTGGTGTATGAGGACATCCCCCCCGAGCTGCTCGAGAGGGTCGAGGACCTCCTCTTCAACCGCCGTCCCGACGCCACCGAGCGGCTGGTGCAGGCCGCCGGCAGCCCCGGCCCGGCGCGGCGCGAGCAGGCCGAGGCGGAGTGGCGGAAGGGCACCGTGCAGCAGCGGCTCTCGCACGCGCTCGTGCACGGCATCCTCGACCACCTCGAGGCCGACATCGCCGAGGCCCTCGCCCTCTACCCCCGGCCGCTCGACATCATCGAGGGGCCGCTGATGGACGGGATGAAAGTGGTCGGCGACCTCTTCGGGTCGGGGCGGATGTTCCTGCCGCAGGTAGTGAAGAGCGCCCGGGCGATGAAGAAGGCGGTGTCGTTCCTCGAGCCCCTGATGGCGGCCGAGTCGGCCGCGCGCCCCTCGCAGGGCCGGATCGTCCTGGCGACCGTCAAGGGCGACGTCCACGACATCGGCAAGAACATCGTCGGCGTGGTGCTCGGCTGCAACAACTACGAAGTGATCGACCTCGGGGTGATGGTGCCGGCCGAGCGGATCCTCCAGGCGGTCGACGAGCACCAGGCCGACCTGCTGGGGCTGAGCGGCCTCATCACGCCCTCGCTCGACGAGATGGCCTTCGTGGCCAAGGAGATGGAGCGCCGGCGCCTCGCGCTGCCGCTCCTCATCGGCGGGGCGACCACCAGCCGCCAGCACACCGCCGTCAAGATCGCGCCGGAGTATTCGGGGGTGACCGTCTACGTGCCCGACGCGTCTCGCGTCACCGACGCCGTGGGAAGTCTCCTCAATACCCAGCAGCGGCCCGAGTACGAGCGAACGGTGCGCGGCGAGCAGGAAGAGGCGCGCCG
>Ga0116149_1003199_pt1 | contig 17142 bp, 17 predicted proteins | sample AD_UKC057_MetaG_FD_89787 | JGI IMG/M metagenome (GOLD analysis project Ga0116149, IMG submission 89787) | Active sludge microbial communities of municipal wastewater-treating anaerobic digesters from USA - AD_UKC057_MetaG | ecosystem: Engineered > Bioreactor > Anaerobic > Digestate | place: USA... | reverse complement strand
GTCAGCATTGCAAGTTTGCGTTGCAATCTTGTAAATATATTGCACTTTCTCATTTCATTACGAAAGTGCGGTAAAAAGTTACTTTCGAAAACTGAAGTTTTCTCAGTAACATTTTTATAGGAGGTAGGAGTGTTAAATTCATCGGATATTGTGAGAGGATTAACGGACACATTAATTCTTGCACAGCTTTTGCCCGGTGACAGTTACGGCTACGAGTTGAATAAGACGCTTCAAAGAAAGTCAGACGGCGCATTTGAACTTAAAGAAGCAACCCTTTACACCTCGTTCCGCAGGCTTGAAGAGTTGGGGTGCATTCTTTCGTACTGGGGCGATGAAAACTCAGGCGCCAGAAGACGGTATTATGCAATAACTGATGCAGGCAAAAAGCTTTTAGAGGAAAACAAGAAAGAGTGGGATGAAATTTCACTGCTGGTAAAAACACTTATTGCATAGCTTGAGTATTTTACCATGTTAAAAACGGTTTATTAAGGAGAAGAATATGAATAAGAAGATTAAAAATTATGTTGATGTACTTTTTGGAGATGTTCCAAAAACCAAAAAGAGCCAGGAACTTAAAGAAGAAATTCTTGCAAATATGAGCGACCGTTTTGACGGCTACATCGCTCAGGGCAAGTCTGAAAATCAGGCGTACAGTCAGTCGGTTACGGATCTGGGCGACATTGATGAAATGCTCTCCAGTATTGCTCCTGAGCGGGAACTTAAACCTAAAATTGATGAGTACCGTGTGCGCAGAGCACGCAATATAGCAATTGCAGTTGCAATGTATATTCTTGGAGTTATAATGCTCATTTCTCTCGGTGCCCTTCCAGGTATTCTCGGGTTTTACCAGTGGGAGGATGCAGGCGGTGTCGTCGGGCTTATCTGTTTGCTGTCTTTGGCCGCCGGTGCAACAGCACTTATTATTTATACCACGATGAGCGTTCCCCAGGATGTAGCACCTTATCTGCAGGATGACGATGATGATGAAAAAATATTTAAAGGCGACTCAAGCCAGCGAGCACTCATTTATTCATCAATACTAAAATTCTACTGGCTGGCAGTCGTTGCCTTGTATCTTTTAATCAGTTTCAGGACCTTTCAATGGCATATAACCTGGATAATCTTTCCCGTTGCGGCAATTTTCGCACAGGGTATTAAGATTTTATATACTATGGGAAGAAAAAATGGAGATGGAAAATGAAAAAATACGGCGGGTATATTATAGCTGCTCTGTGGTTTCTACTTGGAGCAATTGCATTGTCAGCCTTTCTAAGCGTCATGAAGGGTAATATTAACCCTTTTAAAATAAGGAAAGCAGAGTGGGGTTTAGAAAATACTATGATTGAAACATATAGTGCAGAGTCTGTTAAAATGATTAATGCTGCGCTTGTTACCGAGCGCCTCGTAATTGAAGGTACTGAGCGTAATGACATTCAAGTAACAATAGCGACAAAACTTTCAGGCGGTGCAGAGCCTAAGGTTTCCCTCTCTAACGGCGTTCTGCATGTAGATCAGCAAAAAAGCTTTAATTTCTCTTTCGGATTTTCAAACGGCTATGTAGAAATCCTCATTCCGTATTCAATGATGAAGGATAGCTCCTTTGAAATAGATGCTTCCTCGGTGAGTGGCAGCCTTAGTCTCAAAAATATTACTGCCGGAAACATTGACATAAGCAGTACCTCAGGAAGCGTTCGTGCAGAAAACCTTAATGCAGATAACATAGAGGCCCGTTCTGTGAGCGGCAGTGTTAAAGTAGAGACTTCACAATGTACTGAAGCAGACATTGGATCCACAAGCGGCAGCGTCTTATTTTCAGGCAGGGCAGATGAACTTTCTCTTACAAGTACTTCGGGATCTGTGAAGGCCTATCTAGATGCCATGCTCAAAAAGGATTCCCGCTTTAAAAGCATGTCGGGTTCTGTCCGTTTAACTCTGCCTGATAATGAGGGATTTACCATGAAGTATTCGTCGATGTCAGGCTCTGTATCCAACCGGTTTACAGGACTCAGGGCGGAAAAGAGCGGAACAAATACCTATAAAAACGGCGGAATAACGCTCACGCTGGAAAGTATGTCGGGTTCTGTTTCTATAGACTAGGTTCTGATTTTTAACCTTTATTCACAAAAAACAAAAGGCTTCCTAATCCTTGAGATTATGAAGCCTTTTTCTATGAAATTTACACTTTCTTCTTCAGCGTAGTGTCTGTAACTTAAAAACACCTTCCATTGTTCACCTTGGGACAGTTTGTCTGGCTTGCTCCGCAGTGGTAGCAGATTTCATTGGTAAGGCTCTCCTGGGCAAAGTATTGCCGTATATTTTCAAACGTTGTTTCTGCAATTGCAGTGAGTGCATCCTGTGTTAAAAAGGCCTGATGAGCGGTGATTATAACATTGGGGAAGGTCATAAGACGTGCAAGCGTGTCATCTTCTATAACTTCTGCAGACCAGTCTTCGAAAAAATATTTTTCTTCTTCTTCATATACATCAAGAGCGGCTCCTCCGATTGCTTTGTGTTTTAGTGCATGAACAAGCGCTTTTGAATCTATGAGAGCCCCTCGTCCTGTATTAATGATTACTGCATCGTTTTTCATAAGCGAAATAGATTTTTCATCGACAAAATGCCGTGTTTCCGGAGTAAGCGGGCAGTGAAGGGTTATAACATCACTAAGGGTAAACAGTTCTTCTTTGCTGACGTAGCGTGCGTTTTTTTTCTCTGCCCAAGCTGCATCGGGATATGCGTCAAATACAACAATGTTCATTCCGAAGCCGGACGCAATATCAGCCATAATTTTACCAATTTTTCCGGTTCCGACAATTCCTATGGTTCTTCCATGAAGATCCCTTCCGGTTAATCCGTTCAGCATAAAATTTCCGCTTCGTGTCCGGTTGAATGACTGCGGTATTTTCCGGGTGAGTGAAAGAAGAAGGGAAGCAGCATGCTCTGCAACAGAGTAAGGGGAGTAGGCTGGAACGCGTGTAACATGAATTTTATTCATAAGCGCTTCAAGATCAAGGTTATTATAGCCTGCACAGCGCATTGTTATAAGTTTAATATTGTTTTTGTGGAGAATATCAACCGCTTTAGCATCAACCTTGTCGTTGACAAAGGCGCACACAACATCAAAACCTGCCGCAGCCGGGGCTGTGTCCGCTGTCAGATGAAATTCAAAAAAATGAAGGTCATAACCGTACTTTTCATTTGCGGCAGTAAAAAAAACAACATCATACGGTTTTGCATCAAACACTGCAACAGAAATCCTTTTTGTATTCATACCAGCCTCCTTATTGATGTACCGCTGTATTTCCGGTATCAATATACTTCGGAAAAGACTTTATGTCTTTCAAGAAAAGTATACTGATAATTACCTAGTAAATCAATAGGAAACTTGGTCTTTATTCCATGAAGTATGTTTTAATTGGCGGAAAAGAATTAAAGTTTACAGAAGCATAGCTTGAGGTGTACGCGCCGGTGGTCAGCCAGTACAATTTGTCTCCGACTTTTAAATCCAGGGGCAGCCTGTATTTGCAGTCTTCATACATAATATCCATACTGTCGCAGGTTGGACCTGCAAGAATTACCTCTCCAGTTTTCGCATCGGGAGAATCTTTTAATGTTACAACAGGGTACTTTATTGCCTCGCCGAGCGTTTCAATTAGTCCGTTAAATTTGCCCGTATCGAGGTATACCCAGCGGTTAAGAGCAGTGTTGTTTTTTCTGGAAATTAATATAACTTCAGAGGTTAGAATTCCGCTGTCTCCTACCAAAGAACGGCCGGGTTCAAGTATTATCTGCGGTATATCTTCTCCAAAGTCGTCACGCAAGTATCTTGTAATTTCTGAGGCGTATTCGCTTAAATCATTGGTCGGATCAATGTAGGAAGCAGGAAATCCTCCGCCCATATTGATCATTGAAAGTTTAATGTTTTCTTCTTCTTCGAGCGATGTCATAAGGTACTTAGTTTTTGCAATTGCATCATTCCACTGTCCAATATCTCTCTGCTGACTTCCAACATGAAACGATATTCCATAAGGTGTTAAACCATGGTCGCGCGCCTGCACGAGCAAATCATAAGCCATATCGGGGTGACAGCCGAATTTACGGGACAGCGGCCAGTCGGCCGTTATGGAATTTTCTACGAGAATACGTACATATACCTTTGAACCGGGAGCATATTTAGCGATGTTTTTTAGATCTTCCTTGCTGTCAGTGGCAAACATCCGCACACCGCGTTCATAAAAATAGGCAACATCTTTAGACTTTTTTATTGTATTTCCATACGATAAACGTTCAGGCTCAACACCCAGCGACATAACGCTGTCCAGCTCCCAGCGGGAAGCAATGTCAAAATTTGATCCAAGATCTGCTAAAAGAGAAACAACCTGCGGTGCAGGATTAGCTTTTACTGCGTAGAAAATATCTGCGTAGGGAAAAGAATTCTGCAGTTTTACAAAATTTCTCTTAATAGTAAGCAGATTTACTACAATATTGGGTGTCTCAAGATTTTCAGAAAACTCAAGGAACCGCTGCCATTCGGCGTCTGTCACATAATTGGCTCTATTAACCACTCATTTCTCCTATAATCAGGTAAATAACCAGCGGATCCTAAATTCACGCTATTCGCGAATACTAGCACAAATCACTGACGAATTCTAGTTTTTTTTCCTCAATACTGTAAAAATTATGATATAATTTCGTAATAATAATATCAGGAGAGTGTATAAATGAAATTTCTCCATTCTTTTAAATTCCGTTTTATTTTGGTGTTTAGTCTTTTCATTGTCTTATTCTGTGTAATTTTCACAACCACATCAATACGCAGTGTTGTACAGACAACCCTTAATGTTTTTTTTCAACAGGGAGATCCTCTTGTTCAAAAAGCCGCTAACCTCATTGATGGTGACAAGTTCGAAAAATTAACTGTCTCACTCGATGAAAATGCTTCCTACTATGATTTTTTATATAATGAACTCTATGAGTTCAAGCAGGGTGTAACCTGTAGATTTCTCTATACTATGTCTCCCGTCTCGGGAACGGTTTACAAATATGTTGTAGACGGCAGCACTACTCCTGATGATGAAGAAAACTTTTCAATGTACGGCGATGAAGAAGATTTGTCGTCATGGGGCAGGGCTCCGTTTGATGCAATGGAAAATCAGACAACTGCTCATTCGTCAATTGAGTTCATGGAAGGGTGGGGCTGGATGGTTACTGTATATGCACCCATTATAAATTCTACGGGAAAATCTGTTGGTTTTATTGCCTGCGATTTTGCTGCAGATGATCTTGTTGCGCTGATTAATGCTAAGCGTATAAGCGCAGTTGTCATTGGTATTGTGATGACTGTTCTTGGTTTGATTCTTATTTTCTGGTTTTCCTCGGTATTTTTTGGTGTCATGGCAAAGGTCTGTACCGCAATGAGCCATATATCTTCAGGAGATGGAGATCTTACAAATAAGATACAAATTAAGAGAAATGATGAAGTCGGGCAGCTTGCAGATTCGTGTAATGCTGTAATCGAAAAAATGCAGATAATCATTTCTTCGGTTAAACACTCGGTGACAGAGCTTACAAAAACCGGAAACGCTGTTAACGAACACACGAATAATACCCTTTCTGTTCTCGGATCTGCAGAAGTAGATATCCGATCTATTGATCTCCTTTCAACAAACCAGAATGAGTTAGTTCAGCGAATCTTTGACGGTATAAAATCGGTCGAAATAGAAATAAACAATCTTGAAAATAAGATTTCAAACCAGATCGACGCCGTGAGCCAGTCCTCGGCTGCAATAGAGGAAATTGCTGCAAATATTCAGGCTGTTAATCAAAATGTAGAAAAAATATCGGCTGAATACGAAATAATTGTTGCAGAATCTGTAACGGGAAGGCAAATTCAGGAAGATGTCTCCGAAAAAGTAAAGGCGATTGTTAATCATTCAAGGGATCTGGTAGAAGCAAATTCTGTGATCAACGAAATTGCAGATAAAACCAACATGCTCGCTATGAATGCTGCAATTGAAGCTGCTCATGCAGGAGATGCAGGAAAGGGCTTTAGTGTTGTAGCCGATGAAATACGTGCTCTTGCCGAAACATCTGGTGAACAGACAAAACTTATCAGTTCGCTTCTACATACAATATCAGTTTCGATAGAAGATATTGTTCTCTCCTCATCCCGATCCGCACAGTCTTTTGATAAGCTTGGAGAGAGAATTCATAATTTGGAAATATTGATGGAAGAAGTTAAAGGCGCCATGAATGAACAGAATTCCGGTGCTGCAGATATTCTTAAAATGATGAAACAGGTGAATACATCATCGAATTCAATTTCAGAAGCCTCCGAGCGCATGCAGATAACAAGCAGCAAGGTATTTCCTCAGATGGACGAGCTTAAAAAAGCATCTCTTACGGTTAAAGATAAAACCCGGGAATTATCGCAAAATGTTGTTAAAATACAAGAGCTTGCCTCTCTTTCTGCAAAGACTGCGCATGACAATGAAAAAATTGCAGAAAAGGTTAGTTCTCTGGTAAATTCATACAAGACAGTCTAATTTTTTGTGATATACTATACATACAGCTTGCTAAAGATAGGAGGAATTGATGAAAAAAGGAATTGCGCTGCTGCTTTGTGCTTTAATTTTTACAGGTATGTGCTTTGCTTCAGATCCTGTAGAGGGTTTCTGGATCAGTTATGATGACAAAACTGGAAAAGCAACAGCAGGATGGGAAATTTACTCAAAAGACGGTATTTTGTTTGGAGAAATTCGTTCTCTTGCAGGATTTCCACTCGATGCAAAAGCAGATAAGGTAAAGGACTCGTATAAAGGTTTTCCGCGGGCCGGAAAGGTTAATGAAATGACAACCTGCAATACTCCATGGATTTGGGGTCTTAAACAGGATAAACCAGGTGTTTGGAGCGGCGGAAATATCATCGATCCGGGTGACGGGAATATGTACAAGTGTAAGATAACTTTTAGAGCACAGGATGGCAAAAAGTATACCGTCGATACCCTTGAGATGAGAGGCGAAATAGGGCTGGGCATTGGTAAAAGCCAGTACTGGCAGAAAGCTACAAAAGAGCAGGCATTCGGATTACGCTGATATCCGGCTGATTCTTAATACTGCATTCTTAGAGCAGGGAAAGGTCTTGACAAATCCATCAAAAGAAGTGCATTCTTGTTCAATGCAAAGTGATGAACAGAGAAAAGATGTACGTTTCGAAGATATAGGGCGCGTCGACATCCCTGCTCTTTGTATTTTACCCGCCATTCTTGTTGATATAAGCATGTACGGCTGCAAAATACGTTTTCCTGTTGCCTTAAATATTGAGATGGAAAACGAGTACGATTTAAAAATTACTCCTGCAATGAGGGAATTCGGATCCTTTCATCTTGTCGGTGAGCCTGCCTGGATAAAAAAAGAACAAAAAACGACAGAAGTGGGTTTTAAAATACTCCGGTCGCCCGGAACAAGAAACCTGCAGAATTATGTTGAAAGACTTCTTCAGACTGCAGAAATGCAGATGCAGGATGAAGATTACACAGAGGTTGTCACAAACTAATGTCTTTTACTTCCGTACAGGTACCCGGCCGCGCATTTTTAGCGTTTCCCGACAAATTACCGTTTCTATTACATGAATTATCTCACCGCTTTTCAATCGATGTTTCACACATTGAACATTCGCCCCGGGATTTTACGAACACTGCGCTGGAGTCTTTTCCTTCTGAAAAAACACCCATGCTGTTTGGTTCTCTTGTATACATTCCGGAATGGAACTCATTAAAAAATCCATACTGGTCATCCTGCGCCTATGAATCTCCCTTAATTGTATCTTTTTCCTCTATCAAAGAAGCGGCCCGTTCCTTAAAAGATATTCAAAGAAACTGGTCCTCTTTCCAATATGCAAATTTTAGACGGGCATCGCTAATAACCGATGCGCTTCCTTATATGAACCGTAAAAAGAAGACCTTTCCTTGTGCTCTGCCTCAAAGTCCGGTCGGCATTTTTACACTTTTAGGCCCCTCTCTTATGCTGTGCAGTGCTGTAACCTCTTCCTATATTCCATCCGGAATTCTTGAGCTCGAAGAGGATCACGAGAATCCTCCAAGCAGGGCCTACTTAAAACTCCAGGAAGCCTTGATTAGAATCAATAGTGAAAAGGGTGTGCTTCCTAAGCCCGGTGAAAGATGTCTGGATGCAGGAGCCTGCCCCGGCGGCTGGACCTGGGTATTACGGCAGCTCGGCTGCACTGTTACAGCGGTTGACCGCAGTGAACTTTCTCCCTCTCTCATGAACGATACATGCGTTACCTTTATTAAGCATGATGCATTTACCCTGCCTATGGAGGATCTCGGATCATTTGACTGGGTATTATCAGATGTTATCTGCTATCCTGAGCGGCTGCTTTCATGGGTGAAAAAATGGATAGAAACCGGCAGAGTTAAAAATATGGTCTGTACTATAAAACTTCAAGGTGAGCAAAATTGGGCTATAATTGACGAGTTTGCAGCAATCCCGGGAAGCAGTGTAGTCCATCTGGCGTATAATAAACATGAATTAACCTGGATGTATACATCGTAAGAAGTGTACAAAAAATCAATAATATGGTAACGTTTTGAAACAAATTCAGTAATTAAGGAAATATATATGGACGTAGTTTCTATTTTACAAAAATGTGAAGCAATGCTCACAGGGCATTTTTTATTGTCATCGGGGAATCACTCCTCGCAATATTTTCAGTGTGCAAAATTATTGCAGTATCCTGATCTTGCAGCGCAGGTTTTATCTATTCCTGTACAAGCTCTTCTTTCTCAAAAAAAAGAGGGCAGGATTGAGTATGACTGTGTCGTAGGTCCTGCAATGGGCGGAATTATTCCCTCCTATGAATTCGGCCGCCAGCTCGGTGTTCCGTCCTTTTTCACTGAACGTGATGACGACGGGAACATGGTTCTCCGCCGCGGCTTTGAAGTAACAAAGGGTATGAAAATAATATTGGCAGAAGATGTTATAAGTACCGGTAAATCGACTCTGGAAGCTGCTAAGGCCTTGGAAGCGCTGGGCGGAGTTATTGTTGCCTCGGCCTGCATTGTTGACCGCAGAACTAAGGATGCAGAAAATCCTTTTTCATGGGAAATCTTTTCTGCACTGCGGCAGCCTGCTGTTGTGTATGAACCCTCTTCCTGTCCTCTTTGTACATCGGGAGAGCTGCCCCTTGTAAAACCCGGTTCCAGAAAGAAGTTCTAAGTATGAATACCTGCTCTGGTTCAAATTCCATTGAGCCGGATACCGAATATTTTCTCATTGCCGACATGGGAACAACAAATCTTGTTGTTTCCAGCGGCATAGAAACCGTAAGAATAAAAAACCCCCAAACCCGCTATGGCTCCGATATTGTTTCTAGAATATACTATTCACTAAAAAACGGTCCTGAAGCTCTTCAATCTGCATTGCTCAAGGGCTTACTTGATGGTTTTAGACTTTTATATGAAAAAAGCAGGAATTCAACAGCTCAAGCCGGTTCCAGTAAACAGCCGTTTATCTTTCCTGTACAGAATATTGTTTTAACCGGTAATACTGTTATGATGCATTTTCTTACAGGATTGCAAACCAGCGGCATGGCAGCTTTTCCCTTTACTCCTGTTTCTTTTTTTGATTATGAATGTATCGTGTCTCAAATTTTTCCTGCACTTGATTTTTCTTTATGGTCTTCAATTTTTTCTCCCGAAACAAGGGTCTATCTGCCTCCCTGCATCGACTCGTTCACGGGTGCAGATCTTGTCTGCGCTTCTGCCGGCTGCGGTTTATATGGTTCATACAGCGCTTCAGCAGAAGAAAATACCGGTCTTAATGACATTAAAGATTCATCCCGTCTTCTGATAGATATTGGTACCAATACCGAGATACTGCTTGTTCATAAGGGTAACTATTTTGCCTGTTCCACGGCAGCAGGTCCTGCCTTTGAAGGGGGCTCAATAAAAAGCTCCCTTCGCGGTTCAGAACTTCTTCATTCCTTAGGTCTTATGCTGGATCAGGGACAAATGGATACTACAGGAATGCTGCTGCAGGACAAAACCTTATTATGCCAATCCGATGTTCGCCAGCTTCAGCTTGCAAAGGCCGCAATTTGTGCAGCTGTAGAAACCCTGCTTCATGAGGCTTCTGTTTCATCTAGTGCTATTTATGAAGTATTTTTATGCGGTGCCTTCGGAACCAATATTGTAAGCTCGGACATAGTTAAGACAGGTCTTTTGAATACGGATCTGGCTCAAAAAATAACAGTTAAAGAATCCGCAGTTATTGAAGGCTCTCTAATCCTTGCAAAATCTAAAGAAATACGACGTCTAACCGCCTGTCAGGCGAAGGCTACAAAGGTAATTCAGCTTGCAGATAACAGTTTTTTTGCAAAAGAATATATTGAATGTATGAATTTTTAATTAGTTGATTATGTATTGAAAAAAAAAGCACTGCAAAAAACTGCAGTGCTTTTTATTTTTAACTGTCAAAGGAGACAGCTCTTTTTAGCGATTATCTTGCGTATTCAACAATACGTGTTTCACGTATCATTGTTATCTTAATTCTTCCAGGATACTTAAGATCATTTTCAATTTGTTTTGCAATGCTTCGTGCCAGTTCTTTTACGTCTCCGTCAGGAATCTTCTCATTGTTAACCAGAACGCGAAGTTCACGGCCTGCTTGAATTGCATAAGCCTTTTCAACACCTTCAAAGTTTTCTGCAATGCCTTCAAGATTCTCAAGACGCTTGACGTAATTGTCCATCGTCTCTCTTCGGGCGCCTGGACGGGCTGCAGAAATAGCATCGGCAATTTGAACAATAATTGCTTCAATACAGCACGGCTCAACATCGTTATGGTGAGATCCGACGGCATTAATAACCTTTGGATCTTCTCCCATTTTTCTAACCATGTCCATACCGACTTCTGCGTGGTTAAGATCAGAATCAGATTCTGCACCCTTGCCTATGTCGTGAAGAACAGCTGCACGTTTTGTCAGTTCCTTATTTGCACCGATTTCTGATGCAATCATACCGGCAATGACAGCTACTTCCTTTGAATGCATCAATACATTTTGTCCGTAACTGGTTCTAAAGTACAGTCTTCCCAGAGCGCGAACTCCATCCTGATTCATGTTATGAATGCCGAGATCAAAGAGTACTTTTTCGCCTTCTTCGTAGATCTTATGCTGAATTTCCCGGGTAACTTTCTGAACAATTTCTTCAATTCTTGCCGGATGAATACGTCCGTCAGTAATTAAGCGTTCGAGAGATACCTTTGCAATTTCTTTGCGTACCGGATCAAAACAGGATATAACGACAGCTTCCGGAGTATCATCAATAATAATATCTACACCGGTTAGTGTTTCAAGCGTGCGGATATTTCTTCCTTCACGTCCGATAATTCTACCCTTCATTTCATCGCTTGGAAGAGAAACTGTTGCAACTGTAATGTCGCTTGTAGTCTCTGTTGCAATACGCTGAATAGTTGCAACAAGAATGTCGCGCGCCTTCTTTTCTGAAGAGAGCTGAGCTTCCTGTTCGACTTTGTTTAATAGAACCTGTGCATCATGACGGGCTTCGTTTTCGAGGTTTTGGATAATGAGATTTTTAGCTTCCGGGGCAGTTAATCCCGAGATTCTTTCCAATTCCTGTATATAACGTTTTTCCTGCGTCTCTAATTCATCTTCTTTCGTACTTATTTGTTTTTCACGGTTTTCAAATACTTTCTCTTGTTCATCAAGAGTTATAACACGTTTATCAAGAGTCTCCTCTTTCAAAATAAGCCGTCTTTCAAAGCGCTGAAGTTCACTTCTCCGCTCTCTATTCTCCCGCTCTTGTTGATTTCGCTCTCGAATGAGTTGATCTTTCGCTTCTAATAAAATTTCTTTTTTTTGAGCCTCTGCTTCCTTTATAGCATCCTGCTTAACACGTTCTGCTCTTTGTTCCGATGCAGATAGTTGAAATCTGGCGTAAAGCCAGCGAATAGTCCATCCAAGAACAATTCCAGCAACTGGGAGACCGATACATAACAATATGTTCATTAGGGTCCTCCAAACTAGATTAGTTCAGACTAGAGAATAGCATAAGTTGAATTACTTGTCAAATAAAAGATTAGAAGGATGCTCAAGCGGTATAAAGGGTGATGAATCGTACTAAAGGTTACTGTAGGGTAAAGTAATGTAAAAAAAAGACGTTTATGCGCTACATTCTAAATTCCTCACCTAAGTATATTTTTCTTGCAATTGGAGACTCAAGAATTTCTTCCTTTGAACCTTGTGCAACAATTTGTCCTGTGCTTATGATTATTGAACGGTGCGTAATTTCTAATGTGTCGCGCACATTGTGGTCTGTAATGAGTACTCCGATTCCTCTTTGCGCTAAAAGCTTTACCATCGATTTAATGTCGTTAACAGCAATCGGATCAATTCCTGCAAAGGGTTCATCAAGCAGGAGAAATTCCGGTTCAATAGCGAGCGATCTTGCTATTTCTGTTCTTCGTCTTTCGCCTCCGGACAGAGTATAGGCCTGCTGTTTGCGTATTCTTTCAATATTGAATTCTTCAATAAGCTCATCCAAATGCCTAAGCTTTTCTTTATGCGTTAAATCTCTTCTTGTTTCTAATATTGACCAGATATTCTGCTCTACCGTTAGTTTCCGGAAAACCGAGGGTTCCTGAGGAAGATAGGAAATACCAAGGCGAGCGCGCTTATACATGGGCAGTTTAGTTATGCACTGATCATTTAAAAAGACATCCCCTTGGCTCGGCCGGTAAAATCCGACAACCATATAAAAACTGGTTGTTTTTCCTGCACCATTTGGGCCTAGAAGTCCTAAGATCTCTCCTGTATGCATTGAAAAATCAACACCGCGAACAACTTCTTTTTTCCCGAAGCGTTTGTATAAACTTGTAACTTTTAATTCACTCATGTTTCACCTTATAACGGTCCTTATTTAACTGGCGGTCTTTGCATCCTGCGTTGTAGTATCAGCCGGTTTTTCGCCCGGAGCCTCGTCTTTAGTCTCCGAATTTTCCTCTTCATCTGAATCAACAACAGATCCGCGAACTTTTCCGTCAAGGGTAATTTCTTCTGTATCAATGTTCAAAAGTATTTCCTGTGCGCGGAAAATATCGTCTTTTCGTACTATTTTCGGATTACCGGTAAGGGTTACCAGCTGGTTTTCCTTGTTGTACACCGCTATAGAGCTGGTACATACGCTGTCTTTACTTATCAGCTCAACCTTAACCTGCATGACTGCAATTTCTGTATCCTGATTGTACTCTATAATTTGAGCTTTGGCCTTTACTTCATTATCTATATCATCGAGAAAAACATCACCCTCAAGAACTGCAATTTTTGTATCGCGGTCAAACTTCATGGTTTCACAGGTAAAATCAAAATTTGATGTTAAATTTTTTCCCTTAATTGAGCCGCGTGCGGTAATAAAACGGAAATCTTTGCCTGTCATCTCAATTTCATCTGCAAATATTTCCATATCATCAGTTTTAATATAAGCGCTCCCGCTTAAAAGGGTATATTCATTTTGCTCGCTTGTATTGCCCTTCATGGAATTTGCCTTAAAAGTTATAACTTCTGCGGTACTATACAGGCATAAAAACATGAGAATAATACTCAGCACAGACAGTTTGTTTTTTTTCATTTATTCGTTTATTCCTGTAGTTATTGTACCTTCAACATTCTCGGTAATTGTGTAATTCCTGCTTACACCGCTGGCCGCAAGGCCGTAACCGGTCATTACTAATGAAGTATCTGTTTTCTTGTCGGGTTCTGCATATTCGGGATTATTCATCCTTAATCCTGTCGTAATAGTAATAAGTTCACCTTTTCCGCTTGCAAGCTGCTCTGTTTTATTATTCCACCTGAGCGTCATGCTTTCAATTTGAAAATCCTGTTCATACGATGTTACTTTTACATTCTCGCTTAAGATATAGATATCTTCATCGTTATCTGCAGAAAGTAAACCGCATAGACCTTCAATACTTATTTTATTTTCATCGTTATACACAGCGAAACTGACGTTTTGGGCGAATACAGCATCTTTATCGCGGTACTGCTCAAGCTTTTCTGCTTTTATTTCGTTATCCTTTTTTCCTTTCTCTATTTTTACCATCTGTACATTTTCAAAAATAAACTCAGGAGCCCAGGAATCGTCGTCGCTGACATTTCCATAATTTAAAGAACAGCTGCAGAGGATAATTGTTACGCATAAAAAGAAAGGAGTTTTTTTTCTCATTGCTTTTTTAGAGCGCTTTTTAAAAATGCAGTAAAAAGAGGATGGGGTTTTGTCGGTTTTGAAATAAATTCCGGGTGGTACTGTACCCCGATACCCCAGGGGTGATCCTTCCATTCAAAGGCGGCTGCCTGATCATCTCCGGATGTTAAGGCGCTAATAACTAAGCCGTTTTTTTCCATGTCCGCAGTATATTTTTTGTCAAAAGCATATTTTGAACGGTGGCGCTCTTCTATGCTCTGAGCCTTATATACAGCTTCGAGCTTTGAACTCTTTTTAATTGTAATCGGCATACTCCCGAGTCTCATAACTCCCGCAGCGGCAAATCCCGCCTGTTCTTCCGGAAGACTGATAAGCGGATAGCTTGTATTTTGTATGAATTCGGTAGAGTCTGCATCCTGCCATTTTAAGAGTGTGCGGGCTGTTTCTATTGCCATGATCTGCATGCCTAAATCTATTCCCAAATAGGGAATGTTGTTTTCCCGGGCATATTTTACAGAAGCAAGAAGACCTAAAAATCCGCGCTGCCCGTAGTTGCCGGGAATCATTATTGCATCAACATCTTTGAAAAAGGATGAAGGATTATTAGAGCTTTCTATGGTTTCTGCATCAATTTTCTTAATAATGAGTTCTGCATTACATCCTGTAACTGCAGCGTGGAATAAAGATTCCCTTACAGACTTATAACAGTCATCAAGGTAATTCTTTTGTCCCAGCATACCAACGGTAATAGATGCTTTTGGATTATTAAGGCGTTTTAAGAAATTTGTCCATGAGCTTATATCAGTTTTATGATCCGAAAGCCCCAGTTTTTCCATAATCTTGGCATCAAGCCCTTGCTCATGAAACAATACCGGAAGTTCATAAATCGTTTTTTCAACATCAATGGAGGTAAATACGCAATCCTGTCCTACATTGCAGAAAAGCGCAATTTTTTTACGCAGATCTTCATCGAGAGACACTTCGCTCCGGCATAATAGAATATCAGGCTGAATTCCAATTTCCTGCATATTTTTAACTGAATGCTGGGTCGGCTTTGTTTTTAATTCTCCGCCGGTGACCATGGGAACGAGGGTCAGGTGCATGGAAAGGGCATTTGTCCTGCCCATTTCGCGTATGAGCTGCCGGGAAGCTTCCAAAAAAGGTATGGATTCAATGTCTCCGACAGTTCCTCCTATTTCTACGATAACTACATCTGCATTGGATTTCGCACCTACATTTAAAATTCTCCGCTTAATTTCGTCCGTTATATGAGGAATTACCTGTACAGTTCTGCCGTTATAGCGCCCGGCCCGTTCATTTTTAATTACTTCTTCATAGATTTTACCGGTAGTTACAGAGTTGGCCTGAGACAGCGAAACATTGGTGAACCTCGAATAATTTCCTAAATCGAGATCTGTTTCTGTACCGTCATCGGTAACATAGACTTCTCCATGCTGATACGGACTCATGTTTCCTGCATCAACATTTATATAGGGATCACATTTCATCATTGCAACAGATAACCCGCTGCATTCTAAAAGACTGCCTAACGAAGAGGCGGCAACCCCTTTGCCTAAACTCGAGCACACACCGCCCGAGACAATTATATACTTGCTCATTCGCTAATTTTCCCATCTAGCATGATTTTTGTCAACACTGATAACATTATCATTTACTTTTTTTTATTCGTATTGTACAATTACCCCATGCTTGATTTACTTACGGATGCAGACTTTGATCTATTTAGAAAAGTCATCTATGACGAAAGCGGAATAACTTTTTCTTCCTCCAACCGGTCAATACTGGACAGCAGGCTAAAAGAACGATTACGGGATAAGCAACTGTCTTCTATTACAGACTATTATAAGCTTATAATGTCGAATAAAGAAGAAATGAAAACAATGCTCGATGCGGTTACGACCAATTTGACCCGTTTTTTTAGAAATCAGCCCCATTTTGATGCCTTTATCAATTATGTAGTTCCTCATGTTCTGGAAAATAAAAAAGCAAAAAACGATACCAAGCTTAGAATTTGGAGTGCAGGCTGTTCGACAGGTGAAGAACCCTACACTATTGCAATGATACTTAAAGAAATACTTCATCCTCCTTATTCGTTTGAAATTGTTGCTTCAGATATTTCGTTAAAGTCTCTCATGGTTGGAAAACAGGGCTTTTATTCAGATGCACGTATTGCAGGTATTCCGGATAACTATCTTGCAAAGTATTTTACCAAGGTCGCAGGCGGGTTTCAGGTCAAAGATGAAATTATGAAAACAATACGTTTCGATTATCATAACTTAAAAAATGATTCGGGTTTGCGTAATCTTGATGTTGTTTTCTGCCGTAATGTATTAATATATTTTGATGAAGCCGCTCAAATGGCTACAGTAAACCGTTTTTATGATTCACTTGCAGCTAAAGCGTATCTTTTCATAGGACACTCAGAATCTTTATTCGGAATGAATACAAAATTTGAATTTCTTAAAACAGAGTGGGCTTGTTTGTATCAGAAGAATGTGTAAGAGAGGGTGAGTTATGGATGCAATTTCTGTTCTTATAGTTGATGACTCAGCGCTCATGCGGAATCTAATCGGACGCATTGTTGAAAGTACTCAGGGACTGGCTGTTGCGGGAAAGGCAATGAACGGTTCGTTTGCTATTGATAAAATTCCTCTTGTAAAACCTGATGTTATTGTTCTTGATATTGAAATGCCCGTGATGAACGGTGTTGAATTTCTAAAAGAAAGAAAAAAGCGCGGAATTGATATTCCTGTTATTATTCTGTCGAGTATTGCCCGTGAAGGTGCCTCTGTTACAATGGAGTGTCTCGCTCTCGGTGCGAGTGATTTTATAACCAAGCCTTCCGGCTCCGATTCTGCAGACATTTCCAAGGTTGCACACCG
>Ga0116149_1003186_pt1 | contig 17175 bp, 13 predicted proteins | sample AD_UKC057_MetaG_FD_89787 | JGI IMG/M metagenome (GOLD analysis project Ga0116149, IMG submission 89787) | Active sludge microbial communities of municipal wastewater-treating anaerobic digesters from USA - AD_UKC057_MetaG | ecosystem: Engineered > Bioreactor > Anaerobic > Digestate | place: USA... | reverse complement strand
TACTATATCTGTTGGTTCCCATCTTCTCTCGTAGATTGTAAGGCACATGAAACAACCTTAATGGTTTTTCAGATAAGTCTTCATCAGTAACAGTAACTCTATACAAATCTGAAAATGGGGCGTAATTACTATTTTTATCGACATCAATTGAAATTAATCTTTTTAAATATCCTTTTACACCAGTATCATCCAGCATTTCTTTTAGTTTAATATATGCATCGCTTACTCTACCATTAAAATATTCTTTTAAACATTCAAGTATTCCATCCGAGATTTTTTTAGATACATCCTTTCCACCTGTTATTTCTTTCATAATATATTTATAATTTCCTTCATACCCATCTCTTGGATTCCACTTATCTATTGGTAATTCACACAAATACCCAATTAATTTTTCGTGATTTTCAAAAAGTTTTTTTAAATAATCCTCAAAATTTGGAGTGTCATCTCGCTTGCGAGGTAATGCTAATTCTTTAGATTTAAAAAAATTAATTAATTTTTCTTTTACTTTTTTTTTCATAAAAATACTACATTTTCTCTTTAAAATCCTTGTTTGCTATTTAGAGATGTCCACTCACCCGGATTTTTACGCCCGGATAATCCCCGGAGCACAAATGTGCTCCGGGGATTAGACCTTTTCTCTATTCCTTCACTTTTGCTCGGTAGAAGCGCAAATGCTCTCCGTCGGATGTCAGGTCCGCCCAGTACCGGCTTGGACTCATCAACGTGATTTCATCGGCAAATATCCAGGTGATATTGTCGTTACTGTATTCAATCACATAGACTCCGCCGACCGTTCCTGTGATCAGAATTCCTCCAAAGTAGGCCGGAGCGATCACCGGCGGTCCAACCGGATTTTCTCCGTCGGAGGTGTACTCCCGAGCACCTTTGATGGCGACGTTAGTACCATCGAAACTGGCCAGTCCGCTCAATGTGGCCGTGCCGCTGAATGAACCCGGCACCAGCGTGTAGGTCAAAGTACGCGGCTGATTATCAAACCAGGGGCCCCATTTCACCTTGCGGTTGACGCTGTCGAACTCGCCGTTTTCATTGATTGCCGTTACCCCGATCCTTTCGGGAATAACATCTTCCACGGCATACACACCGACATCGGAATTCGGAGTTACCGTTATCGTCACCACTTCGCCCTCAATCGTGCACAGAGCCAAAGTCGATGACGCCTTGCTGACTACCGCGCTCACCCAGCAGAGAGGAGGTACCTGACTCTGATCCAGCGAATAGCCTTCACCCTTCTTCCAGAGAATGCCTGCACGGGTCACATAGGCAATGGGAATCGGATTCGGCTCAACCGACCATGTTTCTCCCTTTTTCCAGGCGCGTCCGTAGGCTGTTACCTCCGCAATCTTGATGACGGAATCCTGATCGGTATCCGCAGGGTGATACACCATCTCGGGCTCATCCGTCTGCACGGTCAGAATGGCCGCATTGCTCGTCACGCTTCCGGCCTGAACCGGTCCGGAACTACTATTACACGTAACTTGCATAATATAAACCTTGCTGCTTGCACAGGTCCGGAAAGAAAGGGGGGTATCCCCTCGACAAAACTACAACGTTTTATCTTCCTAAAGAATCCTCCCGAGGCATCAAGCCCTGACCTTTGCATTTAAAGATGAACTATTTTTTCAAGACTAATACGAAAGAACTTTTCTGACCTCGGGGAGTTTTCGCTCCTCGAATCAGGACGACCCTTTTGGTAGACCAAAAACGCTAATCAACCAAAAGACGACCTCACGCTAGACTAAATGGCTCGAACTGTCAAAGACTTTTCAAAAAATATTTTAAATTCGCATCGCCCCAAAAAGGCGCATCGGAAAGGGAGGGACCACGGATGGGCCCGAATCCCCTTCTGTGGGAATCATCCGTCGGCTCAAGCCCCGAAGTGCCGCCCTCCGGGCGGGGGGTGAGCCGTCATGGAGGCAGACGGACACGAATGGACACGAATAGGGAAAGAGCAGATGGGCGCGGATGGGGGCAGTGGCGTGTCAACTTGCCAGCTTGAGCATGACGACTCCGCCGACGATGAGCATGACTCCCAGGATGCGCCAGAAGGTGAGCGGGTCGTCCCAGAACAGAATCCCGACGACCATGGCACCGACGGCACCGATTCCGGTCCAGACGGCGTAAGCGGTCCCGATGGGGATTGTTTTCTGGGCCAGGTAGAGGAAAAAGCCGCTGATGATCATCGTGACCACGGCGATGAGGGTGCCGCCGATTTTATGGGTGTGGGCCATTTTGAGGCCAACGGGCCAGGCGATTTCGAAGCAGCCCGCTATGATGAGATAAATCCATGCCATATCAATTCACATATTCTCGGAGCCCGCTCCCGGGGCCCAAATGACCTCAGAGGCTATCAGGAAATGAGCCTCTTATAAAGACTTGTCGGAAGCGAATCCCATCGGGAGCCGCTTACTCGCTTGACTCCGAGGGGGCGCAAAGAGTCTAATTCAGGTTAACTAGATTGCGCCAGTCGCTTTCAGCGAGCGTGAAAAACGAAAGTGGAGAAAATGACGATGAAGAAAATATATCGAAAAACTGCGGCGGCTTTGTGCCTGGCCGCTTTGCTGATCTGGGCCTGCGGCGGTTCCCTCCTGGGAGCACCGGCAAAAATCATCTTTGATACGGATATGGCTGAGGATGTGGACGACGTGGGCGCTCTGGCTCTGCTTCATGCCCTGGCCGATGCGGGTGAAGCCGAAATCCTGGCCTGTATGATCTCCGCCCCGCATGAATACGTGGGCCCCTGCATTGACGTCATCAATACGTTTTACGGACGGCCGGATATCCCGATCGGCCAGGTCAGAGGATTTCAGCGCGGTTACCCAACCGATAACGGCCAGCAGATTCTTTCCAACTATGCTCAGAAAATGGCTGAGACCTTCCCTCACAGGCTCAAAAAGAGCAGTGACGCGGAGGATGCCGTGGCGCTCTACCGGAGGATCCTGGCTTCTCAACCCGATCAGAGCGTGCAAATCGTTTCGGTCGGTTTTCTCACCAATCTCAAAAACCTGCTCAATTCCACCGCGGACAGCGCCAGCCCGCTCAATGGCGAAGAGCTGGTCGCCCAAAAAGTTTCACAATGGGTCTGCATGGGGGCGATTTTCCCCAACAGAGGCCGCGAGTATAACGTGATGATGGATACGGGAGCCTCCGTGCGCGCGATAAATGACTGGCCTACGCCGATTATTTTCAGCGGTTTCGAGATCGGGGCCCGCATTTTCACGGCAAACGCCCTCAAATCCAAACCCGAAAGCAACCCTGTCCGGATGGGTTATGAGTGGTACTGGAACGGCAGGGAGAATCTCAATCGCGAAAGCTGGGATTTGACCACGGTTCTCTATGCGGTCCGAGGTGCCGAGCCTTACTGGACCCTCTCGGAGCCGGGCAGATGCCTCATGCATGCGACCCACGGCTATGGCGAGAGCGAATGGATACCGTACGCCAAGGGCACTCATCGTTATCTGATCGAGAAGATGCCCCCGGCCGAGGTCGGCAAAGTGATTGATGAACTGATCTGCCGCGAACCGCGCTATAATTACACGGCAGCCAACGGATTTTTCGAGCTCTTTGACGGCAAAACGATGGAGGGCTGGAAGAGCGGCTCCGGAGACTCCGCCTCCTGGAACCTTCAGGACGGGACCCTCTGCAGCGGCGAAAAGCCGGGGAATCTTTTTTACTCGGGTAACGTCAACGAGGGCGCGTTCGAGAATTATATCCTGCACATCGAGGCCAAAGCACAACCGGGCGCCATGGGTGCAATCCTGATCAATACCCGGCCTGCGGAAAGCAGCGCACCCCTCCCCGGCTATAAAGTGCAGATCAATAATTCACAGGCCAGGAACGGCGTGGAATATGAGCACCGGAAAACCGGCAGTCTCCACAATGTGCGCAACGTCTACAAGCAACTGGTCGGCGATGACGAATGGTTCAACCTGGATATCTGCGTCCGGGCAAACCACGTCGCAATCGAAGTCAACGGACTCAAAGTGGTCGATTACCGTGAGCCCAAATCGGCGGCACTTTTGAAGCCGGGAACTTTCGGGCTTCAAGCCCTGGGAGGTGATAACCGGGTTTATCTCCGGCGCATGGCGGTGAAACCATTGCCCCCAGAAGCGGAAACGGTCTGGGCACCGGAGCCGGATGCAAAACAGAAGGCGTTCAATCAGCTCTCAGCCTCCGACTTCCCGCTGGTGGACCTCCACACTCATCTCAAGGGCGGGCTCACCTCCCCGATGCTCCTGGATTACAGCTACTCCAGCGGGATCAACTTCGGAGTCGGCGCCAACTGCGGATTGAAATTCCCCATCACGAATGATTTCGGCGCGGTGAATTTTCTGAAGCAATACCGAGGCAGCCCGTTCTTCCTGGCGATGCAGGCGGAGGGCCGCGAATGGGTCGATATGTTTTCCAAAGAGACGCGGCAGCAGTTTGACTACGCCTTCACCGATTCGATGACTCTCTTCAACCGCGAGGGCAAGCGGATGCGGCTCTGGATACCGGAAGAGACCGAGGTCGGCGAACCTCAGGAATTCATGGAGATGCTGGTCGAGCGCATCGAAAGCATCATGACCGAGCCGATCGATATTTACGCGAACCCGACCTTCCTGCCGCCTGCACTGGCCAGGGATTATGAGACGCTCTGGACCGATGCGCGCATAGACCGGGTCATCGCCGCGGCCAAAAAGAATAACGTCGCCATCGAAATCAACAGCAATCTGAAGCTCCCCGGTCTGCGCTTCATCAAAAAAGCCAAGGCCGTCGGGCTCAAGTTCACCCTGGGCACCAATAATGCTTCCCAGGACCTGGGCGATCATCTGGGCTATGCCCTGGAAGTGATCGAAAAATGCGGGTTGAGCGCAGAGGATATGTGGCTGCCGGGTAAATTCCCCGCTCCCCGCAAGTAATGAGCTTTCACGATAACAACCGGGATACTTGTCATGTTCAGAAGATTCAGAAATAAAAAAACAGTTCTATTCGCAGCGGCGGTTTCGGCCTCCATAATTTTCTCAACCGTGAACCTTCAGGCAGGACTGAAGGAGGCTTTCGCCCACCCGGCCAAGGAATATCGTCCGCTTCCTCTCTGGCATCTCAACGGGCATCTGACGCCGGAGATCATCGAGGAGCAGATGACGCGCGCGGTCCGTGAAAGCGGCTTTGGCGGATTCTGCCTCCTGCCGGTGCGGAGCACGACTCCGACCTATCTGACGGAGGAATACTTTGAACGCTACGGAGAGATGCTGCAAACGGCCCGACGACTGGGGATGAAGATCGTTTTCTATGACGATATCGATTTCCCCACAGGCTCAGCCGGCGGCAAAATGGCTCAGGCTTTTCCCAGCGACACCGTCAAGCAGCTCAATAAAACAGAGCGGCTCGTTACGGGGCCGGCCTCACTGGAGGAACGCGTACCCGAGGGTGCTCTCATGGCGGCCGTGGCGATGAATACGGAGACTCTGGAGCGAATCGACCTCACCGGAAACGTCGCCGACGGCAAGCTCTTCTGGAGTGCGCCCCAAGGTACCTGGAACGTGATGTATTTCACCTGTGTGCCCAGCGGCAGAAACCTCGTCGACTTCCTGGATGCGGGCTCGGTCGAGAAATTCCTCTCGCTCACTTATGATGAATGCTACCGGAGATTTTCGGAGTATTTCGGCGAGACGATTTTCATGTCCTTCTTTGACGATGTGGCCTTCCCGCAGACCGGCGGCAACGGCGGCTACCGGATGTGGACCCCCTCCTACAACGACGCCTTTATCGAGAAATACGGCTACAGTCCCACCTCTTACTACCCTGCCCTCTGGTACGATATCGGACCGGAGACGGCCTCCGCGCGAGTTGCGCTGCATCGGGTCCGGGCCGACATGCTGGCCGAGAACTGGGTCAGGTCGATCGCCGACTGGGCTGCAGAGCACGGCATCGTCTCCATCGGCCACCCGATGGATAACTACAATCCGCAGGCGGTGAACTGCTCGGGCGATAACTTGAAATTCTATGAGTACATGGATTATCCGCTCATGGATTCCATCCACTACTACGGGCAGGGACGCGACGGCTTCAAGCAAATCGGCTCGGCGGCCTATAACTACGATAAACCGGTAGCCGTGGTGGAAATTTACGGCAATTATCCCGATGCCTCGGTGGATGCGGCCATGCTTTACCGCAGCGGCATGGAGCTCTTTATCCGCGGCGCGAATTTCTTCCTGCCTCACGGGCTCTGGCTTGATGAGACGTCGGTTTATATTCCCCCGGAAATTTCGTGGCGCAATCCGCGTCTGGGTCCGGCGTTGCCGCATTACAACACCTGGGCCGCGCGCATCAGCATGATGCTTCAGGGCGGACGCCACGTGGCCGATATCGGCATCCTCTACCCCATCGCTTCGCTGCAGGCCAATTACCGGATGGATGAGCCTCAGAAAATGGGTTCACGCTTCGGGCTCTACACCTACCCCGAATGCGATTTCCAGGAGTTGAGCCGCTATCTCGTGGAGGAGGTACGCCGGGATTTCACCTTCGTGCACCCGGAAGTGCTGGACGGCAAATGCGAGGTCCAAGACGGCACGCTCCACCTGGCTAACCGCGTGAATTACGAGAATTATAGGGTCTTCATGATCCCCGGAGGCAACACGATTCACTGGAGCAATCTGCAGAAGATTCAGCAATTCTATGAATCGGGCGGAACGGTCATCGGCTCGACTCAGTTGCCCACATTCTCGGCCGAGCCGGGACACGACGGCGATGTGCAAAAAGCGATTCTCTCCATCTTCGGAGGCGATGCCCTGAGCCAACAACCCTCCAAGGCAAGCACGCAGCACCACCTGAAAATCGAGGTCTCGGGCAAGACCATCCGGACTTATCTGGACGGAACGCTGATCGACACCACTCAGGATGAGAGTTTTGGCGCCGGGAGGGTCGGCTTCCGCCAGGCCACTCATGAACGGGCCCGCTTCGACAACCTCAAAGTCACGGCGGCCGACGGGAGCATTCTCTTCAGGGATGATTTCTCTCACGGACTCGAGCAGTGGGAAAACCTCGATCCAAATACGAATATCGAAGAAGGGAAACTGCACGTTTTTGAAAACCAGCTCCTGCTCGCCAAAGAGGGCAAAGAGTGGAAAGACTACACGATCGAATGCGATTTTGACGCAGGCCACAGCGTGGCGGGAATCACCTTCCGTGCGGCCGATACCCAGAACTCCTATATGTGGCAGATATCCACCCACACGCGGACTCTGGCACCCCACAAAAAAGTGGACGGCACCTGGCAGAAATTGAAATCGGTTCAATTCGGCGAGTCGGCCTCGGAACTCGCCGCGCGGGTGACTCCCTATACGCGCATGAGCCATCCCAGCGGAGGAAAGGCCTTTTTCATGCCGCAGCCGACCGCGGCGACTCTGCGGCAGATTCTCGATTCGTCCCTCGCGGTGCCCGATGTCAGTTTCCCGGCCAATTTGCGGGCGGGCTCTCCCGGCGGCATGGGGATGCTCTCCTATTTGCACAAGGTGAAGGAGAATCACCACCTCTGGTTCGTGGCCAATTCCACCGATGAACCGATCACGGCACCCATCACGCTGGCAGGCAAACACACGCCGGAAATCTGGGATCCCTCTAACGGAGAGGTCGGGCAAATCGGGTTCAATCATTTCGAGAAGGATGGCTCCATTTTTACGGAGGTGCGGCTGATTCTGCCTCCGGTGAGCGCTCTCTTCCTGGTGAGCCCCGCGGCCGATTGAGTAACACGTTAGAATAAAAAACATGATGAAGTGCATTGTTACCGCCGGACCCACGTTTGAACCGCTGGATGAGGTCAGGCGCCTGACCAATTTCTCCACAGGCAGGCTGGGCAGTCGCCTGGCCGGTTATCTTCAGGAGCAGATGCCGCAAGCGCGGACTTATCTCCTGAGGGGATTGGCCGCCACGTTTCAATCGGCAAGCGTCCCGGAGGTTCAGAACTTCAGCACCCCGGCCGATCTGCTCGAGAAATTGCGCCGTCTGGCGACCGATCAGCCCTGCGCCGTTTTCCATGCCGCTGCGGTGAACGATTTTGGTTTCGGGAAAATCTGCGAAAAGCGCGAGGATGGCTCTCTGAAGGAGCTGCACTCGGGTAAATTCTCCAGCCGCAGCGAGCACCCGCTTCTGGCGGAGCTGGTCCCGACACCGAAAATTCTCCCGCAACTCCGGGAGCTCTTTCCCCGGGGATTCATCGTCGGCTGGAAATATGAAGTGGAGGGAGCTCTCCCCGAGCTTCTCGCCAAGGCCCGGCGGCAGCTCGAGGAGTGCCGGAGCGATCTGTGCGTGATGAACGGCCCGGCCTACGGTCCCGGTTTCGGGCTGCTCAGTCCGGCCTCTCCCGAGAGCTTTTCCAGGATCGAAAACACGGAAGCTCTCTTCGAAGCCCTGCGGGAAAAGGTCTCCGGATACTTTTACCCTTGATTTAAAGCCAATTGCAGATAGATTAAAGGCTGCGATGTAATATGGAGTACATCAAAGATTGCTTAGCTTATGTCGGGGCTATTTTCCCGATGGTCAACCCGTTCAGCACGGTACCCCTTTTTTTATCTCTCACGGTTCGCATGACGATGGAGGAGAGAGTGAAACTGGGCGATAAAGCCTGTCGCAATGCCACGATTATCATGTTGGTCGGGCTGTTTCTGGGGACGCTCCTGCTGCACTTTTTCAATATCTCGGTGCCTTCATTGAGGATCGCCGGCGGTCTGGTGGTCTCTTTTCTGGGATTCAGTATGCTTTTTCCTTCACCCAATCCGGACGGGATCGATCCCAGTTCGGCCAGTCAATCGAGCGTGAACGACGCCGTCATCCCTCTGGCCATTGCCGGCATCGCCGTCCCGAGCACTCTGGCGACGATTATGACTATTTCGGCTATCAACGCCTCCAAGGCGAGCTGGTCCGAGAGAATCTACAGCTACACCACTTCTTCAATAGCTATTATCATTGTCGGGCTTCTTTGTTTTCTGGTTCTGCGGACTTCCAACCAGATTAAAAAATTCCTCGGCCCCGAGGGCATCGACGCCATGACGCGCATCATGGGCCTCATCATGGTTTGTATCGGCGTGCAGTTTATCGCGACGGGCGTGGGCGAATTCAAGTTCGCGTATGATCGGAAATATTACCAGCAGCCTGCCACAGAGGCTCTCACGAACGCTCCCCCGGCTTCGGCTCCGGCGCTTCTTCCTCTTGTGCAGACTAACATGGAAAGCGCCGTTCAGAAAAAAGAGGAAGTTTTAGAAACACCGCAGAAGGCGACCGAGGCATCCCAAACCGTGGGAAACTCAAGTACCCTAAATGAAGAATAGCAAAGGGACCGTCCTTATCGGCCTCAGCGGCGGAGTGGATTCAAGCATTGCGGCCCGGCTGCTCAAGGAGGAAGGCTGGAACGTAGTCGGCGTCACCATGAGTATCTATGACGGCTCCATTCCGATTCCGGAGTCGGAGCGCTCGGGCTGTTTCGGACCGCGCGAGGCGCTCAATATCGAAGCGGCCCGCAAGGTTGCCGAGCAAATCGGCATCCCTCACCTGCGCCTGAATCTGGCAGAAGCATATCGCAAAAACGTACTCGATTACTTCCGAGCCGAATATCTCTCCGGGCGCACCCCCAATCCGTGTATCCGCTGCAATCGCACGATGAAATTCGGTCTCTTGCGGGAAGAGGCGCGCAGGCAGGGAGTCACTTTTGACCGATTCGCCACGGGCCACTATGCGCGAGTGAGCTTTAACCCCGGGAGCCAACGCTATGAAATCGCCCGCGGCATCGACTCCGCCAAAGACCAATCCTATTTCATTTCGCATCTATCCCAGGAGCAACTGAGCGATCTGATTCTGCCCCTGGGCGGCTACCGCAAAGAAGAAATCCAGGAAATCGCCCGCAAACTGGACCGGACCGAGCTCCTGGAACGCAGTGAGAGCCAGGACTTCATCGCTTGTGACGATCACTCCCCTCTTTTCAGGGATAAGGAGTGCCCGCCGGGAGATTTCGTCGATTCGGAAGGCAAAGTTCTGGGCCGCCACCGCGGGATTATCCATTACACGATCGGCCAGCGCAAAGGCATTGGCATCGGCGGCGGGATTCCCTTTTACGTTCTCAAGATCGACCCGCAGACTCATACGGTGACGCTAGGAAGGAAGGAAGATTTATATGCACGGGAGCTCACGGCCGATCAGCTCAACTGGGTCGCGCTGCCCCATGCGCCGGAGACACCGCTGCGGGTAGAGGCGCAAATTCGCCAGCGCCATCAGGCCGCGCCGGCAGAGCTCGTGCGTTCGGAATCCGACCCCTCAAAGGTACGGGTGCGCTTCGACACTCCGCAGCTCTCGATCACTCCGGGCCAGATTGTCGTTTTTTATGACGGGGCAACGGTTCTCGGGGCCGGGACGATTCTCAGCGCGAAGAATCCCTGAGATGGGCTTCGGCCACGCGCTCGAGAAATTGCAGGTCCTCATTGTCGGGAGCAAGAGCCAGGAGAGCTTCCCAATTTTTCTCGAGCAAATTCAGGATCAGGCCCATCCGCTCTTCGGATAACCTCATTCGGTCGAATTTGGGCGCATTGCCCAGGAGAGCCAGGAGCCGTATCCGGAAGAGGATATTCCCCAGCCGGGGCTCGGCATGGAGCGGCAGATATTTCAAATAATCGCTGAAGAGGGCGAAGAGCTCCGGGACAGGTATTCCCCGCTCAATGAGGCGCTCCAGGGCTCGGGCGTTGGCGCTCACGTCGCAAAGGAGTTCATAGTTCCGAATCAAATTCGGGTGAGCATCCTCGAGCTGCACCTCCTTGAGGGTATGGAGGTCGGATTTTCTCGAAGGGATGAATTCAAAGCGGCAGAGGTAAAATAAATCGAGCTTCCCGGCAAAAGAGGAATTGAGGCGCCGCGCCCCTTTGGCGATGAGAGAAATCAGCCCCAGCTCCCGGCTCAACACGTGGAAGATAAGGCTCGTATCCGAATAGGGATAGAGCCGGAAGATAATCCCCCGGCAGGAGCCTTCCCGAACCGTGGGGTCATGGGTAGTTCCGTCCATTTTTTCTCAAATCTCCTCTCCGAGCCCGAAGGCTCTTTTTCTCTTAAAACAGTAAAGACGCTCCGCAGAACCGGAAAGCCCTGAAAAGCAGCTCCCCTCACCCGCGACAAGCGTCTTTACCCTAAAAGTTCGAAAGCCGACCGTTATTCGGTTTCGGGGAATTTATATTTATCCCCATAGCCGTAGTGCTCAATCACGTAATCGACATCTTTATCGCCTCGGCCGCTGCAATTGACCAGAATGGCGCCGGTCTTGCATTCACGAGCACGGCGGATCGCATAAGCGACGGCGTGAGCCGACTCCAGAGCCGGGATGATGCCCTCGTAGCGGGAGAGCTTGAAGAAAGCATCCACCGCCTCTTCATCGGTCGCCGTGACATATTTGACGCGCTTAATCTGGTTCCACAAAGCGTGTTCGGGGCCTACGCCCGGATAATCCAGACCGCTGGCAATGGAGTAAACCGGGGAAGGACTCCCATCGGCATCCTGCAGGATTATACTTTCAAAGCCGTGGAGGACGCCCTTTGTTCCGTAGGTCATCGACGCAGCGTGAAGTCCGGTCGTTTCGCCTTTACCCAGAGGCTCGACGCCACAGATTTCCACCGGGTCGCCCAGGAAGCCCGAGAACATTCCCGCAGCATTACTGCCGCCGCCGACGCAGGCGCAAACCACGTCGGGCAGAATCCCGGTCATTGAGAGAAATTGCTCGCGCGCTTCCAGGCCGACGCACATCTGGAAATCGCGCACCATGAGCGGGAAAGGATGGGGGCCCAGCGCTGAGCCGATGCAGTAAATGGAATCCTTGTAATTCTTGGCGTAGGAGATGAAGGCCGAATCCACCGCCTCCTTGAGCGTCTTGAGTCCGAAGGAGACAGGGACGATCCTGGCGCCCAGAATCTTCATTCTCGCGACGTTGGGGGCCTGCTTGGCGATATCGACCTCACCCATGTGAATTTCGCATTCCAGCCCGAAATAGGCCGCCGCCGTCGCCAGCGCCACACCGTGCTGGCCGGCACCCGTTTCGGCAATCAGGCGCTTCTTGCCCATGTATTTCGCCAGGAGCCCCTCACCCATGCAGTGATTGAGCTTATGCGCACCGGTGTGGTTCAGGTCTTCGCGCTTGAGGTAGATCTGGCAGGTGCCCAATTTGCGCGAAAGCCGTTCGCAGTGGTAGACGGGAGTTGGCCGTCCCTGAAACTCTCTGCGGATACGACGCAGCTCGCTAATGAACTGAGCCGAACGACAGATGGCGTTATAGGCGTCGTAAATTTCTTCGAAAGCGGGAATCAACTCCGGGGGCAGGTAGCTGCCGCCATATTCTCCGAAACGGCCCTCTTCGTTGGGGTATTCTTTAAAGTAGGTTCTAAAATCCATATTCCAAGTTATTCGGAAAGGGGTTCGCGCCTCTGCTTTAATGCAGGCATCCACCACATCCAAACCGGGGTATCCTAATCGAGTTGCAGGCAGGTTGTCAATCGGGGCGCGTGGTATTTTTCCCGTCGCGATACAATTCCAGGTAGGGCATTTTCTTGTAACCATGCCGTTCGTAGAGCTTCGCGGCTCCCTTATTGCCGGAGTCGATTTCCAGCCGAAACCTCGCCGCCCAATCTCCATACTCCTCATGGACAAAGAGAATATACTCGCGCCCCATGCCCATTCCCTGAAACTCCGGCCGGACGTAGAGCTCTTCGAGCCAGACCACGTTCCCTCCGGCCTCATTGGAATAAGTGAAGGCCAAAAGCCCATAGCCGACGGTCTTTCCCTGATATTCGAGCAGGTGCGCCGCCGCAAGAGGGGTCCCCTCCATCAGGAGATCAAATGTCCTTTCGTGATGACTCCGATCAATGGGCCGATGCACCGCCGGGGTATGCCAGAATTGATCTGCCAACTCCAAAAAAACGGCACGATCTTTCGCTTCAACTTTTCGTATCATATTCTACCTCCTCCAAAGCCAGTAATTTCCTTTTGATATCCGCTCCCCACAGGAAGCCGCCGAGCCGGCCGCCGGCTTCCACCACACGGTGACAAGGGATGATGATGGGAATCGGGTTTCGTCTGTTCGCGCTGCCGACGGCACGGGCCGCCCGAGGATTGCCTACGAGGGCCGCGATCTGCCCGTAAGTTCGGATCCGGCCGCGAGGGATTTTTTTGAGCTCTTCCCACACTCTCAATTGAAAGGGTGTCCCCCGAGGCGAGAGCGGCAACTGGCTCCAATCCACCGCTTCGCCGCTCAGATAAGCCTCCAGGAGCGCAAAAGCACGGCTCAGAAGCGGAGTCTCCGAGGCTCGCATATCCGCACCGGGAACACCCTTTTCCCAAAAGAGCTCCGTAATGGAACCCCTTTCCTCGGTGATGCCAATGAGGCCCAACGCCGTCTTCCGGTATCCGGTTTGTTTTCTCTGGAACCCGTCCTTCATCTCATCTCTCCTATAGCCTACCACAATGCTCGAAATTTTTCGCCTGTTTTTTGCTCAATAAATTTCAAAAGCTTTTTCCCCGATTATTCCTGCTCCCGGAGATATTCTCTTTCCTCCTCTGTATCTCCGGACTATCCTCATTTCCGGAGAGAGATGAAGCCGACAATCCATCAGAAAGTTCAATGCCGCCTCCGGGAGATGGCTGAGCCCTCACTCCGGGCATTCGCCGGCACGATTATCCCGGGCGCCGTCAATATCCTGGGCGTACGGACTCCCAAGCTCAGAGCCCTGACCCGCGAAATCTGCCGCGATGATTGGCGTGCCTGGTTGAGCCTGGCCACTGAGGAATCCCATGAAGAGACCGTTTTGCAGGCCATGGTCATCTCCCAGGCCCGGATGGAATTGGAGGAGCGGCTTGAACTCGTCCGGTCTTTCATCCCCAAAATCACCAACTGGGCAACCTGCGACGTTTTTTGCGGCGGGCTCAAGGATGCTGGGAAATATCCCGAGCGTTTCTGGGATTTCATCCAGCCCTATCTTCACGACTCGAGGGAATTCCATGTCCGCTTCGGCGTCGTGATGATGCTGACACACTTCGTCAAGGCTCCCTACCCGGAGCGAATCCTCGGGCTGCTCGACGGAATCCGACACGAAGGCTACTACGTCAAAATGGCCGTGGCCTGGGCAATCTCTGTCTGTTTCATCAAGTTCCCGGATCGAACCCTGCTGTACTTGAAAGAGAACCACCTGGATGATGAAACCTTCAACAAGGCGCTCCGGAAAATAATTGATTCCTTCCGTGTGGACCCGGAAACCAAAAACGTAATCCGAGCCCTCAGGCGCAAGGCAGCGCCCCGAAAGAGTTAATTATTCGCTCACCCTGCCTCGGACAAAAAATTCTTTGAATCAAAACGCCGCATTTTTCGTAAAAAAGTTGTTTGACTGTCTCTCCTGAAGAGTTACACTGAAGCCAGTTTTTACTGTTATGAAAATGGCCACAATCTGCAAAAAAATAGGAATAGGGTTTCTTGCCCTTCTGGGACTGGTAATCCTGGCTTTGATTGTTTTGAATCTTTGGGGGAGTCATCAGTATCACAAGATCACTCATGGTGAGCGCTGGCAGGACATGGTTCAGCGAATTACGAAGATTCCCGAGGGAACCGACCTGATGAAATCTCCGTTTTTGAAAGAGTATCTTTTGGCCAAAACGAGTTCGCTAATCAGCGGCGATACTCTAAACCCGGAGACTTCTTCCGCTACAAGCACAAACAAAAATGCCCTGTCTCTCTGGATGGACAGACGTTCCGATGCAGGTTCCTTCTTCTCAATGACCTCAGAGAAAGTTACTGAAAAATATTCGGGAGAGAAGGATTCGGCCCCCTCATCTCGAAGACCCCCAATAATCAAAAAACCGAAACCGGGAAGTCTGGAGACAACCGAGCTCCCCAATTATTCCTTGCAGCTCGAGCATATCCAAACCCGTATCGCCGAGATTGAAGCATCAACAAATTCCGCACAAAATGTTGTAACGAATCGGGTTGATTTACTTGGAGCACTCAAAATCTATACTTATGAACTAGATCGGGAAACCATTCAGAAAATGCTCCCCGAATGGAATTCATATCTTGCCGAGTTTAATAAAACGACTGCTTCCACCGAGGCTTATGCGGCGATGACGCCAGACCAACAGGCAGCGGCTCTTCTGCTCGGTTTTCGCAAAATCGGAGATGAAACCTATGAACTCCTCAAACGGTGTGTTGAGGAAAGCTCTTTCATTGACGCCTCCGATATTTCCTCCGAGTCGGAAGCTGCAAGTTTTTATTCGGTGAATCTTCTTCTAAAGAATATGGCCCCGGAGGCATCTGCACGGGCGGCACTCTATGCTCGCCTGGGGATGAAGGCAGAGGCGCTTTCGGAATTGGATTACCTGTTTCACCTCTCCGAGCTCAAGCCTGTTCCTCCGAATGTAGTCTCTGGCCTGATCACTCTTTCTACTCAAGCTCACACCTGCGAGACGATTCATCTTCTCATTTTGGAGGGAGGGTTGACCGATGAAGAGCTTCTTTCCATACAGTCTCGTTTGAATCGTTGGAATCCCCTGAATAACCTTGCGCTCGGCCTGGAGGGAGGTTCCCTCGGTGTTCATAGTACTTTCTTTAGAGAACGCCGAATCAACGCACAACCTCCTCTAATCGGTTTTCTGCTCCGGTATGCGATCCCCGGTATCGACAGAATGAGTGATGCCGAGTGGATACAAATGTACTGGGATTTCCGGGATTGTATCGACACACAGCAACAGGTGCTGGACAGCTCCCGCTGGAACGCCGCTCTGAAACGGGGAGGAATCATCCGCTTCACCACCATTGCCAGTGGAAATTTAGAGGGCATGCAACACGTTGATGATAAGTGGCTTCGTATCCAATCAAACCGGGATGTTGCCCTCCTGGGATGCGCACTGGAACGGTACTACCTCAAGAACGGTCGATACCCGGAAAAGCTGGAAGAGGAACTGGTCCCGGCGTATTTGGAGGCGATGCCCGCCGGCTGGAATAAACAGGGCACCCTGACCTATAAACTCGAGGGAACGGGATACGAATTAATTTCCAACAAAGTTCCGGACCGGCCAGAGCCGGATAAGATGATCGTAATCTGGAAGCGATAAGCCTCTGAGAAATAATTTGTAACCATTTGCGGCTATAGGTGTTATAATTCAAGAAACAAATCTTGCCGAAGAAGCTCAAAGACGAAGAAAAAATATTTCGGAATTGCTTGAGTAAAACCCTGTTTTGTGATAGGGTGTTCCGTCTGCATTTCGGAGCAGGTTTTGTATATGGCATTGAATTCTAATTCCAAGGCGAAGAAAATTTCTACTCTAAAACCAACCACAGCCAAGAAAACGTCTGTGTCGGTTCGTTCAAAAACTCAGAAAGAGGAGCTGAAAGGGCAAAAGGCTTCATCTAAAAAAACCATTGCAAAGGAGAAGGTTATAGAAACAAAAAAGAAGGCTTCACCAGCCTCGGCAGGTAAAGTCTCGAAGAAAGCGGCTCCCCCGGTAAAAGCGCCGGAGGCTAAGCCCAAATCTCGGAAAGCTGCTTCAGCAGCCAGGGTGAAGGCGTCCGCTGCCGCACCCAAAGCCGCCACTTCTCCGGCCAAGGCTCCCGCGGCCAAAACTTCTCGAAAAGCGACGGCTTCCAAGACAACCCCCGAGACAACTCCGGCTGCCGTAAAGGAGAAGAAAACGAGGACCTCTGCAAAAGCCAGAAAGGAACTCAGCGCTCCGGAGGCGGCTCCGGCCGAGACCAAACCCAAATCCACTTCCAGGAGAAAGAAGGAAGTTGCGGAAGCTCCGGCTCAGAAATCGAAAAAAGAGGCGGCTCCCCAGAAGGTGACAGAGGCCGAGGCAGCGCCCGCCACCAGAAATAGAGCATCCAGAAAGAAGGCGGAAACCGAGGTGGCTCCCCAAAAGGTGACGGAGGCCGAAGCGGCGCCCACCACCAGAAAGAGAGTCTCCAGAAAGAAGGCGGAAGCCGAGGCGGCTCCTCAAAAGGTGACGGAGGCTGAGGCAGCGCCCACCACCAGAAAGAGAGCATCCAGAAAGAAGGCGGAAGCCGAGGCGGCTCCCCAGAAGGTAACGGAAGCCGAGACAGCGCCCACCACCAGAAAAAGAGTCTCCAGAAAGAAGGCTGAGGCTGAGGCGGCTTCTCAGAAGGTG
>Ga0116149_1003181_pt1 | contig 17190 bp, 18 predicted proteins | sample AD_UKC057_MetaG_FD_89787 | JGI IMG/M metagenome (GOLD analysis project Ga0116149, IMG submission 89787) | Active sludge microbial communities of municipal wastewater-treating anaerobic digesters from USA - AD_UKC057_MetaG | ecosystem: Engineered > Bioreactor > Anaerobic > Digestate | place: USA... | reverse complement strand
GGCTGGCTGCGTCAAACCGCGTCGGACTCGGGTTGCCGTGGCGACATCAATAAGCCGACTACGCACGTAGAAGCCGCCATTGAAACGTCACGGGACGCGGGTTCGATTCCCGCCGCCTCCAGTTTCGCTGCAATAGCGAAACCGTCTCTCTCGGCATGCAGGCCGCTGGACAACTCCGGCGGCCTGCTGCGTTAACTACCCTCCCGCAAAGGCTTTCGGCGTATTCGTTTCCGCCGATACCGGCCGTCCTCGTCGGACTCGTTTGCCCGTTTTCGCCCCCGTTTTCACCGTTTTTCTCTCTCTTTGGCCGAGAAGTCTCTGATTCGTAGGACTCACCCCAAGTGAGTCCGATGAACCGGAAGATCCTGGCGAACAAGATGTTACGAAAACGGCCCCGCAGGACTCGGTACGAGGTTCGACGCGGAAGGCAGGGGTAGCAAGTGTTCCAGCGAAACCGAATGGGGGCGGGTCCGGTCCCGTCTATCGCTTCCACTTGTCTGGCCACTGTCAAAAACCAACGCGGCCGGTCGCGGCGCGCGATCAACTCTTGTCGAACAGTTCCGGGTGGGCGGGTTTGCGGGTTCCCCGCTTGGGCCTGGGCGAAACCTCCAAAGCCCCGGCGGTCTGCAAGTCCTCCGCCGAAATCGTCGGGCCCGCGCAGATCGTTTCCAGCAGACGGGCCTGCGCCGGCTCGGTCTCCACCAGCAGCCCCAGCACGTTGAGCACGTTGATCAGTTCGGCAGTGTACTCGGCCTGCCAGCAGTCCGGCTGAATGTCGCACAGCGGCGAGGGCGGTCGGCGGTCCCCGATGATCGGGCGATCCCGGTGCGCCTTGCGGTAGCTGAACCACTGCACCAGCACCTGTTTGCCGGACACCTCGTAATTCCAGACGGCCGGCTCGACATTCTCCACGCACCCCCGGCCGATCAGCAGCCTCTTCTTGCCGACATCGTAACCGATGGAGTCGGGCATCCCCGCGGCGTCCTGCGGGATCGACCCGTCTTTGGGGATGCGGGGCATACGGGGGCGCGGCAGGCGCGGGGGCCCGGTGGGCCGGTCATGGTCCGGGTCGGCCATCCGCTCCCCAAACGTGTGGAGCCAGACGACCTTTCGCCCCAGTTCGACGGCTTCCGCGAATGTCTTCCGGTCGGCGGTGAGGGGAATCCGCAGACCCGGCGTGGACATGTCTTCCTGGAAGCGGGCGGTGAACGCCGGATGCGCCGCCACCGCGACGATGTACCCGAACATATCTTCGGCGCTCACCGCCTGGCCCCACTTCTTGGTCAGGAAGGCCAGCAGGCCCGGCCGGACGTTCGGCTCGCTCGCGTCACCATCGCCCCAGAGTGGAAACGTGCGCCCGCCTCTGCCGTTATAGTGGTGAAGATCGGGCACGATCGCGCTCATCGTGAGGGCTGGTCCTGACGTAGGAGTCCTGTCGCTTGGGGCCGTCAGGTAAATCTGCTGGTCGGACCGGATTTCCCACAGTTCGGGATTGGGCCGGTTGATCACGCGGTTGTCGGGGATGATCCACTGGCGGTCGAACGATCGGAAGCCGTAGGGAATGGGCGGGATGCACGCCCCATGTTCGTCGGCTACGGGCTTGAGGTTGGCCGGATACCCGGGCAGGCCATCCTTGACGACCCGCCTGCTGTGCCTGTCGCCCAACTTCCCTTCGGAACCGTGCGGATGGAACAGGATTTCCTTCTCGTCTTCGCTCGCGTGGACGAGTTTCTGCCAACGGCGCTGAAGTGACTCAGGGTCGGGCGCGATGATCCAGGTTCGGCCCGGCATGACGCCTGAGCCGTTGTAGACGAACAGGTCCTCCAGCCTGGGGTAGGTCGACCAGGCGCCGGTGGAGGCAGGCAGGAACGGAGCCCGCCAGTCGGTGGGGCAATCGACCCACGCGGCGCTCTTGAGGCGGATGGCCCGCAGGGCTTTGAACTTCTCCAGGCGGTGGACGCGCGGGAGGGCCTGGAAGCGGACGTGGGCCGGCGCGTCGGGCTTGCTCTTGGCCGACCGCGAGGCCAGCACGATGCAGACCGGCTGTTGGACGTCCTGGAAGATGCGGGTGTTGACCTCAGGCTGATGGCCCTCGGGCGAGCAGTCGATGATCCAGATGTCATCGCAGGTGCGTCGGAGGTAGTCCCGCATCTTCTGGAAGCCAGGGCCGTTGAGGAACCCGGCCACCGTGATGAAGCAGACGATGCCCGTGTTGTCGCAGGGGTGGTGGTCGAAGACCTTCCAGGTGGCCCAGCGCCAGAAGTAGACGTAGAGGTTGCGGAGGTGCTTGGCGTGGGCGCCGACGCCCCACTCGGGCGGGGGCATCCACTTGGCCAGCGGGGCGGACTTCTCAGCCGCCTTGTCTTTGCCCTCGATCCAGCCGCCAAGGCCCTTGGCCTTCTCCTTATAGGGTGGGTTGCCGAGCACGACCGTGACCGGCTGTTCCCGCTTGATCTTGTTGGCTTCTCGTCGAGAGTGGGCGATGGCGGGGAGGAATCCCGGGATCCATCCCTCGTCGTCGCTGGGGTCGCCCAGGGTATTGGTGACGAACATTCGCAGGGGCGTGTCGGGGAGGCAGCCGGCCAGATCGACGATCTCGGCCAGGATTCGGAGTTGGGCGACGGCGAAGGGGCCCAACTGCATCTCGAAGGCGATCAGGTGCTTGACGGCAGCTTGGATGGCTGCCTTGACCGCTCCTTCGCCCTGGTCGGCGTCGACCGTCCGGGCGATCCGCTGGAGCACGCCCAGCAGGAAGGTGCCCGTGCCGGTGGCCGGGTCGGCCAGCGTGACGGCGGAGGAGGCCAGGCCCGCGTGAAGCGCGAACCGGGGTGTCCGCAGGGCCTCGTCGACCAGGCCGACCATGGCGGCGACCACGTCGGGCGGGGTGTAGTACGAGCCGGTCTGCTTGCGCAGGTCGTTGTCGTAGACCTCCAGGAAGTCCTCGTAGAAGTACAGCCACGTCTCGGCCTTGGCGTGCTCGCCTTCCGGCGCGGGGTCGTTCTTGGATCGTTTGCTGATCTGGGCCCAGTCCACGGCATCCAGCACCCGCGTCAGCGTGCCCAGGGACGTTTTAAGCGATTTCTGGTTCTCCGCGTCGTAGGTCAGCAGCCGCAGGGCCTCGCCGATCAGCGTGCTGGTCGCGTTGAGCTGGCCGGCCACCTGCTGAAGGTCCGCTTTGAGGCTGATGCCGCGGGCCCGCGCCATCAGCAGGCCGAAGGTGACGGCCTGGGCGTACCCGTCGGCGAACCGCTCGTCGGTGGCGTCGGGGAAGAGCAACTTCCGCCAGTCTCGTGCCAGGGCGGTAAGCGCCTCGGTCCCCAGGGCCAGTTGTTCGGTCACTTCGTCACGCAGCAGGCGGCAGAGGCGGGCGCTGAGGTGGGCCAGGTCTCTGGCGTTGCGCGGGGGGATCGGCTCCCACCGGAGGAAGCCCTCGAACAGATTCGCCAGGCCGGGTGGGGACTGGAGGTCCTTGCCCGACGATTCCACGTCCCCGATCAGCGCGAGCACCGACCCGACCAGTTCGCCGTTCTGCCAGAGACTGAAGGCGTTGCCGTCGGTGTAGATCAGGTTGGGCAGGGATCGGAGTTTGTCCCATTGGGCCTTGTCGTGCGGGTCTTTGAAACGCCGGGGGTCGGCGCCCTTGCCCGGGGCCTTGACTTCCACGAATCCCGCCAGCGCGTCATGAACGCTGACGGCGAAGTCCGGACGTGTCTTGAGTTCCGCAAGCGACGATTCACCAACAGCCACCACCTTCTCGCGGGGAATACCGCACAGTTCGGCCATGTCTTTGAGCAAGCCATCGAACGGAGTCCGAAGTTGATCCTCCGGCTGGCCGGTTGCTGCCAGGTTAGCCAGTTTCTCTTTCGCCCGAGCCCCAAACGCGGCGACTGCGGATTGGATTGTCAATTTCATAGAGGCGGTCCGTTTCCCGTTGCCCGTCAACTTTCAGCGGATCGCCGCAATTATGTGCAAAGGCACTTGAAATGCCAAGCACGGATTCGCCATGTGTTTCTATTCTGGCATGAATCCCCTTGGTGTCCTTGCGATGTTCGCACCTCAGTTCTCTTCGAAGCCAAGCAACTTCCGCTGCTCTGCCCACGTCAGCGGCAAGTTGCCCGTCAACTTCCGCAACGACAAACCGCTCGGTTCACGCCCATCCAGGAGGGCCTCGACGATGTCCGGCGCCAGCGTGGCCAACCGCAGCATGCGAGCAACATAGGACGGGTCAACATGGTTGCCTCGTGCAATGTCCTTGATGGAGCCGGCCTGGCCGCCCTCCAGGGTCTGTTGCCACCTGAGTCCCTTGGCCAGCGCGGCAACCAGCGGCCGCTGGGGCTGCGGCGCGGGCGCACCAGAGCCATCCGCGCCGTCGGGCAGGATAATCTCCTTCCGCCCCCCGCACTTCTTGAACGCCATCGGGATACGGATGACGATGGAATCATCCTCGACCCCGACCCTCCGGCCCGGGTACTTCCTATCCAGTTCCACATCCAGGTCCGATTCCGCCTGCCGATTCATACCGCAGCCATCCTTTCTTCAGCGTCGTCGGCGACGGCGGTAATCTCACCAACCAGCGAGCCGACTCCACCAGGCCGCAGCCGGACGGTCATGTTGTCCACGTCCACGACCACCTCCTGCACCAGCAACTTGACGATCCGCTCCTTCTCGGCCGGGAACAACTCATCCCACAGCGGTTCAATGTTCCGCAGGGCCTGGGCAACGTCCTGCTCGACCGGCAGGTCCCCCTGCGCCGCCTCCAGGCGGGCATCCAGCTCACCCAGGCGGTTCTCGGCCTCCGCGTACTCCTGGTTGACCTTCCGGAGTTCAGCGGATATCGCCCCGACCGGGCCGTCATCCCCTGCCTTGGCCAGATTGCGGATCATCTTGCGAAGGTCCGCCAGCCGCCGCTGCACGGCCGCCTTCTCTCGCCGCACGGTCTCCTGCTGCTGCCCGGCCTGGTCCAGCACTGCACGATAGGTCTGGGCAACCAGGTCCGGGCTGCGAAAGACGCCGCGGAGGTGGTCGATGACGGCGGCTTCAATGTGGCCGGCGGCGACGGATTTTACGGGGCACGTGTTGTATCCGTTCTTCTCCGCGCCGTTGCAGACGTAGTAGGCGTACTGTTTGCCGCGCCGCTTGGTGTGGGAACTGCCCATCGCCTTGCCGCAGTGTCCGCACCGCAAGATGCCCTTGAGCAATGCCGCAGTCTGGCGGCGGGTCTGGGCGGCCCGGTTGCGGCAGTTCTTGCCCATCACCGCCTGGGCCCGGTCCCACATGGCCTTGTCAACGATGGCCTGGTGCTGGCCGGGGTAGTTCTGGCCCTTGTAGTCGATCAAACCGATGTACTTCGGGTTAGTCAGGACCCGGTACACGTACACCTTGTTCCACGGCTGGCCGCCGTTGTCCTTGCCCTTGGCGGTCTTCCACGACTTGGTCCGGTGGCCCTGGGCGTTCAACTCGCGGGCGACCTTCAGGCAGGAGCCGGTCTTGACGAACCGCTCGAAGATGAGGCGGACCAGTTTGGCCTCCTCGTCATTGACCAGCAACTTCCGGTTGGGATGGTCGATGTCGTATCCGAGGAACGGATGGCCGCCGATCCACTGGCCGCGTTTCTTGGCGGCGGAGATCTTGTCCCGAATCCGCTCGGCGATGATCTCCCTCTCAAACTGCGCGAACGACAACAGGATGTTCAAGGTCAACCGGCCCATGCTGCTGGTGGTGTCGAACCGCTGCGTGACCGAGACGAACGCCACCCCGCGCTGGTCGAACTTCTCCATCATCTTGGCGAAGTCCACCAGCGACCTGCTGAGCCGGTCCACGCGGTGGACGACGACGCAGTCCACCTTCCCCGATTCGATGTCCTGCATGAGCTGCTGGACGCCCGGGCGATCCGTGTTCGCGCCCGTGTACCCGCCGTCGGAGTATTCATCCGGCAGGGCACCCCAGCCCTGGCTCTTAATGTACGCCCGGCATGCCTCCTGCTGGGCGTGCAGGCTGTTGAACGGCATGTCCAAGCCTTCCTCGTGGCTCTTGCGGACGTAGACCGCGCAGCGGGTGGGACGGGTTTCTGATTCCGTGGCGGACTGAATCATGCGTTTGCCTCCTTGCTCGTACCGGGCAGACCAAAGAACCTGGGGCCGCTACAATGCTGGCCGCTGATGGCCTTGGCAATGGCCGAGAGCGTCCTGAACCGCTTCCCGGCGTACTCGAACGTGCCGTCGTGGCAGACGGTGACCTCGTGCGGCCGGCCGTGCCAGTGGCGAACCAGTCGCGTGCCGGGCGCCGGGGCGTTGGCCCTCCGCTTGGTGCGGCGCGAACGCCGGTTGCCGCCGGCGGCATCGTCCTGGGCGCCCGCCTGTTCCAGTGCGTCCGCGGCGCGGGGGGACAATCCCCCGTACCGCAGTTCCTGGAGCCGGTAGGCCAGGCGGCGGACCAGGTGTTCCCGGCTGTAGGCGGGCGGGGTGGAGCCCATCAGGCTGGCCCACCGCTCCCGCAGCGTCGCCAGCGGCATTCGCTGGAGTGCCGTAACCTGCTGCAATACCGTTGGTTCCATGCTTGTCTCCTTATGGTTTACCAGCGGTCACACTGAGCCGGTTTTCGGGGGCAAGCTCAAGGGACAAAGTGGAATTGTCCCTCGAAACCGCTCTCTCTTTTCGCCGCAACCACATCCGCATCATCGCCAGCGACAACAACATGCCCACCTCGTCCAGCCGCTCGGCCGGGTCCATGTTCTGGGGTTCCGTCCCGTAGGTCATGACTGCACCTCCACGTTCGTGAATTCCGCCGACCCGGGCGAGGTCATCCTTGCCCCGCCCGCTACGCAACCGGCGATCGGTTTGGGGGTTTCCGCCGCCACATGTCTTTGAGCCATCGCTAATTGTGACAATCTGTAACTATCTGCAAATAAATGGGTTAATTGGCTTGATGCCGTCGGCCCCCCGAGCAAACATGTCACCACAAGAACAGGACGTAAACCATGACAACGAAAGGAATTACGATGAACGCGAAGAATGACAACCAGACCGCCACGAACCTGCCGCGGGGGACGCGGGTCCTGAACACCAACGACGGCGAGCCCGGGACCATCCTGGCCCCGCGGATGGGGCGCAACCGGCGAATCCGCGGCTACGACGTGCGGACCGCCGACGGGATCGAGGCCTGGAGCCTTCGCGAGTTCATCGTCCTGACCGACAGCGAGTAACCCGGGCAAGAGGAGAACCCCATGAACGAGGTCGACATCGAAACCATTCTGTACGAGATGCTCCAGGACGAGGACGCCGCGCCGAAGGTCCGCCGGGTCCAGACGTTCGAGGAGGCCGGGCTGCTGACCAACAACCGTGGGCTCGTGGTCCGCACCCGAGACGGACGCGAATTCGAAATCATATGAGAAGCTTTCCATATGATCTGTTATGCCAAGCTCAGGATTATGTGAAGTTGGCGGAGGAAGCCCGCACGTATGCCCGGTGATCCCAACATCTCGGTTTACATAATGTTCACTCATCATGGGCTTGCCCTTTCACAGCGAACGCAGCCATGTCAGAAGGTCTGGTTTCTCGATCCAAGACGGCAGCGATACCCTGGATGTGGCGGAGACGGTTCTCTCCAGCGCAGCCCTCGTCATTTCCAGGTCGGCTTTGGCGTACGTCGTGGTGGTTTGGATGTTCGAGTGGCCAAGGAACGACTGGATGACCGCCAGCGGGTTTCCCGACTGAAGCAGGTGCATCGCCTTACTGTGGCGGAATGTATGCGGCGAGACACGCTCGTGGAGACCGGCATCGCCTGTCCCCGCGACCCCGACATACTTGCGGATAATGTACCGAATACCAGCGCGAGTCAGCGGCATCTTCTGATGGTTGAGGAACAGGGGCCGATCGGCGTTTCCCGGCCGTTCGTCCCGCAGATAAGCGCGAAGGAGTTTGACAGTAGCAGACAGCAATGGCACGATCCGTCGTTTGCGACCCTTCCCCAGGACCGTGATCTGGGCCGGGGTATCCAATCGCACGTCCGCCAGCGACAGGTCGGTCAATTCCCGAACGCGCAGGCCCGCATCGTAGAGCAGGGACAGCATCGCGACGTCGCGACGCCCATTTCGCGTGGTCAGATCCGGCTGCGCCAGGATCACCTTCATGCGTTCCGGCGTGAGATAGTTGATGACCGTGTTTGCCGGGGCACGTTTCCCCCGAATCGCCAGAATGCGCTGGCATTGCAGCAATCGCGCCGGTTCGAACTCCTGGAGGTAGCGGAAGAACGAACGTATCGATGCCAGTCGCTGATTACGCGTTGCGATGCCGCACTTCCGTTCGCCTTCCAGGTAATCGAGGAATGCGAGGATCACTTCCGGCGTGAGTCGATCCAAAGTCAACCGCTGCGGTGGTACGCGGTGGCAATCCCGGCAGTAGATAAGCAGAAGGGCGAACGTCTGGCCATAGCTCTTGACCGTGTTCGAGCTGGCGTTTCGTTGGGCGGGAAGATGCTCGGCCAGGAAGGACGATAGTCGTATGGCAAGATCAGTGGGTTTCATGGCGGACCTCCTTCGGGATTACGTCGCCAGCGTACGCCTCGAACCGTCGTGTGATTTCGGGGAAGAAGGAGGCCGTGATCCGAAGGTAGTAATACGTGTTTTGCAGGCTGCTGTGGCCCATGTACACCGACAGGATGGGCAACTTCGCGGTAAGGTCTTCGCCGGCGAGATACCAGTTCTCCAAGCGATGCACGGCGAACGTGTGCCGCAGATCGTGAATACGCGGACCGCTGCTATGGACGCGAGGCGGCAACCCCGCCTTGGGCAAGAGCGTGAGGAAGGTCTTCTCAACGCAGCCGTGGAGAATCGGGCGATGGTGCCGCGGCGACAGGAAGATCGGCGTGGAGGCATCGCCTGGGAACCTTCGGCAGTACCCCTGCAGCCATTCCCCCAGCGTGAGGGCCAGCGGGATGTACCGGTCCTTCTGGTTCTTGCCCTGCCGAACGGTCAGCACGTTATCGGCTGGGTCGTAATCGCCCATGGTCAAGGCAAGAGCCTCGCCGAGGCGAAGCCCAGCGCCATACAACAGTCGAAGCATCAAGCCCATGATCCACGGACGCCGCGGGCAACGGTAGTTGGCAGTAGCCTGATCGGCCGCCTCAAACAGCGCGCCGAGCTGCGCTCGCGTGTAGATGAACGGGACGTAGGGGCGATGATGGATAGGCGCGACATCCGGCCCCGGCAGGTAGGCATCCATACCCCTCCTTCGGGCGTGGCGGGCCAACTCGCGCCAGATCGAAGTGCGGCGAGCTGGACCGATTGGAGACTCCCCGGGGCGCAATCGGATAAAGGAATCGCACCATTCCCGCGACAGGGCCGGTACGCCGCCGACTGGGGCAAGCCACATTCGATCCAAGCGGTGGAGGTAATGAACCGCAGTTTGATACTTGTGTCCGCAGGCACGCTTTTCGCGCACGAACTCGGCGAGTACGCCCGCCAACGGGCTTCGGAATCCCAGGTGGTTCTTACGCATGGGCGATCTCCTTTTCTGGGTCCAAGGCCGCCTGGCGAAGGAGAGGAATGTCGACGCATATGTACCGGCGCGTTGTTTCGATACGGGCGTGGCCCAGCACGCCGGCAATCGCTTCTACCCCGACTCCGTCCTCAAGCATCCGCGTCGCCAGCGTGTGTCGGAGCGAGCTCATGCCCGCGCGGCGTCGCTTCGGCAACCCCGCTCTGCGGCAACAAGATTGCAGTACAGAGCCGAAGTCATGCTTGCGGAGGGGGCCGCACGGTGCGATGTGGCGGAGGAAGACCTCGCGGAATTGCCCCGGCGGACGACCGTTACGTAGGTAGTCGATTATGGCTTCGCCGATTTCAGGCAACAACGGTAAGGCCAGTGGCGATCTCGTCTTCTGCTGCACGATCTCAATGCGGGACCGTTCCCACCGAAGATCATCAAGTCGCAGGTTCCGGATGTCGCAGGCTCGCAGCCCAAGCCGCATGGCCAGGAGCAAAACGGCATAGTTCCGCTTGCCGACAGCGGTATCACGGTCCACTGCCGCCAGGATGGCCTCGGTTTCGGCCGGATGCCAAATCGTCGACAACGCGACTTCATATGACCGGGCGAATGGAGGAGTCTTCTCATGAAGCGGCGTAGGAAGAACGCCCTGGATGAACAGAACGCGGAACATCGCCTTGATGCAGGAGAACGCGGCGGACCGGCTGCCACGTCCGATCTGAAGACTGCCCAGGTACGCGGGAAGGTCCGTGGCGTCAATGTCTTTCCAGGCGCGAATGCCGCGGTGAGCGATGGCGTGGCGGGCGAAGCGTCTGATCCAAGCATTCCGGCAGGTCAGAGTGCTCTTGGCCCAATCGCACTTGCTTTCGGCGAATTCAATGGCGTCGGTAATGGCTGTTTCGAAGATGGCTGGCAGTGGCTGATGGGGCACGACGTAACGCGGATGATGACGCCCGCATGCGGCGAATTCGACCAGAATGCGCATCGAACGCCGGACCGTATGGCTTCTGTGCCAATGGGGACGGCCACGAGCGGACGGCAACGTTCTCACGAACCCCTCCGCCAACGCCGGAGAGAATCGCCGCGCCTGTTTCCTGCGCGCATAGTCCGCAAAGCTATGCCAGTGATGGCCGAATCTCTCAATGGTGCCCTCCGCATACCCCAGCCCACGGAGATACCTGGTGACGTCCGCGAGTAGATCCACAATCAAAGGTCCGTGCTTTCCTGCCATGATGAGCTCCTTGCTCACAACCAAGAATTGGCATGGCCCCAGCGGCCAGCCTTCGGAGCCATCATCGGAATTATGTAAAGCCGCGATATGCGAAAAGGCCGTCATTACAGGCGTTCCTCCGCTAACTTCACATAATCCCGCACTTGGCATAAGAAATCACCATCGTGCAGAGCCGCTAGAGGAGAACGACCATGAAGCGACGCAACCGACCCGAAACGTACGAAGCGAAAGTGAACGGCAAGAAGGTCCGCGTGACCGTGCCGGAGAACGACGAGAGCGACCTCTTCGCCGCCGTCCGCGAGCAGCTCAGCCCCCACGCGGTGGCGGCGATCGTTGCCTTCCTCCAGCCGGTCCGAACGAACAACAGCGACGTGGACCGCCAGGTCCACTGGTTCGCCGAGGAACTCGTGAAGCTCGTCGGCGGGTACGAACAGCAATCCCGGCTCGCGGAAGAGCTGGGCCTTTAGCAACCTGCCCGGCAAAGCGCCGGGCCCAACAGAAAGGGCAGAACTATGTCCACGAAGAAGAACAGCAAGAAGCAGACCAGCAGCGCCTCCGAGAAGCGGCCGGCCAAGCGAAAGGTGATCGTCAGCCTGGCCCAGTACGAGGCCGAAGCCAAGGCCGAAGCGAAGAAGCACGGCAAGGCCGACCTGGATACGCCCATCGCCACGCCGGCCGAGATCGCCGCGACGGTCGAGGCGATCAAGAACGGCAACCTGGGCGAGGGCATCACCGTCCCGACGGGCGGTAAGAAGAAGACCGCACCCCGCGGCGCAGGTGCCAAGACCGGCGCCGAGCCGGCCAAGGACGCGACTCCCGCCGCCAAACGCACCACGGGCGAACGTGGCGGCACCCCGCGTGGCCTCAGCGGCCTGGACGCCGCGGCCCGGATCCTGGCCGAGGCGGGCGAACCCCTGAACACCAAAGAGATGGTCGACCGCATGCTGGCCCAGGGCTTGTGGAAGACGACCGGACGCACCCCGAGTGCCACAATTTACAGCGCCGTGTTGCGAGAGATACAGACCAAGGGCGACAAGGCCCGCTTCCATAAGGTCGCCCGCGGTAAATTCGAACTGGCCAAGTAGCCCACGCCCCATCCCGCCCCCTCCGACGCCCCGGCCCAGCGCCGGGGTGTCGCTCTTGTGGGTGTCCATCCCGTTGGTTGTCCCGATCTCTTCCATGACCGCACCTACCATTTCCGCCGCAGGTCTTCCTGCGTGTATTTCTTCCGGGGACGCCGGCCCACGAAGTCCGCTCCCGCCAGCCGCACCCCGCACAGCGACGCCGCTGCGGCGTTGCCCACCAGGCAGTCCAGCCAGTGGTTGTCCCCGCGGCCGGGCTTGGCCTTCCATTCATCCACCGTCCTGCCACGCCCCTGGGTGCGGACGCGGTACTCGGCGGTGAGGTGGTCGGCCAGGAGGCGATGCTCCTCGCCCCGCCGGCCGAACAACGTCAACGTGCCCTTGTCGCCCATCGCGGCTGCCAGACGGCTGAACACAAAACTCTTCCAGTAATTGGTGTCGATCAGGATGTGACGCACCACGCGCTTGCCGACCAGGCTCGGGATGAACCAGTGCTGGCCGACCTGGTCGCCCGGCTTGATGGTCCACTCGCGGAACTCCCGGCTGGCGGCGCCGATGTACTTGCCGTGGCTGGGCAGCAGGAGGGGGGCGTACTCGCTTTCCCGGCAGAACTGGTACACGGTGTCGGTTGACTGACCCCAGTTGGCGTCGATCAGGCACCGCTCGATGCGGAGGGCGGCGCCGTCGTCACGGGGCCACTCCCGGCCCAGCAGGTCCTTCGTCAACGCGCCCAGGCCGCCGTAGATGGTGCCCTCCAGCCCGGCACCCTTGTGGACCATGGCCAAAGAGCGTTTGGCATCCCGGAGGGTGAAGTACTCCCGCCGCTGGTCGGGATAGCCACCGTAGTCGACAACATGACCCGTGAAGTCGTCCGCCCAGGCGCAGGTCATCCAGAACAGCATCTTCTCCTGGACGTCGATGAAGCAGGTCAGCCGCGTCATCGACACCGGCACCAGGCCCCGCCGGTATCCGCTGACCTTGGCGACGATCTGGTCGGCCGAGAGCAGTTCCTCCACCGGCCCGTGTTCGCTCAAAGGCTCATTCTGGAACTCGGCGAAGAACGCGGCGTCGCCCCGGTCCAGCTTGAGGTTCATCGCATGCTGGACGGCGCTGATCTCGTCGGGGTTGTACCTGGCCGCCCAGGCGACCCGGGCCCCGGCGTCCATCTCGATCTGGTGTTGGCGGTAGAACTCGGTCGCTTCGACCCCGGCATGCTCTTTACGCAAACTCTCGGCCCGGACGCTGGCGTACTGGTCCCACAGCTTGGTGTTGGTCGGGAAGGTGTAGACCAGCTTGGTCCTCTCCGCCTGCCACTGGGGGTGCTTGTCCCGATCCAGGATGCGGTCGGCCAGGTCGCCCGGCGCGATCACCGTGCAGGGCATGAACCCGGCGATCTTTACCCCCGGCCCGGCCAGACCCAGGACGGCGCCGGCGAGTATCTTCTCCCGCTGGGCGCACTGGGACGGAGACCGGGCCGACTCATCCGTCTGCGGGTCGTCCAGGACCACCAGCGAAGGCCGGATCGTGCTGCCGTCCGCCCGCTTGTGCTTCATCCCGCGAAGCCGCCCGGTGATCCCGGCCACCTGGACTGTGGCGCCGGAGGCCCTGGAATCAAGGATGGTGGGCATGACGATGCACTTGGCCGTCCAGGTGATCAAGGTGCGGGCGCCCCGGAAGGTCTGCCCGGCACAGCGGTTGGCGATGCCCTCCAGGCAGTGGACGGGGTACACCGCCTCGGGGAAGTCCTCCAGGAGGAGGTCGTTGCCCTCCAGTTCGGACTTGATGGAGTCCAGCATCCCGGCGGCGTGTTCCTCGTCGCTGCCGATCAGGGCGACGAACGGCCGATGGCCGTAGAGCAGGGCCCAGACGCAGGCCGTCTCCACCAGCACGGTCTTCCCGCTGCCCCGGGGCATGGCGTAGGCGAACAGGCCGCCCCGCAGGACGGCATCTTCGATCCGGGCGATGGCCTTCAGGTGGTCGTCCGACCAGGCGAGATAGAACGTTTTGGGGAAGTACGTCTCGCAGAAGTACCGGAAGTCAGCGGCAGCCTTTTCCTTGCGGACCGGGTTCTTGACCTCGGGGATGGGGCCGATGTCACGCCCGGCGGCGGAAAGCTCGGCATTCCGTGCCCGGGCCTGCTCCTTCATCGCCTCATAGGTGGTCCGGGGGTCTGCTGGCGGTCTGGCCCTCAGCCCCTCCAGTTCATCCACCAGCCACGCCGCGTACCGGACCATGTCAACGTGGCGGCCGTCGCCGATCCGGTAGCCGGCCCTCATGCGGTGGCGGTAGAGCTGGCGCTCGCTGGCCACCTCGCCCAGCGGCGTGGAGTTCAGGGCCCTTGCCAGGTCGGCCGGGCGGATGCTGCGGGGGTTACTCTTCACCATGGGACACCTCGCGCATCAGCCACGCCATGTAGTGCATCAGGTTGATGGTGCCCGCCGCCGAGACCGGCGCCCCGGCCGCGAGGTGACGCCGGATCGTCTCCGCGTCGGCCCGCTTGGCGCCCGCCGCCGTCAGCAGTTGCGATACCTGCTGGACGGTCATCGCGGCCGGGTTGACTTGCCCGGGAGGGACCCCGCCCGGGGAGCCCTCGACCTGCCCGGACGGCGAGGTTTGGGCCGGATGGACCTCCGCTGCTGCATGGTCCTGCTCAGCCTGGGTATCCGTACCGTTTCTGTACATTGCAATCTCCTTATTGCCCTGCAAGAGCATCACTTATGAAAAAACCGGACAGGCGCAACAAACTCTCTCTAGTACCGCTACCGTTCCCCGCGGCATCAGAAAGGCCCATTCCCTGGAAGGACCCGTTACGGATACCGTATCCGCATTGTGTGTTAAGCCTCATGCGTAACCCGCCTCCTGTGCATGGCCTGCCTGCACGCATTGCTGCAGAACACACCATCTGCCCGCGCGGCGATGAACACGTTCGCGCAGCGCGGGCAGCGACGGACCCGCCTCTGGCGCCCCGCCTGGTGACGCTTGCTCAGCAGGACCGACCGCTTGCACCCGGCCGAGCAGTACCGCCCGTGGGGCCGGGCGGCGATGAAGGTTGTGCCGCAGACGGTGCATGTTCGTTGGTGGAAAGCCTGATTCATAACGTTGCCTCCTTACGAAAGGGGCGATAGGCCCAAAGTGGACAGGCCGGCGCGGTACATCTGGGAATCTCCCCACGCTGCCACCCGACGCATTCCAAACAAAACGCCTTGATGGCTGCCCGGGGGGACTTTCCCCCGATGGCCCGCAGGTACGTATTGCGACAATGATTTGGCATCTGGGAGAGGCGACGCTCCACGACCGGCCTCCGGGCCGGGTCCAGCCGGGACAGGCGATCCTGCGCAGGAATCTCTGTCGTGACGACAGACATTTGGACCTTCTGGCGTCTCGCCTGCCTCGCTCTGGAAAGGGCGGCCAGTCTGTTGTTGTTCACATCCATGCTGATCATCTTGTGCTCCTTCACGTTGTGCGAACTACGTGGTCGCTGACATGCGTTCCGAGTTGCCCGAGCCGTGCCGACACCCGATCTTCCGAAAGTCGCATCTTCGCAGTAGTGCGAAGAACGGGAAGGTCGCCAACCGCACTTACAAGAACTTCCTCACGCCGGTCTTCACCGGTTACGGCGAGACGATCCTCAAGCTCCCTGTAGGCGAGTCTGCCCGCCCGATCGTCGTCCAAGCCGCCATCCACCGACGCGATGGCCTCACGCTCGTCGAAGAGATGCCGAATATCTTCGCGGAGGCTGAGATCGTCCACGGTCATCAGCAGCGCCTCGGCCTGTTCTTTCCACCGGCGGCGCGGGTGGGATAGGAGACCCAGTAGTTCGACTCGGAGCTGTCGGATGACGCCCTTGAGCCACTCGGGAGTTTCGCCCCTGGGCCGCAGGCTGAACCGGTCGCCCCGGATGGATATCTCGATGCCGCGTCGGTGCAGTTCCATCAAGACGTCGGCGGCCGATGGGGTGGTCACAGTGGTCATACAAGCTCCTCCTCTTCTTCCAGAGCGGGGACGGGGGTTTCCCCTATGCCCCCTATTCCCCCTATGGGTTCTATTACTTCCGTAATGACAGCGCTTTTTTCACACACTTTCTGAAAACCATGCGTATTTGTGTTTCCGCCTCGTGCTATTTCTGAACCCATAGGGGCCATAGGGGAATTGGCCATTTTCATAGGGGAAGCGCATAGGGGGAGCATAGGGGGACCATAGGGGGAACTGGCCGTGCCCGTAACGGCTAACGTAATCCCATCGGGCCTGTCGGCGGCCTGGGCGACCATTTGGGCGTCTCGGCGCGTTACGGCTCCCCTATCACCCATCCTGGAAGTCGGCGCATAGGGGGAAACCGTCGCGCCGGGCGTGCCCGCCCCGAAGTGGTACTCCTTGAGTATCCGGCCGTGCTCTTTGTCCTCTTTCTCCCGACGCTCGATCTTGAACCCTTCCATCACCCGGATCGGGTCCGTGCCGAAGCACTGGGCCATCCGGCGCCCGACGGCCTGAAGGACCTTGTTGCGCGTGGCCTCGTCAACGATGTCCCCACCTTCGGGCAGCCCGGGCATCTCGATCTCCGGGGACTCGCTCAAGATGTCGATCAACCCGGCCGCCCGAAGCCAGATGTTCATCATGTTCGCGTCGCGGACCGCCAGGGCGACGCTGCGAAGCCAGTTCAGCGCCGGGCTGCTCATCCGGACTTGTGTTTCGCGATGGCCTTCCAGCAGCGCCCCGGCCTGAAAGATGTTCTGAACAATCCAGTCGAGCTTGCCTGCCCAGGCCCTAAAGTCGTGGCCGGTGGTGTCGGTCCGCTGCTTGCCGGCGGCGTGCCAGGCCCTGACGACGGCGAATACCGCCCCCAGGTACAGCGGCTGGTTGGCTCGAACGTGTTCCAGGATGTCGCCCTCGGGATACTGGCGGAATCGGTAGTTTTCCGGCTGCTTGAGGATGCGGACGCACGAGGAGCGGTTGGCCAGGTCGGGCGTGATCTCGGCCCGGTTGCTGGTGAGCTGTACAATCACCCGGCGCGGGTCCACCTCGATGGCCGCCAGGTGCGGAACGCGGGCCAGGAACGTGTCCTCGGTCAGGAACGACTCCAGGGCGGGCGAGTCGATGGCGCTGCGGACGTTGTCGAAGGAGATGAAGTTATAGCCTTGGACCAACGCGGTGGCGAAGCTCTCCTCCAGGGACCCAACGCCGCCTTTTCGTTGCGTGACCGTCTTGACGATATGCCCGTAGATGGCGGCGGTGAGCTTGGCCCTGTACCCTTTACCGGATTGGGAGGCGTCTGCCTCGCCCAGATCGATCGGCGCTCGTCCGCCCAGAAGGCCGCCGAAGACCATCCCCGGGGTGATGATGGCCGCCAGGGCCCGGGCTCGGTCGGCGGGGGTGGCGAAGTGGAAGTCGGAGAGCATGT
>Ga0116149_1003176_pt1 | contig 17196 bp, 16 predicted proteins | sample AD_UKC057_MetaG_FD_89787 | JGI IMG/M metagenome (GOLD analysis project Ga0116149, IMG submission 89787) | Active sludge microbial communities of municipal wastewater-treating anaerobic digesters from USA - AD_UKC057_MetaG | ecosystem: Engineered > Bioreactor > Anaerobic > Digestate | place: USA... | reverse complement strand
TGAAGCACACGCACTCTCCCGCAATGCGGGACTTCGCGTTGTCGGACACGTTCGTGCCGGGGCGGCTTCCGTGCAGGGTCCGCATCTCAACCACCCTTAGGTTGACGCGTATGCGCGACGGCGGGACGGCTACGGAACCACGGTTCATGGCAAGCGTTGACATTCAACGGTTGAATGCGCACGGGGACCGTGAACGGGAGTTTCCCGCTCCTCATCGTAATCGTAATCATAATCGTAATCCTGTGTCGTCGAGTGGGATTACGATTACGATTACGATCAGGATCTGGGTTAGGACCACCTCGACGGCCTACGGAGACGCTGGCACGGATGCGCGGTAGAACCGACGCGGTGCGCCGCCGGGGTCAGTGAAGCGCGTGATGCCCGTGGCGTTGAGCACATTGGTCAATGCCACCCACGAGCCGAGGTCGGATGAACCCTCGATCCGCACCCATCCGCCGGCTTCGCTCCCCACCTGGCAGGTGAACGAGCCATCAGGCTGGAGCGTCGGCCCGATCAGAAGGGGCGGCGGCGGGTCGGTCTCGGTCAGGACGCAGTCATCGATCCCGTACAAATGCCACTCGACGCCCTCTCCTTTGAGGTGAACGAAGGCGGTGAGCGTGGTGTTCGAAGCCACGGTTGTGAGGGCCGGGTTCGAGTAGCGCAGGTGGCTGTAGAGCCGCGGGGTCCAACGCACACTCGATGCGTTCGGGTTCGTGCCGCCCAGAGGATCGAGGCCAAGGCGAACGTGGATCAGGCGGTTGCGGTCGTTCCAGACATCGTACTTCTCGACGGTCTGGTTGTTGATTCGTTCGAGAGCCTTGGTCAGCACCCAGGCGCTGAATGTGTAGCGCTTCCCGGGCGTCACCGAAACGCGCTGGTACACATGCGAGTCCGAGCTCGATCCGTTGAGCGCGCCTTCGAGCAGCCATTGGCCCGTGTGCGGCTTCAATTCTCCAAACCAGGTCCCGTCCGACATCCCCATGTCCAGCCCGCCGGCCTTCGTCCATCCCGGTATGGGCTTGCGCGGACTCGAGCCCGAGCCTGACTCGAAACCGGGATTGGCGAGCAGATTCGGGCGTGCAGGGCGGGTGCAGAGGGCGAAGTCGCGTGACACGCCCGGGCGATGCCCCGGCGCGGCGGAGGTGATTCGAAGATGATAGAGGGTCTGGGGTTGGAGGCCCGAGAGCGTGAGCACGTGGTCCTGAACCAGGTTCGCATCGGCGACCAGCCCGGTGTAAGGCGGGTTTCCGAGCGCAGACTCGATCCGGCTGTCACTGGCTGTGTCCGTGCGCCAGCGGATGACAAATCGGTCCGACTCGCGCTCGGCTTCAGCCACGGCGGGTTCTGTGACAAACCGGACCGCCGACTGCGTCGCAGTCCCTTGGGCAGCCTCCTCCATCAGCGTGCCGGCCAGATCCGCACCCGCGACAGCCACGCCGTTTTGATACGCCTGCCCGTGCGGGAACGGATCCGCCCGGTTGACATAGATTTGGCTGAACGATCCGCCGCCCGCGCGCGTGACCTCCGCATAATAGATCTGGCCCGGCGTCAGCGGGCATTCGTCGGGGGCCCAGGCCACGATCATCTCGGGATCGGCGGTGACTCGGGGCGGTTTGCCGCGTTTGGCGGTTCCGACCTGTGCGCCGCCCGGGCCGCCTTCGAGCACGCGGACCTCGAACGTGGGGGGCGCGGGATCAGCCAGCCAGAACGCCGCGCTGATCAGGGCTGTGCCGCGCGCGATGAAGGTTTGGCCGACGCTGCTGGCGTTGCCGAGTGGCGCGCCGCTCGATCGGGCGTAAAGGTTCGTGATCAGTCCGTCGTCGTCGGACATGATGACGAGCCCAAGATCGCGGTCCGGGTAGGGGGTGAGGACGCTCCCGTTGCCGAGCCAGAGGCAGCCTCCTGGCATCGGATCCGAGAAATCGGGGCGCGGATCCATCTGCATGAGGACGCCCCCGATACTTGGGGAAGAAGTGCGGATGCGCGCGTAGTATGTGCGACCGGCCACGGTGGGCATGTCGCCGTAACCGTAGATGGGGCGCTGGTCGCCTCCGGAGAACGTCCGGGCCGCACCGACCTGCGGTCCGCCGGGGCCGCCTTCGTGAACCGTGAACGTGTAAATGGTCGAGAACGGGGCCCGCAGGTAGATCATGGAAATCGGGCCTGTGGCCGTGAACGTCTGACCGAACTCGTGGTATCCGGTGTCGTCCCAGAACGCCGGGTATCCCCACATGGTGGCTCTCAGGCGCAGATCGACCGACGGGCTCGAACCGCTTGCCGGGACGCTCACGTTGAAGGCGTAGGCGGAGCGCCACCAGACGTCCCACGACACCACCGTGTAGCGGCCGGCGGCAAGGTTGCCCATGTTGAACCGGCCATAGACATCCGTCGCAGCCGCGCCGCCCGTGCCGACAGCGCCGTCGGGATTGGCGTTGATGCCGTATTCGTAATAGCCGACCCCGTAGGGCTGGCTTTGGTATCGGGCGTACCAGTTCTGATCGCGCAAGTAACCCGCCAAAGTGCCGGCGCTCGCGCCAGGCGTGATCCCCCAAGCCAAGGTGAATGCCCAAAGGAGAGTCCAATGAAACCGTGGACCCTTCTGTCGGAGCGCCGATCCCGCGGACGCGGGAGAGGCCCTGATCGATGACGGCGATTGTCTCGAGTCGGGGACTCTCCCGCGCCTGCGGGATTGTCCCTCCGAGAGGGGTTCATGGGCGCAACGCGCGGCTGAAAGTCGGGGGAGTCTCATCTCGGGATGCAGGTGTGCAATTCAACGCCCAACTTGCCCACACGCATGCTACTTCGCGCACGGGCCCTTCGGATTCGCTTTGCCGGGCCGGACTTCCTTGAGGGCGGCAACCTGGCCGAGATCGATGATGCTGAAAGTGCGATCCTCGTCGTAGACGACGACGTCCCACTGGTTCGGTTTGGGCGGCATGAACGCAAAGTCCGGGTGGGGAACTCGGACAACCTGTCCGCTGTTCAGCCACAGTTCGAAGGGCCTGAAGGGAGTCGCTTGGAGCCGGGCTCTCACGATCGCTGGACTCATATTGCAGCCAAGCTACACGCGCCCCCACCAACCGCAAGGAACGAATCGGTTCGAATCGCCTGTCCCGCCTATTCGGGCGCGCCGCCGGACACAGCGTCAGGAGTCCCGCCGCGTGAGGCCTGCCTGCTGCGCCGCCGCGCTTTGCGGCGCAGGCGGTGCAAGCGGCCTACGGGCTTGCAGGCCGGATCCCCTGACCCGGCGCTGCATCATGGATGTCGCTCTGTCGAGCGAGCGCAGTCAGGCCGATCACTGCCGTCACAATCCGCTCGACGGAGATGGACCGCATGCAGCGGAAATCGATCGGGCACTCGCGTCGGAAACAGGGGCGGCAGGGGACGTCCGCACACACCAGCCGATGTCTGGGGTCGTTCGGCAGGCCGGGGCCGGTGAGCTCGGGCGACGTGCTGCCGAACGGCACGACCACCGGCGTGCCGACCGCCGCCGCCACATGCATCGGCCCCGTGTCGTTGGTGATCAGGACGCGGCAAAGACGGAGCGTGGCGCACAGTTCGCGCAGGGACGTGCGGCCGGCCAGGTTGAACACGCGCGGGGCGCCGCCCGCCGAGTCGCGTCCGGGCAGGTCAGCCTGCGCGGCAATCTCGGCGGCAATTGACGCCGCTTGTGCGACATCGGCATGTCCGCCGAACACGACCCAATGACAGGCCAGGCGTCGCCGCAAAGCGAGCGCGGCGGCGACGAAGCTGTCTCGGGGCCAGCGTTTTGCCGGGCCGTACTCGGCGCCGGCATTGAGTCCAAGCACGGGAACCGCGCTCTCATGGGGCTGAGGCAGGCCGAAGCGACTGGCCGCAGCCTCGATTTCGGCCTGCGTCACAGCGATGTGCGGGGCCAGCGGGATTGGATCGGCCCCGGCCGCAGCGGCCAATTCGAGGTAGTGATGGATGTGGTGGGCGGCAGCGGGCCACGACGGGCTGGCGCCAGCGACCGGGCCGCCGGCGATGAGGGAACGGATTTCCCAGGTCGACCGTTTGCGCATGGCCACATGACCGGGCCGTTGGGCCACCGCCTCGGTCAGCAGCCAGCGCCGCCACGGTGTTGCGTAACCGATGCGGCGGGGCACCCGTCCCCACCAGAGTTCCAACGCCGAGCGCGGCGAGTTGGGCAAGAGGATGCCGAGATCGAAACCATGCGGGCGGAGTTGGAGTCCGGCCCGCCAGGGTGACGCGCGCGGTTCGAGCGGAAGGACGGCATCGATTGCCGGGTGATGCCGCCACAAGTCGGCGAGCTTGCCCGGGGTCAGCAGCGCGATGTGGGCGTTCGGATAGGCGGCGCGGAGTTGGAGAAGCGCCGGGGTCGACATGACGGCGTCTCCGAGCCAATTGACGCCGCGCACGACAATCTTCGAGACTGGGAGCGTGTGGCGCGGGTGCGCCGCTTGCTCGAAGGCCGCCCGGGGACATGCGTCCGAGGTCGAGCAGGGCGGGGATGCGAAGGGTGCAGCGGGCCGGCTCATGCACTCGGGGGGTCGGTTGTGTGGTGGTCTTCGGCCGGCGCGCTGCGCGACGGGGCGCGATGCTTGCCCGGTTTCCAGCGTCGGTGGACCCAGAACCAGTTGGCGGGGTCGCGGCGGACAGCCGTTTCGAACGCGCGATTGACATCGAGCATGATAGCCTCGACGGGCCGCGCCTTGCCGTCGACGCGCGTGGGAATGGGCGGGCCCAGCTCGATCCGCCATCGGCCGAGACCGGTGCGGAAGCAGACGGCGGTGACCAGGAGGCAGTTGTACCGCAGGGCGAACACCGCGGGCGCGGCGCTTGTGGAACAGGTGCGGCCGAAGAAGGGGACGGGGAGGCCGCGGTTTCCGGCGTGCTGATCGGCGAGGAAGCCCACGGCCAGCCGTTGGCGATTCATGGCCTCGCGCAATGCGGCGGCCTCGAAGCGGCGCTCGAAGTAGAGGCAGCCTGACCTGGCGCGCAGGGTTTGCAGGAGGCGATTGAGCGAAGGCTGGCGCAGGGCGCGGTAGGTGGTTGCGGATTGATAACCGTCGAGCCACAGGCTGCCGCGGGCGTAGAGCTCGAAGTTGCCGAAGTGCCCGATCGCCGCAACAACGCCCCGATGCCCCTCGGCGGCGGCCAGGACCGCATTCGCGCCGGCCACGTCGAGGATGGCGCGGATTTCGTCGTTGGACATCGTCGCGGTGCGCACGGCGCAGGCGAATGTTTCGCCGATTCGACGGAAGTTTTCGCGGGCCAGGGCGCGAATTGCCCGCGGCGGCTGCTCGTGTCCGAAACAGCCGGTGAGATTCTCGATGGCGGCCCGGCGGTGGCGGGCGTCGAGGGCGTGCGCCAGAGAACCGCCCATGCGGCCCAGGCGCGCGACCAACCGGAGAGGCAGCGCCTGCAGCACGGCGATCAGTCCCTGTGCAAGCCGAGACACGATGGTTTCCATCTGTGGCGCAGTGTAACGAACGCGTGGCTGGATTCAATGGCCGGACGCAACCGGCACACGGGCGCTCAGCCGTAGCGGCCTTCGATGTATTCCGCCGTCTTGGGGTGCCGCGGATTGAGGAAGAGTTCCTCGGTGCGGCGGTGTTCGATGATCTTGCCCATCAGCATGAAGATGCACTCGTCGCTGACACGCCGGGCCTGGGCCATGTTATGCGTGACGATCAGGATGGTGTAATGCCCCTTGAGGGCGAACATCAGCTCCTCGATGGCGCGCGTGCCCTCGACATCAAGGGCGGAACAGGGCTCGTCCATCAGGATGACCTGGGGCTTGAGCGGCAGGAGCCGGGCGATACAGAGCTTCTGCTGCTGTTCGAGCTGGAGGCCGGTGGCCTTCTGGCCGAGCCGGTCCTTGAGGTCGTTCCACAGGCCGACTTCGGTCAGGGCTTTCTCGACGGCTTCATCGAGGTTGGCGCGAGTCAGTTCGGCGCGTTCCTTGTGGATGCGCAAGCCGAAGACGACGTTCTCATACACAGAAATGGGCAGCGGATTGGGCCGTTGGAACACCATGCCGACGCTCTTGCGCAGTTCGATCAGAGAGACATCAGGGTCGTAGATGTTCTTGCCCAGAATCCTGATCTCCCCCCGGGTGGTGACGTAGCCGTAGCGCTCATTCACGCGGTTCAAACAGCGCAGGAGCGTGGTCTTGCCGCACCCGGATGGCCCGATGAGCGATGTGATCAGCCCATGCTGGATGTCCACGGTGACATCGTGGAGCGCCTGGAATCCGGCATACCAGAGGTTCAGGGCGCGGGCCGTGATCGAGGGCGCGAGGGGCGCCGGGGGTGGCGGATTGAGATGTCGGGATGTTGGCGCGTTGGGGGGCGAAGGCCGGTCGGCGTCCGCGGCAGGACTGCGGTCGGGTCGATTTGGATCAAGGTCAGCCATGGCGGGTGCGTCCGGGATCGAACTTCAACGCGTCACCCAAAGACGCCGTTCACATAATCGAAGGTCCTTCGGTCCCTGGGCGTGTCGCCAAAGATCACGTCCGTGTCGGCCATTTCCACAATGTCGCCGTTCCACAGGAACATGGTGCGATCGGCCAGGCGACGGGCCTGTTGGGTGAGATTGGTCACGAGGACGATCGTGACGTGGGCCCGCAGCTCCTGGAGGACGTCTTCAATGCGCATGGTCGTGACCGGGTCGATGGCGATCGAGAACTCGTCGAGGCAGAGGATCTCCGGGTCGTGGGAGAGGGCGCGTGCGATGGTGAGGCGCTGCTGCTGGCCGCCGGAGAGCTTTGTCCCCAGGCTGTCCAGCCGATCCTTGACTTCATCCCAAAGGGCGGCCTGACGCAGGCATGTCTCGACGCGGGCGTCCAGTTCGGCCTTGGCGGTGAGGCCGGCGCAGCGCGGGGCGAAGGCGACGTTGTCGTAGATGGTCAGCGGCAGCCCGACGGGCAGCGGGGCGACCATGCCGATCCTGCGGCGCAAGCCATAGACATCCGCCATGCGCATCAGGTCTTCGCCGTCGACGCGCACCGTGCCGCTCATGACCGCGCCGGGCGTGAACTCGACCGTGCGGTTAATGCAGCGCAGGAGCGAGGTCTTGCCGGATTGCGCGGGGCCGATGACGGCGAGGATTTCGTTGGGCGCGATGGCGAAGGAGACGCCGTGCAGCACCTCCTTGTGTCCGTAGCTGAGGCGAAGATTCTCGACGGAGATTTTGGGTGTGGGGGTCACCATTTCTTTCGGGAGCGCAAGAGGCCGCGGAGGAGAATTGCGGCGGCGTTGACCAGGAGCACGGCGCCGAGCAGGACGACGGCGATGGCGTAGGGCAGGGCCTCGGGCGCGTTGGTCACCTGGGTGGTGACGGTGTAGAGGTGCATCGAGAGCGCCATGCATTGGTCGGTGAGCGCATAGGGGAAAAGCGTGTCGTCGTGGATTTTTTTGAAGAAGACGGCGCCGGTGAACATGATGGGGGCGGTTTCGCCGGCGGTGCGGGACACTTGGAGAATGACGCCGGTGAGGATGCCGCTGATGGAGTTGGGCAGGACGACCTTCCAGATGGTCTGCCAGCGCGAGGCGCCGACGTTCCAGCAGGCTTCGCGGAAGGACATCGGCACGGCGGCGAGCGCTTCTTTCGTGCTGGCGATGACCACCGGGAGGGTCATGATGGCAAGCGTCAGCGCGGCGGCGAGAATCGAGCGCCCGATCCCGGCGAACAGGACAAAGGCGCCCAGACCGAACAGGGCATGGACGATGCTCGGCACGCCGGCGAGATTGACCACGGCGAGATGGATGAGGCGTGTGAACCAGTTCTCCCGGGCGTATTCGTTCAGATAGACGGCGCAGAGCACGCCGACGGGCGCGGAGACCAGCAGAGCGATCACCACGAGATAGATCGTGCCCACCAGGGCCGACCAGATGCCGCCGGCGCGCATGCCGTTGCTGGGGTTTTGTGTCAGGAACGACCACGAGATCAGCGGCGCGCCCTGGACCACCAGGTAGGCGATGATGGCTGCCAGCGGCAGCACCATGGCGAGCACCATGCCGGCCAGGACCGCACGGGCGAGGCGTTCCTGCCGCAGCTTTCGGCGGACCAGGGGCGTGGCGGTGAACGTGGGCGGATTCATTGGCGGCGCACGCCGCGCACGGCGAGGTCGGCCAGCAGGTTGACGGCGAAGGTGATCGTGAACAGCATCAGTCCGATCAGGAAGAGCATCCGGTAGTGGGGCGAGCCCACCGCCGTCTCCCCCAGTTCGGCCGCGATGGTGGCGGTGAGAGTGCGGATGGGATCGAAAAGGCTGGTGGGGATGTTCACCGCGTGTCCCGTGGCCATGAGGACGGCCATGGTTTCGCCGATGGCGCGCCCGACGCCCAGCAGCACGGCGGCGAGCAATCCGTTGCGCGCGGCGGGCAGGAGCACGCGCCAGGCGATTTGCCAGCGTGTGGCCCCCAGCGCCAGCGCGGCCTCGCGATAGGAGTCGGGCACCGCCTTGAGCGCGTCCTCGCCGATGCTGACGATGATGGGCACGCTCATCAAGGCGAGCAGCAGGGCCGCATTGAGCAGATTCAGGCCGACTGGTGCGGGCAGGAAACGCTGGATGAGGTGATTCACCACGCTGAGACCGATGAAACCCCACACGATGCTCGGGATGGCGGCCAGCAGTTCGATCACTACTTTGAGCGTCTCACGCAGCGTGCCGGAGCAGAACTCGGAGACGAAAAACGCCGCCCCGAGCCCGAACGGCACGGCGATGACCATCGCCAGCCCGGTCACGCTCAGCGTGCCGATGATCATGGCGCCGACGCCGTAACGGACATTCTCGCGCGAGGTCGGATACCAATCCGGGCTGAAGATGGCCTTGCTCCAGTCGAGGTCGGTGATCAGGGGCGCGCCCTCGATGAAGACGAACAGGAAGATGCCGAAGACGAACAGCACCGCGCTGACACCACTGAGGCGGATGAGCAGTTCGACGGCCCGCTCACCCCAGAGGGCGAGCGCCGACCGGGTCTGGCGGGCGGGTGAGGCGGGCGGAACGCTCATGGCTGGGCCTCTGGCGGGGGCATGGGGATGTAGCCCGTTTCCTCGACGATCTTCTGGCCGGCGGGCGAAAGCACCCACTCGAGGAACCGCTGCACATGCGGGGGCGGCTCGCTGGGCGTGTACATGAACATCGGGCGCGAAATCGGGTAGCTCTTGTCGAGCGTGGTCGCAATGCTGGGCAGGACCGCGCGGGCCCCTTTGCGGGGCGAGACGGGGATCATCTTGACGTTGGGGGTTCTGTAGCCGAGGCCGCTGTAGCCGATGGCGCCGGGTGTCCGCGACACCAGTTCCACCACATCCTTCGAGCCATTCATGTCGAGCGAGCCGAGCTTGAAATCGGTCTTCTTGCCGCAGACGGTGTCGCGGAAGTAGTGGTAGGTGCCGGAGTTGTTCTGGCGACTTACGCGGATGATCCGGTCGGTCCGGGCGTTGGGGATGTTGGTCACGCCCAACTGGGACCACCGGTCGAGAGCGGAGTCTTCGGCATAGATGTCGTGCAACTCCTCCATGCTGATTTCCGTGATGGGGTTGTCCTTGTGGACGAAGATGGAGAGCGCGTCGAAGCCCACCAGAAACTCGCGCGGCTTGACGCCGGTCCTCTCGACGATCTTGGCCTCTTCGCTTGGCTCGATGTGGCGGCTCGAGTTGGCGATGTCCGCCGTGCCGTTCATCAGGGCGGCGATGCCCAGGCCCGAGCCGCCGCCGGAGACCTCGACCGAGACATCCGGCGCAATCCCCTGGTAGGTTTCCGCCCAGGCTTGCGCGAGGTTCACCATCGTGTCGGAACCGATGTTTTGAATGACCTCGGGCTTGACCGATGCGCCGGGGCCCGGACGCGAGCAACCGGCGGTGAGCAGCGCGACCGCGCACGTCAACGCCGCCCAGGGCGCGGCGGAGTGTCGGAGCGTCGGCGACGGGCGGTTCATCGAGGGCTCAGGCGGGGTTTTCGCCCACGATGGCTTGGATCAGGGCGCTCAACTGCTGGTCAAGTGCCTGGTAGGCGGATTCGCACGCGGCGCGCACGGCTTCGGGCGGTCCGCCGACTGTTGCCGGATCGGGCACAGGCCAGTCGAGGAAGATGATCTTGTGGGCCTGTTGGGGGAACAGTTTCTTGGCCTGCGGGTCCAGGACCGCCACGACATGGTAACGGTCGAGGTCAGGGACTTGATTGAGCGCCTTGCCGTGCTTGCGCCCGAGGTCCAGCCCCTTCTCGCGCATGAACTCGAGCACGGCCGGGGCGCACGGCTGCGGATCCAAGCCCGCGCTGCTGAAGGAGAAGCGGGGCTGTCCCATCGCCTCGGCCATCGCCTCGGCCATGAGGCTGGCGCCGGCGTTGTGCCGATCCAGAAACAGGATGCGAAACGTGTTGGAATCCGGGTGCTGGGCGAACTCGCCCGTGCACAGGTAAAGCGTCTCGACACAGATGTTGCGGGCCTGATCTGAAACCCGTTCCAGGCGGCGCGTGATGGTGAGGCACGGGTCCAGCGCCTCGAACGGCAGCCGACTGTCCTTGAACATCTGGATGAGGTCCTTGCGCAGGCGGCTCTTGAACTGATCGGCGGTGTTCTCGATCGGGATGGTGGCGCGGGCCAGGGCGGCGTCTTGCCGGATGAAGGCCTGGACCGAGTCATGCACCATGGGCACCACCAGGTCGGTCAGTTCCTGGAAACGATCCAGAGGCACTTGGGCATCCTGGACAGCGAGCTTGCTGGCCTGGTGCGCGATGCTCTCGGCGTAATCGCCGATCCGTTCCAGATCGGTGTTGATTTTGACGGCCGAGTAGGCAAAGCGGAGGGGTGTGGCGACCGGTTGCTGGCGCACAAGGAACTCAATGCACAAACGGGCCGTGGCCTCCTCGAGGGTGTCAATGGCCTGATCCCGAATGATCACCGCGTAGGCGAGCTGGCGATCGCGTGTCCGCAAGGCCTGAATGGCATCCCGCACCGCGCGGCCCGCCAGGTCCGCCATGCGTGCAAGGCTGTCGCTAATCCGCCGGCGATCGCGTTGAATGGCGGCCTCGTGGCGCGAAGTGGCCCAACCGCCCCCAGGTCCCATCGGGTTGCCCGCCGCTGGCGGGCTCGAATTGTCTGACATGATGACACAGTCGCCGGAATCAACCGGGAGCGAGACCGGTCCGGGGATTCCAAGTATTTGCTCTTTCGATGTGGCGGCAGTGTGCCCGCCCCGAGGAGGGCCTTCAAGGCCAAACGACCGAAGGCTTTCCTAGCCTGCATGCTGACTTCTCTTGTGAACTCCGGCTTCGCGGTGGCACAAAGTGGTGAGAAATGCAGGCTAGCCCGCAGCCGCCTTGCGTTTGCCTTTGAGAGCGGACTGGATCATGAGAAACTCACCCAGATTCTCCGCGGTGACCATGCCGACGAGGCGGTTGTGGTCCAGGACCGGCAGCGAGCGGCAATCCGATGTCTGGAGGCGTCCGAACACGGCGTCGGCCTCCTCGGCCGGGCGGGCGGTTTGGAACTCGCGCTGCATCACGTCATTGACGGTGGCGTTCTGTCCCTGGCGCGTGAGGGCGGTGAGGAGCCCGCGGCGCGTGAGGATGCCGACGACGCGGTCGCCTTCGAGGACCGGGAAATCCTGATGGAAGCCGGCAAGCGTGTGGTCGATGGCGCGCTCGAGATGGTCGTGAGGTGCGAGGGTGCGGAGGTCGGTGATCATGACGCGCTCGATGGGCACGCCCGACAACACCGAGCGCATTTTGACCAGTTCGAGTTCCTGATCGGCACCGACGAAGACGAACAGGGCGATGAACACCCAGAGCGGGTTCATGGCGTAGAGGCCCACGGCGCCAAAGGCGAACGCCAGCGCCTGGCCCACATCCACCGCCAGCCGCGTGGCGCGGTTGGCGCCCAGCCGCATGGCCAGGATCGAGCGCAAGACCCGTCCGCCATCCATGGGAAAGGCGGGAACCAGGTTGAACACGCCCATGGCCAGGTTGGCCCACGCCAGTTTCTGGAGGAAATGGCCGCCTCCCCAGCTCAGATCGGTCGTCAGCGCCAGCTCCGAGATCGGGCTGATCGTTCCCCAGTAGAGGAGGGCGATAAGGAAATTCACGGCCGGACCCGCCAGGGCGACGATCAACTCCTGGTGCGGCTTGTCCGGTAGCGCGTCCATCCGGGCGAGGCCGCCGATGGGCATCAGGGTGATGTCGCGCGTTCGGATGCCGTAGCGGCGGGCGGCGAGGGCGTGGCCCAGTTCATGGAGGAGGACGATGACGAAGAAGCACGCGACGAACAGCACCGCCTCGACAACGTCGCCTGCCCGATGCCGCCACGCGTAGTATTCGTACCCGACCCACGCGATCAGGATCAGCAATGTGGCATGGAGATAGACTGTGACGTCGGCGATGCGCCCGACCCGCCAGGACCATTTCATATCGGTGAATCAAAGAGACAACGCCCGGCGCGGTCGTGTTCAAGGACAACTAGACGGTCATGATTTCCTTCTCCTTGTGGGTGGCGTGCTGATCGATCTTGCTGATGAAGTCGTCGTGCAGCTTCTGGACCTCTTTCTCGGCATGCTTCTGCTCGTCTTCGGTGACCCCGCCGGCCTTGGCCGCCGCCTTGAGGTGTTCGATGGCTTCGCGACGCACGTGCCGCACGGCGACACGCCCGTCCTCGGCCATTTTCTTGACGATCTTGACGAACTCCTGCCGCCGTTCGGTGCTCAGCTCGGGGAACACGATGCGGAGCACCCGTTTGTCGACCATGGGATTGAGCCCGAGGTTGCTCTTCTGAATCGCCTTCTCGATCGGATGCAGGGCGGCGGCGTCCCACGGTTGGACCACAAGCACGCGCGGTTCGGGCGTGGTGATGCCCGCCAGCTCGCGGATGCGCATTTGGGATCCGTAGACTTCGACCATGATGTTCTCGATCAGGGAGGACGAGGCTTTGCCGGTCCGCACGCCGGCGAACTCGTGCAGGACGACCTGCTCGGTCTTCTGCATCTTCTCTTTGGTTTCAGTCAGGATGGACTGGATTGTCATAAGCGACGAGTGTTTGAGTTGAATTTGGGAAAACGGGGGAGGCGCGCTGCGCGGGTCAGCCGGTGACGACGGTCCCGATGGTTTCGCCCAGGACCACGCGGCGTATGCTGTGGGGTTGGGAGAAGTTGAAAACGATGATCGGCATCCGATTGTCCATGCAGAGCGAGAAGGCCGTGGTGTCCATCACCTGCAAACGGCGCTGGAGGGCCTCCTGGTAGGTGATTTGACTGAATCTCCGCGCGTCCGGGTTCTTTTTCGGATCGCTGTCGTAGATGCCGTCCACCTTGGTCGCCTTCAGCACAACCTCCGCGGCAATCTCGTTCGCCCTCAACGCGGCCGCCGTGTCGGTGGAGAAGTAGGGATTGCCCGTCCCGCCGCCGAAGATGACCACACGCCCCTTTTCGAGGTGGCGCACGGCCCGGCGCCGGATGAACGGTTCGGCCACTTGCGCCATGGTGATGGCGCTTTGCACGCGTGTGGGGACGCCTTGCTTTTCGAGCGCATCCTGCAGGGCCAGGGCATTGATCACCGTCGCCAGCATGCCCATGTAGTCGCCCGTCGCGCGTTCCGTACCGCGCACGCTCCCGCTCAGGCCGCGGAAGATGTTGCCTCCGCCGACCACGACGACGATTTGGACGCCCAGTTCGCGGACCTCGCGGATCTGGCCGGCCATGTGGTGGACGACCTCGGGGCAAATGCCGGTGCCGGCCTCGCCGCCGAGTGCTTCGCCGCTCAGTTTGAGCAGGACGCGCTTGTACTTGGGCTTGAGGGGATCGGACGTTGGATCAGGCATGGGACAAGGGGCTGGGGGGATCGCTCCGGGCTAGTTGCCGAGGCGTTTGAAGAGTTCGACGGTGCCGACCACGCTGACCTTGTTGGCCTGGAGGGCCTTGACCGCGGCGTCCGGATCGTCGAAGCGGAACAGCATCAGCCCTTTGCCCTCCTGTTTGGCGGTGAACGGGTACATGTATTCGACGTTGATGCTGGCGCGCTCGAAGACCTCGAAGAGACTCGCCAGGCCTCCAGGGGTATCCGACACCTCGATCGCCACCACATCGGTGACTTTCACCGTCCACCCGCCCTCGAGCAACACCCGCCTGGCCTTTTCCCATTCGTGGACGACGAGGCGGAGGATGCCGAATTTCTGCGTGTCGGCCAGGGCGAATGTCTGGATGTTGACGCCCGCGTCGGCGAGGGCGCGGCAGGGCGCGCTCAGCGTCCCGGGTTTGTTTTCGAGGAAGACCGAGAGTTGCTTGAGGATCATGAGTATGCCTTTCTTGAGACGGGACCGGGGTTACATCTTCCTTTTGTCGATCACGCGTTTGGCTTTGCCTTCGCTGCGCTGGAGGGTGTGGGGAGCGACCAGGCGCACTTCGGCGCGCAGGCCGGTGACACTTTCCACCGAGCGACTCAGCTTGGCCTGGAGTTTTTCGAGTCCTCCGACCGTGTCGCTGAACAGTTCGGCTGTGACTTCGACCTGAACTTCGAGGACATCAAGCCCCCTCTGGCGGTCGACGACAATCTGGTAATGCGGTTGGGCCCCCTCGACGGCGAGCAAAGCCGACTCGATTTGCGACGGATAGACATTCACCCCGCGGATGATCAGCATGTCGTCGCTGCGCCGTCCGATGCGCCGGATGCGCCGCAGCGTCCGCCCGCAGGCGCACGGCTCCGAATTGAGCGACGTGATGTCCCGGGTCCGGTAACGGATCATCGGCATGGCGCGCTTGCAGAGCGTGGTCAGGACCAGCTCGCCCTCGGACCCATCGGAGAGCAGTTCGCAGGTCTCGGGATCGATGATCTCCGGGTAGAACATGTCCTCGAAAATGTGAGGACCCGCCTGGTGCAGGCATTCCATCGCCACGCCGGGGCCGATGATTTCGGACAACCCGTAGATGTCGTAGGCCTTGATGCCGCTCTCCGCCTCGATGCGTTGGCGCATCGACTCGGTCCAGGGCTCGGCGCCGAAGATGCCGGCGCGGAGTGGGAGATCCTTGAAGTTGACGCCCATGCCGGCGGCCCGCTCGATGAGGTGGAGGAAGTAGCTCGGGGTGCAGCAGATGGCGGTCGCGCCGAAGTCGCGGAGCACCATGACCTGGCGATCGGTGTTGCCTCCGGAGATCGGGATGACGCTGGCGCCGAGCGCCTCGGCTCCGTAGTGCGCCCCCAGTCCGCCGGTGAACAGCCCGTAGCCGTAGGCGTTATGGACGATGTCGCCGCGATGCACCCCGCACGCCGCAAAGCTCCGGAGCATCACCTGCGCCCAGTCGTTCAGATCCTCCTGCGTGTACGCCACGACAATCGGCTTGCCCGTCGTGCCGGTCGAGGCGTGGAAACGCACGATCTCCGCCAACGGGCTCGCAAAGAGCCCAAAGGGATAGGTGTCGCGCAGGTCCGTCTTCACCGTGAAGGGGAGCTTGGCGATGTCATCGAGCGTCTCGAGGTGGGCGGGCTTCAACGAGCGGGCGTCCATCCGCTGGCGGAACAGGCCCACCCGATCGTAGGCGCGCTGCACCATCGCGCGCAGGCGTTGGAACTGCAAATCGCGCAGTTGAGACAATGGCAAATAGTCCATCGCGCTTGCAGGATGGAACGGGCCGGGTTGGTAGTTCTTGCTCATGGCGGTTGAGTTGCGATCGGGAGGGCGCGGCCAGGAGAGGGTCGCGGTCCCGGTCTGCGGGTTGGGTTCAGGTCGATGGACGTTTTGCAGAGCCGCTTTGGCTGAGGCGTCCGAGCTGGAACGCCTGTTCGTTTGCCGCCCACAAGTCCTGGCGGAAATTGGCGTGCAAGGCCGCCGTCCAGAGCTCCGCGGGCAAGTCGAGGTGCGCGCTCAGGGCGCCCGTCAGAGCCACATTCAGACTGCGTCGGTTGGGGAGCGCGGCGGCCTCGATGGCGTCAGGCGCAATCACAACGCCGCCCGGGCGCAACAGGTGGCGACAGACATCCACCTGGCTGGAATCGACCGCAACCAGGTAATCGGCCTCCCCGGGCGAGACCATGGGGCTGAACACCTCGGGTCCGTACCGGACGTCGCTTCGGACCGATCCGCCGCGCTGGGCCATCCCGTGGACTTCGCTCTTCTTGACATCGTGTCCGGCGCGCAGCAGGGCGTCGCTGAGGACATCGCTGGCCTTGAGAACGCCCTGGCCGCCCAGGCCGGCCACAACAATGTTGGTTACGGTCGACGTCATAGTCAGATCCCGCTCTTGGGGCGATCCGCGCCGGCGCCCGCCGGAACGCCGTTCGGGCAACAGGCGGCTTCGGCGGCAATCCCCGTGCTCGGGAGCGGCGATTCGGGTGCGGTGTGGCGTTGTTCCAGCTCCTTGAGACGCTTGGCAATGAGGATGCACGGGCGCCGGGTGATGAGGACGCACAGTTCGCCGGAGGCCAGGCACTCGAGCAGCATGCGGCCGAAATCCTCCGATCCGACGCGGGGTTCGACCACATGGACGCGGCGGACGCCCAGGGCGCGGGCCAGATCCTCGATGACCAGCTTGTTGGTGGGTTCGTGATCGAGTGTGCGTCCGGTGCCCGGGTGTTCCTGGTGGCCGGTCATTGCGGTGGTCGAGTTGTCCAGGATGATCAGCACGTGTCCGCCCGGGGGTGGATTGTAGACCATCTCGACCAGTCCGCTGATGCCGCTGTGGACGAACGTGCTGTCGCCGATCACGCTGACAACGCGCCGGGCTTCGTCGGGCGGCAGCGCGTGGCGCAGGCCCAGGCCGACACCGATGCTGGCGCCCATGCAAACGCACGAGTCCATCGCCTCGAACGGCGGCAGCACGCCCAGCGTGTAGCACCCGATATCCCCGGCCACGATGCAGTCGTGGCGGCGGAGTGTGTCGAACACCACCCGGTATTGGCAGGCGTCGCACAGTTGGGGTGGTTTGCCGGGAGGCGGCTTGGATTCCGGGCTGACGTCGCCTTCGAGGATGCGCCGGACGCGCGGCACGCTTAGCTCGCCGAAGCGGTACATGTCCGGCTTGCCTTCGACGCGGATCCCAGCGGCGCGGAACGCGTCGACCAGCCACGGATCGCCCTCCTCGATCACCACGCACCGGGACACGCCGCGGGCGAACTCGGCCACGCGGCGGAGCGGGAGCGGGTAGGTGAGACCGAGCTTGAGAACAGAGGCCGCGGGCGCGGCTTCGCGCACATGAGCATACGAAACGCCGGAGGTGATGATGCCCAGG
>Ga0116149_1003172_pt1 | contig 17208 bp, 12 predicted proteins | sample AD_UKC057_MetaG_FD_89787 | JGI IMG/M metagenome (GOLD analysis project Ga0116149, IMG submission 89787) | Active sludge microbial communities of municipal wastewater-treating anaerobic digesters from USA - AD_UKC057_MetaG | ecosystem: Engineered > Bioreactor > Anaerobic > Digestate | place: USA... | reverse complement strand
TCGTATAAGATATGTTATGTAAACTTAATACAAGATATTCACCGGATCTGCCAAATTTTCTCTCTTTCATCTGGTAAGTTCAATATCCCCTATGGCGCCCATTTCTGGACCGAGAATAATAATAATACCTTTTATGTCAGGAATGGTCATGCCGAATTTCAATGCTTTTCGAATGTCACTTTTGCTTTTCACTCGGTTGCCGATAGCAGAAGCGGCTGCATCCGCCAAAGTGGCGGATTGAGAAATCACACAGACGGCGTCTGCTTTTCCGAAGCTTAATGATGGGCCGACCGTGGCGGATGATGTGCATATTCCTAAAGGCGTATCTTCCGGTTTTACAATAAGATTGACTTTATAACTTAAAGTAGATTCTCCGGCATAGACGGATACAATCAGCCTGTTTTTAGAATGAAGAAAGATGTCTCCACCGTTTTCGATGATGCAATTCTCTGAAAATTTCAAAAGGTCACAACCTACATATTCTGCAACGGCTCCCGCGACTGCAGCCATGGGACCAACTCCGCAAAATCTTGATTTATCTATCATATTGCGGACAATCGGTGGCGCCGTGTCATCTTTGGGAACAGGGAGAAGGGACGTCTGAAATTTCGGGTGTCTCCTAATGTAGTTTTCCAGAAAAAAACGATGTTGTTGCAATGAATGTTCAGCGTGAGAAAAAAGATTGGTGTCAGAACTTATAAAAAGATCGCTTTGTTCGATTTTTACTTGGTATGAAACAAGATTACCTTTATTAACCAATAATCTGTATGTTCTTTCCTCATGTATCATATTATAGATAATGCCTGAGGCGTGTCAACAATATATCGTACTCCCCTCACCCAGGATTTCATCGACTTCTCTTTGCAACCTGTCACAAATATCAAGTCGATGCTCATCTCCAAGACGGACAATGGTTTCACTTTTTGCATTACGGATGTGAATAAAGCATTCGTATTTTCCCTTATATTTACTGATCGTTTCATTCAGCAATAAAATTCTGTCCGGAGAAACTTTTTCAGAATTAACCATAAATCGAACCTGCTTGTATGGATTTTCCAGGGCTTTGCTCAAAGGAATGACCTCTTGGGCAATAATTTTAACAGACTCGTCTCCCACATCCGTGATTCCCTGAATGACAACCGGTTCATCGGCATGAAGCAGATCGTGAAATTTTTTATAAATATCCGGCCAGAAGATCACGTTGACGGATCCCTGCAAATCTTCCAGGATGATATTACACATCATATCCTTTTTCTTGGTCAATCGTTCGGCAAGCGAGCTGACGACACCGGCGATCGTCACGATATCTTTATCTTTTTTTGATATTAAGGTCGACGTGTTGGCATTGGCCACCAGTTTCAGTTTGTCGGCCAAACCATGAAGCGGGTGACCGGTGATATAAAAACCGAGAGTGTCTTTTTCTATTGAGAGAAGTTCCTTTTTTTCCCATTCAGGAAGATTGGGAATTTGAAAGGAAGCAGCCTGGATGGTTTTTGATGTTTCCTGGGAATCTAACTGGTCAAAAATACTTGCCTGGTTACTGGATAACTCCTTCTGCTTGCGTTGTGCCTCTTCCATTGCGGCATCCAGGCATTCCATCAGCTGGCGTCTTTTGTTGCCTAGAGAATCAAAAGCCCCGCATTTAATCAGGCTTTCAATGACCCGACGGTTTACTTTGCGCAAGTCAACCCGGCATAAAAAGTCCATAAAAGATGTAAATTTTGCCTCTTCGCGCATGGCGATAATGGATTCAATGGCTCCTTCGCCTACATTTTTCACGGCAGCCATGCCAAACCGGATGTTTTCACCACAAATACTGAAGTCCTTTTGCGATTCATTGATGTCCGGAGGCAAAATATTAATGCTCATTTCCTTGCAGTTGGACATGTGTTTGATAATTTTGTCGCGGTTATCTTTTTCGCTGGTCAGAAGCGCCGCCATGAAGGCGACGGGATAATGAGCCTTGAGATAGGCCGTCTGATAGGTGATGATGGCATACGCGGCACTGTGCGATTTGTTGAAGCCATAGGAGGCAAATTTCTCCATGTGATCCCAGATGTTTTTTGCTTTGATTTCATTGATTTTTTGCTTTTTAGCGCCATCAAGAAATCTGGGCTTCTCTTTGTCCATTTCCGCAACTTGTTTTTTGCCCATGACTTTGCGTAGCGTATCGGCCTGGGCCATGGTGTAGCCGCCAATGGCGTTGGCAATCTGCATGACCTGTTCCTGATACAGAATAATGCCGTATGTTTCCTTGAGAATCGGCTCCAGCTGGGGAAGTTCATAGGTGATTTGCTGTTTGCCATGTTTGCGGGCGATGAAATCAGGAATCATTTGCATGGGACCTGGACGATATGCCGCAATTAAAGCGATGACATCTTCGATCCGATCCGGTTTGAAATTCACCAGCAGATCTTTCATGCCGGAGCTTTCCAACTGAAAGACGCCATCGGTTTCGCCTTTCATCAGTAACTGATAGGTTTCTGAATCATCTAGCGGCAGGTCATTGATGTTTATGTCGATTCCGCGGGAATTCTTTATAAAATTCAAAGTATTACGAATAACCGTCAGTGTTTTCAAACCCAAAAAGTCGAATTTGGTCAATCCGACCGCTTCGATGTCTTTCATGGAATATTGCGAGACAATATCATCCTTTGGCGAAAATAAAGGTACGCGCTGAATCAGTGGAACGTCCGAAATAACGACTCCGGCGGCGTGAACGGATGAATGGCGATTGAGACCCTCCAGAATCAGCGAAAGGGAAAGGAGCTTGTCAATTTGAGGGTTTTTCTTACGTTCCTCATCGAATCTGGGTTCCATTTTAAACGCTTCCGCAAGGGTAATATTTAGGACATTGGGCACCAGTTTGGCAATTCGGTCCACTTCACCATAGGGAATGGCCAAAGCCCGGCCCACATCGCGGATAACTCCCTTGGCCAGCATTTTTCCAAAGGTGCAGATTTGCGTGACTTTGTCTTTTCCGTACTTGTCTGTGACGTATTTGATGATTTCTCCGCGCCGTTCTTGGCAAAAATCAATGTCGATGTCCGGCATGGAGATGCGATCGGGATTCAGAAAACGTTCAAAAAATAGTCCATAGCGCAAAGGGTCAATGTCGGTGATGCGGATGGCGTATGCCACAAGTGAACCGGCGGCGGAACCGCGCCCGGGACCGACCGGCACATCATTGTGCTTGGCATGCTTGATGAAATCAGAAACAATGAGAAAATAGCCTGCAAATCCCATTTTGTTGATCATGCCCAGTTCGTAACGGAGGCGTTTGTTATATCTTTCCCGGATGGCGGTTTCATCTTCTTTCCAGAATTTTAATATCGTCGGCATGAGCTTTTCCAGACCGGACACCGCCTTACGTTCAAGATAATCTTCAAGGGATTCTTCAGGATTTTTTACTACAAATTTAGGAAGATAGAACTTTCCAAAATCAAAGGACAAATTGCAGCGTTCAGCGATGCGTACGGTGTTATCGAGCGCTTCCGGAACGACGGCGAAAAGCGACTGCATTTCTTCAGGAGATTTGACATAAAACTGATTGGAAGCCATGCCCATTCGATCATGGTCTTCGACAGTCTTGCCCGTCTGAATGCACAAAAGGACATTGTGCGCCTCGGCATGATCGGCATTCAGATAATGGCAGTCGTTTGTGGCAACCAGAGGAATAGACAATTCCCGGCTTAATTCAACCAGTCCCTGATTGGCGATTTTTTGATCTGGAAGGCCGTTTTCCATAATTTCCAGATAGAAATTGCCTTCTCCAAAAATTTCCAGATATTCCCGTGCGGAATTTCTGGCTTCATCCATATTGCCGTGGACGATGTGAGAGGCGATTTCGCCGTGGAGACAGGCGCTGGATGCAATCAAACCGTCGCGGCATTCTCGCAACAGGGCTTTGTCCACTCGCGGGCGATAGTAAAAACCCTCCAGATGAGCCAGAGATGTCAGCTTCATCAGGTTTTTGTATCCCTGCATATTCTTTACTAAAACAACCAGATGGCGCGTGGCTTCGCCGATGGAGGAGCTGCTTTTTTCCTTCCGGCTGCCGGGTGCGACATAAAGTTCGCAACCGATAATCGGCTTGATGCCGTTGGCGTATGCCTTCTTATAAAAATCAATGGCGCCGAACATGTTGCCGTGGTCCGTCATCGCTATGGCCGGCATTGCGTATTCTCTGGCTTTTTTAAACAGGTCGTCAAGACGAATCATGCCGTCGAGCAAACTGTATTGCGTATGCACATGAAGATGGACGAAATTGGCATGCTTCATGATTAGCTAATCAATCCAATAGTTTGGCGCTTCTTTGGTAATAATGACATCATGGACATGGCTTTCGCGCAGACCGGCGGAAGTAATCCGGACAAAACGTGATTTTACAATCAGTTCTGGAATGGTTCTGCAACCGACATAACCCATGCCGGCTTTTAATCCTCCAATGAGTTGAACAAGGCTGGCGGATAGTGAACCGCGGAAGGGCACCCTTCCCTCAATTCCTTCGGGAACGGTTTTTGCCGGTGCTTCGATGTCATCCTGGTAGTAACGATCACGGCTTCCCATTTTCATCGCTTCCAGCGACCCCATGCCACGATAAACTTTATAGCTGCGCCCCTGGAAAAGGATCGTTTCCCCAGGGCTTTCTTCCGTTCCGGCAAACAGTCCTCCAATCATCACAACGTGGGCGCCGCAGCCCAGGGCCTTGACAATATCTCCCGAATACTTGATGCCGCCGTCGGCAACCACCGGTATGCCTTTTTGCGCAGCAACTTTATAAACGTCTCTGATGGCAGACATTTGCGGTACGCCAACTCCGGCCACAATGCGCGTAGTGCAGATGGAACCAGGCCCGACGCCTACTTTTACCGCATCAACCCCCGCATCCATAAGCGCCTTGGCTCCTTCGGAGGTTGCCACATTTCCGGCAATCACCTGGCATTTGGGGAAATTATTTTTGGTGGATTTGATGGCGTCAAGAACACCCGAGGAATGACCATGGGACGTATCGATCGCAATCACATCGACCCCCGCCGCCAGCAAGGCCTCGATACGGGGTTCCCGGTCAATAATTCCCACGGCGGCACCCACTCGCAAACGTCCCAGCGAGTCTTTGCAGGCGTTGGGATACCGCCGGATTTTTTCAATATCCTTAATCGTTATGAGGCCTTTCAGGCGGTTTTCATCATCAACCACCAGAAGTTTTTCAATGCGGTGCTTGTGGAGCAGCTTTTTGGATTCTTCCAGGGAAATGCTTGATTTAACGGTTACCAGATTGTCTTTCGTCATGACGTTGGCAACCGGCTGATCCAGGTTTTCCTCAAAACGTAAATCACGATTGGTCAAAATACCCACGAGTTGCTGGTTTTTGACCACCGGCACGCCTGATATGGAGTATTGATGCATTAAGGCCAGAGCATCTTTGACTTTCTGCTCTGGTTCGATGGTAATCGGATCCACCACCATGCCGCTTTCCGACTTTTTTACGCGGTCCACTTCTATGGCCTGACGTTCAATGCTCATGTTGCGATGAATAAAGCCCATGCCGCCCTCCTGAGCCATGCAGATGGCGGTGCGCGATTCTGTTACCGTATCCATGGCCGCCGAGACAATGGGAATATTCAATGTGATGCTCTGGGTCAACAACGTGGATGTGTTTACATCTCGCGGCAAAACGTCGGAATCGGCAGGAACTAAGAGCAGATCGTCAAAAGTCAAGGATTCTTTTACTACATCGTCGAGCATATTCCCTCCTGTAAATATTTCATAATATATTGTTATTTATAGTATATTGTTTACCGTTCAATACGAGAAAAAAAACATCCTCCGTCTCGTTGGACGAGATGAATTCCGCAAGCTGGTAATAGCTTTTTCTTGTGAAACGAGCGGAAAATTTTCCGTTTTTGATAAGGCAATACATAACATTGTCCGCTCCTACCCGTAAACTGCTCAAATCCAGTTTTTCCCGACAGTCGTCGCTCAACAGAACTTCCAATGTTTCAACACCGCTTTCCGGATCTGTTTCTCTGAAAACAGAGACGACGACAATGGCCGTGTCTTCAACATCCAGATAACAGGTTTCTTCTTTGATTTTGATGAAGTACTGACCGTTCTCGTCCACATGAAGATTTTCAAAAAAAATGCAAAGAATGTCTTTGCGGAACATGTGTGCGCCGCGATAATACCAGACGCCTTCTCTGTCTATTTTTATGTCGCTTAAGGCCATTAAAATGTTTTCCTGCTGTCCAGTAGTAGGGTGACCGGTCCGTTGTTGATGAATTCAATTTGCATGGTTTCCTGAAACCGTCCGGTTGCCAGTTTTTTCACCTTTGGCTTTGCCTGGCAAACCAGATATTCATAAAGCAAATTGGCTTTGGAAGGTTCTTCCGCCCGGATAAAAGAAGGCCTTCGTCCCTTCATGCAATTTCCCAGCAGTGTAAATTGCGAAACCACCATCATTTCGCCGTAAATATCCAGAAGGGAAAGATTCATTTTTTCCTGATCATCTTCAAAGATTCGCAAATTGATGGTTTTTTCCAGAATATAGTCCGCATCGGTTTCGGAATCGTCTTTCTCCACTCCAAGAAAGACAAGGATTCCCTTGTCAATCGTAGAAAACAGCCGGGAATGAATTGTGACGGAAGCCCGGTTCACTCTCTGAATCACTGCGCGCATGAAAAATTCCGTTTATAAAACTGAAAGCATGCTAGCAACAATTCCTTCCATCTTCAAGCAATTTTCTGGAAGCCTCCAGCAGGCGGCATTTTATTGATCTTTTTGGTATATACGTTCATTGGTCTGGAAATTGATATTGCATTTTATGCAAGGATAACTGTTTTCCATTAGAATTCGATCAACCCTTATTCTCAATACTTCTGCAAAATCTTTTGCCGTTTCAGAGAGTTCGGTTGTCTTTACATGTTGTTTATCTTCTATTGGTGTCGCCTTTTTGCCCTTTGATATCGAACAGAGCCGCGGTTTGGGTTGATCTCCATGAAACCCAAACTTCTACTTGACTTTCTTTTTGGCCGCTGTAACTTTATGTTTTACGTGAATATTTTCTTTTTCTTGGACGGTATCCTTTGCCTGAGTCTTTTCAGGGATTTTTTTCGCGGCGGTAGTCGTCTTGTTTACGGTTTTCGTGGTTTTTTTCACGGCCGTCGTTGTTACCTTCTTTGCGGACGTTGTTTTTTTTACCTCGGTCGGCGCCGGTTTTGAGGGGGTTGTCTTCTTTTTGGCGGCTGTTGCCGGGCGTTGCGCTTTCGCCCTCGCCCCGGTTTTTTCCGGTATTTTTTCTTTTGCTTGGGGTGCATTTTTTGCCTGTTTTTTTGCCGTCAGCGTTTTTTCTTCGGTCATGGTTTTCTTGACGGTCGCCTTAGTCTTTGTCGCGGTTTTTTTCTCCGCCGTCGTGGCTTTCTCTGTTTTTGCTGTTTTCATCGTCATCACGGGTTTTTTGGCGGAAATGATTTTGGGGCTTCCCGCTTGCTTTTTTTCCGGCGGTTGCTGGTCCGGCACGCCCGTTTCCAGATCAATGCCGAAGATTGAGGATAATTGATCTTCCGCAATCATTTTTTCCCGCACATCCGCCGTCGTCCGGGTTTGCAGGGCAGCCGGAACGTTCATTAGATCCTGATGGTTGACGCCGCGCAAATGAAACAGAAGTTCCGGTGTATGATCCAGTCTGGACCCGACGCCATAAAGAACGGCGGCGACATGCTTGCACATGAAGGCCCAATCCGGACAGGAACAACTGAACGTCATTTCCTGGGGCGAGGGAAAAAGCCCGGTTTTCTTTCGGGTGACCACTTCCATAATCGGCCCCGACAGGCGGCCTTTGAGCAAATCCACCAGCGAGGCGATTTTCCCGGCGCATTCACACTGGATGGATTTCCAGATGTCTTCAATCAGGGGCTTAATGCTGATTTTCACGGAGTAAAGGTCGCTTCCGCTGACCAGGGCTTCCACCTGGCCTTCCCGAAGCTGAAGATCGATGACGGAGCCGTTGCGGACATAGGTTCTGCCACGCGGCAGACGATTGGCATAATCGCTGTAAGATTCCAGGTTGTCGCACCAGGCTTTTCCCCAGAAAGTTGCGGCAATGGTTTTTCCCGCGATCTGGACCGGCGAAATGGTCTGTCCTTTCTTTTTCATTTTCTCCACTTTTTGCATGGCTTTTCTGCGTCTTTCAGCCACCGGCACGTAAGGTGCCCATTGATATCCCCAGCCCATTTACCTTATCCCCCTGTTATAATTTAATATTTTTACGAATCCAGTGCCCGCGACAAATCCAGGCTGACAAAATTCAACAGTTCATCATCGGGCATTTCCGTCAGCAGCCGTTCGGCACCCTGCCCCAAAATGCTTTCCGCCAGCTCTTTTTTCTCTTCAATCAAAGCGTCAATTTTTTCTTCGACCGTGCCGCGACACACAAATTTATGCACCAGGATATTTTTGTGCTGGCCGATGCGATAGGCCCGATCGGTGGCCTGGTTTTCCACTGCCGGATTCCACCAGCGGTCAAAATGAATGACGTGGGACGCGGCGGTTAAATTCAATCCCACGCCTCCGGCTTTCAAAGAAAGAACAAAAAACGGCGGGCCTTCTTCACGCTGAAAAGAATTAATGAGCTCCAGACGTTTCTTAACAGGCGTCTCGCCGGTCAGGATCAGGCCCGGCTGGCCGAACACATCCGCCAGCGCTTCCGAAAGCGGCGCGGTGATTTCTCGAAACTGCGAAAAGATTAAAACTTTTTCCTGTTTGGCGGCAATTTCTTCGCAGATTTCCTTCAGACGACGGAACTTGCCGCTTTTGTTTTGATCATAGTCCTGATCCCCCAGCCAGTGCGACGGATGATTACAGATTTGCTTAAAGCGCATCAGATAGCTCAACACTAGTCCCCGCCGGGCGATGCCGTCTTCCGCTTCTTGTAATTGACGTGCCAGTTCCTGAACCGATTGTTCATACAGAGCGGCCTGGATTTTCGTCAGAGGGCAAAAGGCCCGCACTTCCACTTTGTCCGGAAGATCTGCAATGATGCGCTTGTCCGTTTTCATCCTTCGTAAAATATAGGGACGGACCAGCGAGCGCAGTCCGGCATAGGATTGATCGCCGTTTTCCGAAGATTGTTTTACGTAACGGCTGAAAACCGTTGATGAGCCCAGAAGTCCGGGAGACAGAAAATCAAACAGAGACCAGAGGTCTCCCAGGCGGTTTTCCACCGGCGTGCCGGATAAAATGATGCGGTTTTTTCCAGAAAGCGCTTTGACGGCCCTGGTTTGCCGGGTTGATGGATTTTTAATAGCCTGCGCTTCATCCAGAATGATCAGCGACCAGGTTTCCTTTTCAAACCAGCTCTGTCGTTGCAAAAGAGAATAGGTTGTGATGATCAAATCCTTGCCGTTCAGTCTGGCCGCGCGATCTTGCGGATGGGCAAGTTTGGCCAGTTCGGCGGCTGGTGTCTCCGACGTATGGGCCAGAAAAACCGAAAGAGATGGCGCAAAACGAAGAATTTCCTGCTTCCAGTTGGCCAGAAGCGATGCGGGAACCACCAGCAGAGAAGGAGCCGGGATGGATTGGGAAGATCGTTTTTCTTTCTGGAGCAAAAGCAACAGGGCCAGAATCTGGATGGTTTTTCCCAGACCCATGTCGTCGGCCAGGCAGGCGCCGATGCCCAGACGGTTCATAAACCACAGCCAGTTGACCCCTGTCTGCTGATAAGGCCGCAAAGGAGTTTTAAGCAAATCACCGGGATGGGCATCCGCCACTTTTTCCGGAGAACGAAGCTCGGCAAGAATTTTTGCCAGCCATTTTCCCGCCCGCACATCCAGCCATTCGCGGCGATCATCCTCAAACGCCTGAGCGTCCTTTGGCAAGATGCCCGCGCCGGAAAGAATCTGCATTCCCCTCGCCAGAGAGATTCCCTGACGGAAATCCTCGTGGGCCATTTTTTCCCACGTGGCAAGAACATCCGCCAGCTTGTCCCGATCCACTTCCACCCATTTTCCCCGGATTTGCACCAGGCCTGAGGAACTTTCCTGGATCAAACGCCATTCTTCCCGGGTCAATTCCTCTCCATCCAAGGAAAGTTGCACGGAAAAATCCATCAGCGCATCCAGGCCCAGCCCCTGTCCTTTTCTGCCGCCCAGCGAAACGCTGACTTTCGGACGAGCCGGACGGCCCCCTTGAGCGCGCCACCAGTCGGGAATGCGCACCAGAATGCCGGACGATTCAATCAACGGAATATCCTTGAGAAAACGATGGGTTTCCGAAGGTGTCCACGCCACGGGATGAAATATTTCTCCGCTTTCCACCAGCGAGCCAATCAGATTGCTCTGCTGAGCCGCCCGTTTGAGCGGCGTTAAAAGATTCAGCAGGCCCTGTCTGTCTTTTTGTCCGGAAAATTCGGCCAGCGCTTTTCCCAGAGGCAAATGCTGGGGTTTAGCCATGCCGGATAAACGGGTGGTGTAAGTGACCAAAAAGGCAAAGGGGCGCTCTTCATTCCGTCGGTTTTCCGCCAGATGAAAGATCACTTTGCCCACCATGTTCCAGAGCGGATTTCTTTTTTTTAAAAAGGATAGAACCTCCCCGGTATCCTGTTTGATTTCACTTTGCGTATGCTGATCCAGACCTTCCCAGAGAGCGGCCAGCGCATCGGCGTTCAGATACTCAAAACCCTGCATGGGCGGACAGGTATCCGCCAGCCTCTCCAGTTCCTCGCGCACAGGGGGCGGCACGGCCATCAGCTTCTGCGCCTCCAGTCCGGCGCTCTGGCAGAGTTTGGTCAGATAAAGCCTGGCAAAGTTCCGCCAGAAAGAAAAAAGCGAAGGCAGAGGCGTTTCCAGTTCTACAGTCGCCAGATGGAGCAGGCCCGCCTGGCCATGGCCGGAAAAGGCCTGCTCAAGGCGCGCGGCCACTTCCGCGGAGAGAGCAGCGTTGTCGACGCCCGGATGATACACAAGATGTCCGGAAGGATTTAGGGAAAGGGCGGGAAAAGTCATATTTTATGCTCGGCAAGCAGAACCTTAATAACAAAGTTATCATATCACACCCCTTTGGGCATTGCAAAATTTGTCTTGCCCATCGGCAATATTCAGTATATTTTTTATACATGAGTAAAAACATCTTACTGATTAATCCCTGGATTTATGATTTTGCGGCTTATGATTTCTGGATGAAACCTTTGGGGCTTCTGTATCTGGGAGGTCTTTTACGCTCCCAAGGTCATCGTGTTTCCTACATGGATTGCCTGAATCCCTATTCACCGCAAATGATTCAAAGAAAAGGAAAGTCCCCGAAAAGGCATCCCTACGGTCATGGCGGTTTCTTCCGAACGATCATCGAAAAACCTGCTTGCCTTCATTTTCTGCCTCGCAGCTATTGCCGGTACGGTATTGATCCGGACATTTTTCGACAAATGCTCAATCACTTTGAAGAGGTAGACCTTGTTTTGGTAACGTCCATGATGACCTACTGGTATCCCGGTGTTTTTGAAGCCATCAAAATTGTTAAAGAAAATCTTCCAGGTGTACCGGTGGCGCTGGGCGGAAAATACGCTTCGCTTTGTTATGACCATGCTGCGGCTTTTTCCGGAGCCGATTATGTCATTTCTGGACCGGGCGAAAAACCTGTCCTGAATTTATTAAGGGATCTGTTTCATGAAGATGCTGCAAGGATCTATGATGAAACGAATCTTGATAGTCTGCCCTACCCTGCTTTTGATTTGCAGGAGCAAATCGATCAGATTGCGCTTCTTACCTCCCAGGGTTGCCCCTATCGTTGCAGTTATTGTTCCTCGCCATTGTTTTATAAAAAATTTCTACGGCGAAATCCCCTACTGGTCGCTGATGAAATTGAATTCTGGCAAAAAAATTTTGGCGTGACGGATTTCAGTTTTTATGATGACGCGCTTTTAGTGGATGCGGAAAACCATCTGGTTCCAATGCTTTCTGAAGTCAAAAAAAGGATACTCTCCTGCCGGTTTCACTGTCCCAATGGATTGCATCTTCGGTCTATGGATGCAAATTTAAGCCGAATCCTTTACGATTCAGGTTTTCAGACGATTCGTTTCGGTTTTGAAACGGCCAATTTTCAACAGCAAAGGGAGACGGGAGGCAAGGTAAGGAACGAGGACCTCCGACAGGCGGTTCGACACCTGAAAAACGCTGGCTATGCCACGGAAGATATTGGTATCTATCTCTTATGCGGCATTCCAGGGCAGAAAGCCGCGGATGTTATCGATAGCATTGAATTTGTTCAGGAATGTGGAGCTAAACCTGTGCTGGCCGAATATTCACCCATTCCCGGCACAAAAATGTGGAACGATGCGGTAGCCACTTCCCCATTTGACATTCAGCACGAACCCCTATATCATAACAACTCGCTTTTATGCTGTCGCAATGATGATTTCAGTTACGAGATTTACAGCAGCCTGAAAGCCAAGCTCAAAATGAAAAAGAAAGTCAGGGAACCGTCGCTATGAACGGACGCAATGCTTTCAAGTATATCTTTATTCTTTTGTTATCGATGTTTTTTTTCATCTTTGGTATGGATATTCTCATACGTTCTTTTAAAATGACCAATCCTCTGGAATTTGTCATGACACTCTTTTCCGCTTCTTTTATTATTTTATTTTCCGCCGTAGGTGTTCTTTACGTTTACTTTCGCTTTTTCCGAAATAAATCCGATGAGGCAAATAAGAGGGAAGATGCAGATATCATCTAATATTTACCGTCCGTTAACCGCCGGGTTATTGCTTTTAGCTTTATCCTTCTGTGCCGAAGCGATGGATCTGGAAAAAAAGGTGATGAAAGCCAAACTGGATAATGGCCTGACGGTTCTGATGCTGGAGCGTAAATTCAGTCCAACCGTTTCTCTGTTTATCCGCTACCGGGTAGGAGCGGTGGACGAGATCCCGGGACAAACCGGTGCCGCCCATTTTTTGGAGCATATGATGTTCAAAGGCACGCCGACCATTGGTACCAAAAATTACCCAGCGGAAAAGAAACTGCTGACATTGATTGAGAAAACCGGTATGACGCTGGATCAAGAAAAAAAGAAAAAAGAAAAAGCCGACTCCAAAAAATTGAATCAGCTCGCCGCCCGGCTAAAAAAACTTCAATCCAGACACAGGCAATATTTTGTTGCCAATGAAATCGACCGTCTTTATACAGAAAATGGAGGCTTGGATATGAACGCCTCCACCGGACAGGATGTCACCACGTATTTTGTCAATCTTCCCGCCAATAAAATTGAACTTTGGGCGCGCATGGAAGCCGACCGCCTGATCAATCCTGTTTTCCGTGATTTTTACACGGAAAGAGATGTGATTCTTGAAGAGAGACGGCAGCGTACGGAAGTCAGTCCGGACGGAAAACTCTACGAATCCTTTATGAATGCAGCTTATGCGGTTCATCCGTATGGAAGGCCGATCATCGGACTGAAAGAGGACATCTCTTCCATGAGTCCGTCTGCCATCCGACTGATTCATGAAAAGTATTTATTGCCGGAAAACATTATTATCGCTGTGGTGGGGGATATCGTTCCAAAAGCAACGCTGGAAATGATCAACCGCTATTTCGGAAAAATTTCCCGTCCTTCCGCCGCCTCCTCCGGTTTGCGGGCAAATGAGGCGCATCCCGTGGAACCGCCCCAAAACGCAGAACGGAAAGTCGAGGTGTTTTTTGATGCCAATCCATCATTAATCATCGGTTATCACAAACCTACCGCTCCCGCTTACGAGGACTATGTTTTTGATGTTTTGGAAACGATTTTGGGAAAGGGAAGAACCAGCCGCCTATATTCTCAACTGGTTCTGAAAAATCAGATCGCGGAAAGCGTTAGTGTTGCCAACGGTTTACCCGGATCGCGCTATTCCAATCTGTTTACGGTTTTCTCAAAGCCTCGCCATCCGCACGCCAACGAGGAACTTATGAACGCAATTTTCAAAGAACTGGAAAGCATCAAGACTTCTCCCGTGACGGAGGAAGAACTGGTCAAGGCGAAAAAGCAAATAAAAATGGAATATATCAAAAGCCTGGATTCCAATTCCGAGCTGGCGTCCATTCTTTCATACTATGAACTTCTGATGGGAGATTACCGGTATTTTTCCAATTATCTTTCCGAAATTGAAAAAGTGACGGCCGGAGATATTTCCGCCGCCGCCCGAAAATATCTGGATGTCCAAAACAGAACGGTTGCTTTTTTAAACAAAAAATCCAAAGAGAACAAAGATCAACCATGAGAAATAAACTTCTTCCGTCGTCCTTTTCCGGCTTGCTTCTGATTCTTTTGGGGGTGTTTTTTTCGGTTCAGGCCTTTGCCTTTCAGAATTTTCCGCCTCCCGACAAAATGACCTTCCCCCGGTTGGAATTCCATATTCCCCAGGCGGAAAAAATCCTCCTGGAAAATGGTATGGTTTTGTTTTTTCTGGAAGATCGTGAATTACCTCTGATTTCTATTTCTGCTATGCTGTATTCCGGTTCGATGTGTGATCCTCCGGGTAAGGAAGGCTTGGCGGAACTGACCGCCTCGGTGATGCGCACCGGCGGCACGTCCAAATTATCCAGTTCAGAAGTTGATCGGCGGCTTGATTTTCTTGCCGCCTCTCCATCCATTTCCATGTCCCTGGATGCGGCTTCCGTTCATTTTTCTTTCCTGAAAACCGATCTGGCTCACTGCATGGATCTTCTTTCCCAAATGATCCGAACGCCTGCGTTTGAACAGGAAAAGCTCGATCTGGCGATTTCTCTTCAACAGGAAGACCTGCGCAGAATTGCCGATCATCCTCAACGTTTGGCCTTTCGGGAGTTCAACCGCCTGCTGTATCCCAATGACCCCCGCGGACGCTACGTAACGTCGGATTCTTTGAAAAAAATTGACCGAAGCGATCTCATCCGATTTCATGAAGATTTTTTTTACCCGGCCAATATGCTGTTCTCCGTGTCCGGGAATCTTTCCAGAGAAGAGGCTATTCGGATGATGAATCAATACTTCGGTGACTGGCAAAGCGACCGCCGGAGAAGAACGATTGCTCCCGCCCCGAAAGAAACAGGTCATGGTGTCTTTCTGATTCAGAAACCACTGCCGCAATCCACGGTGATTACCGGTCATATGACTGTCAGCAAGAAAGATAACGATTATTATGCTTTTTCCCTTCTTGATTTCATTATCGGCAGCGGAGGGTTCAATTCCCGGATTTTCAGCGCCGTGCGCAATAATGAAGGTCTGGCCTATAGCGCGGGAAGTTTTTACCGGGCTCGTCCTACTTATGGTGTTTTTGGCGCTTATGCATTCACCAAGACGGAATCAACGGCACAGGCGCTCCATTTGATCAATGCCATTTTCAAGGACGTTGCATCCGGTTCAATCACGCAAAACGAGCTGGATTGGTCCAAGAAATCCACGGTGAACAGCTTTCTATTTTCGTTTGAAAAACCGGAAAACGTTGTTTCACTGCAAATGACCATGGATTTTGAGAATCTATCGGCTGATTTTCTTTCCGGATACAGGGAAAGAATTGAAAAAACGACGCGCGAGGATCTGCGGCGAGCCGGCGCCAGACATCTGAAAGGAAAGAAAACATTGACGGTCATTGTCGGCGACGCTGATCGATTTGGTCATCTGCCGGAAACGGTGATGCAGCCTGTTTTGATTTCACCAAAACCGTAAAATGAGGTTTGTCCATGATTGACGAGAAAAAATATCAAAGAATATCGGATAGAATCGATACCTATCGCAATGAAATGATTGAATTGCAACAAGCTTTGACGGCTGTTCCTGCTGTGGGTCCGATAAACGGCGGCAAAGGTGAAATGCTCAAAGCCATTCTGCTGAAAGAGCGTCTGAAAGATATGGGATTTTCCTTATTTGCTCATTATGATGCTCCCGACGAATCTGTTCCTGCCGGGTTGCGTCCTAATTTTTTTACCACCCTGGAGGGAACGAGTTCCTTGCGGAAAATCTGGATCATTACTCATCTGGATATTGTTCCGCCGGGAGAACTTAACCTTTGGAGCGCCGATCCTTACAAGGCATATGTCAAAGACCATCACATTTATGGACGAGGCACGGAGGACAATCAACAGGATATGGTGGCCTCCATTTTTGCGGCAAAAGCCTTTCTGGACGAGGATATGGCTCCCTCTTCCCATGTGAATCTCTTTTTTGTGGCAGATGAGGAAACCTCCGGCGGCAAAGGACTATATCACGTTCTGGATTTGCCGGAAAAAATCTTTTCTCCAAATGATCTCATTGTCGTTCCCGATTCGGGAAATGAACAGGGATCGCTCATCGAAGTGGCCGAAAAAGGTATTCTCTGGTTGGGTTTTAAAACGATCGGCAAACAATGTCATGGAAGCAAACCTCAACTGGGCAACAATGCATTCTCGGCGGCTTCTCACCTGGTGACAAAGCTGACCAAATTGAGGAAAATTTTTGGTGAGTCCGATCCGCTTTTTGATCCGCCATTCAGTACATTTGAGCCTACCAAGAAAGAGGCCAATGTCGGCAATATCAATACCATTCCTGGGGAAGATGTTTTTTATATGGATTGTCGCATCCTGCCCCGGTATGATCTGGAAAAGGTCTTGAAAGAAATTCGTAAAATCACGGAAAAAGTGGAAAATGAGTTTTCCGTAAAGATTGAAATCTCTCAGGAGCAGTATGTACAGCCGGCTCCGGCCACTTCGTCCGATGCTCCTGTTGTGGGTGTGTTAACGGAGGCTATTGAGAAAGTCTACCGGGTGAAAGCCTATTCCGGCGGTGTCGGAGCGGGAACCGTTGCCGCTTATCTTCGCAAAAAAGGCTATCCGGTGGCTGTATGGTCGAAAACCAACATGAATGCCCATCAACCCGATGAAAACTGTCCAATCGACAATATGGTGGGCAACGCTAAAGTCTTTGCCCGCCTGTTTCTGCATGGTTAATTTCTGTTGCATGGACTGGATCGTCATGTTAGAAATTAACCTACCGTTGGTGTCGCTCTGTTTTTCAGGTTTTACTAAGAAAGCGACAGCTGTATTCATTTAATTTTTTTCAGAGGCTGTTTTTTTTGATTAAAGCAACGAAAGATCTTCAGACGGAAAAAGTAGCGTTTGCCGATCAGAATCTGCTGAAGCATCTCTGTGGCGAACACGATAAAAATTTGAAGTTGATTGAAAAACGCGAAGCGGTTCAAATCAGACCTTGGGGAAATTCTCTTTCCATTGC
>Ga0116149_1003170_pt1 | contig 17214 bp, 18 predicted proteins | sample AD_UKC057_MetaG_FD_89787 | JGI IMG/M metagenome (GOLD analysis project Ga0116149, IMG submission 89787) | Active sludge microbial communities of municipal wastewater-treating anaerobic digesters from USA - AD_UKC057_MetaG | ecosystem: Engineered > Bioreactor > Anaerobic > Digestate | place: USA... | reverse complement strand
GTCTCGGACGGCGAGCTCGCCCGGGCGGTCAGGACCCAGTTCGGAGGGGACGGGGCGTTCGACCCCGCGCGCTACGAAAGCCTCATCCGGAACATCGCCGGGGTGCCGGCCGATCTCTACGAGGGCTGGCTCAGGGAGAGTATGATGATCCGGAAGATGAGCGAGCTCGCGATGCTGTCGGCGTGGCTCCCCGACCCCGAGATCGCCCGGCGGTACCGGGAGGCCGAAACGAGGCTGCGGATACGGTTCGCCCTCATGGAGGCGGCGCAGGCGGAGAAGTCGGTGGCCGTCTCCGACGAGGAGGTGCGGGAACGGTACGAGGCGCGCCTCGCGGAGTTCAAGACGCCGACGAAGGTCGCGGTACGCTGCCTGATGGCGCCGTGGGCCGTTTCCGCCGAGGAGCCCGCGGTGACCGACGAGGAGGTGGGTGCCTACTACGACGCCCACCCGGAGGAGTTCGCCCACGGGAAACGACTGAAGGCCCGGCAGATCCTCTTCAAGATCGAGGGGAAGGACCCCGCCGAGGCCGAGAAGAAGGCCGCGGAGAAGGCGGAGAAGGTCCTGGAGAAGCTCCGTGCGGGCGGCGCCTTCGCGAAGCTCGCCCAGAGGCACTCCGCCGACGAGAAGACCGCCTCGAAGGGGGGCGACCTCGGTTTCGTCGAGCGACATGAGATGCCGAAGGAGCTCTCGGACGCGCTGTTTGCACTGGAGGCGGGCGCCTTCGGCGGTCCGGTGAGGACGGCGCAGGGGCTCCACCTCATCGCGGTCGACGAGACGCAGGAGCCGGGGACCAAACCGCTCGACGAGGTCCGGGACCGCATCCGCTCCCGCCTCCAGCGCGACAAGAAGGAACGTCTTGCGGCTGAGGAGAAGGAGAAGGCGTACCGCCGCGTTGTCGACGCGTCGCTCGCCCTCGTGGACACCCCTGATCTCGAGGCGGTCGCGAGGGCCAAATCCCTCGAGCTGATGGAGATCGGCCCGTTCGCCGAGGGCGAGGTCGTGAAGGAGATCGGCCCGAGCATGGACTTCTCGAAGGCCGCGTTCGATACGGAGGTCGGCGCGTTCAGCGATATCGTCGAGCTGCCGGGCAGGGGCTACTGCGTCGTCGTCCCGAAGGAGAGGATCGCGGCCAGAACCCTCCCGCTCGAGGAGGTGCGCACCCGCATCGTCGCCGATCTGACCGCGGAGAAGGGGCGCCTGAAGGCCCGCGAGGAAGCGGCGCGGCTGCACGGCGAGGTGCAGAAGCGGATGGCGGAGAAGCAGCTCGACTTCGCCGCCGCCTGCGGCGAACTCTCGATCAAAACGGAGGAGTCCGGGACGTTCACCGCCCGCGGCCCTGTCGAGGGGCTCGGCGCGGAGCCCGCGATCGCGGCGGCGGCCGCCGCCCTGAAGCCCGGCGAGCTCGGTCCCGTCCTCGATACGGCGAACGGATCCTGCCTCTTCGCCCTCGTCTCGCGCGAGGAGCCCACAGAAGAGGAGATCGCGAAAGGGATGGCGCGCTTCCGGGACCGGGCCCGCCGCGAGGAGGAGGGGCGTTTCCTCGCGGAGTGGAACCGCCGGCTCCACGAGCAGGCGCGGAAGGTGGACTACCTCGACAGCGAAGAGGACGCGGCGGGGGACTGAGCCGGGCGCGGCGTCCATCCCCCCGCGCGGCGCGCGCTACGGCTTCGCCGGGGCTGCGGTCGCCTCGGCGAGCGGAGCGGGCCTGGTCATCCGGTCGAGGAGAAACCCGACCAGCATCCCCTTCCCGGTCTCCTTGGTCCTGATGCGGCCGTAGACGCGGACCGGCGTGCCGACGGGGACCCCGTTCAACCCCTCCGACGTCGCGTCGCTCTTGGCCGTGTAGCCCGGCATCGCGATCCCCGCAAGCGCGAATTTGATCGTTGTGGCGGCGTCCATCCCCGCGGCGGTTTCAAGCTCGCTGAAATCGTCGACGATGCCGCCGTACGGGGCGGAGAACCATATCGCGCGCTCCACGAGCGCCCCCGGGGCGACGTTGACCTTCGCCGCCGGGACCTCGGCGTAGTGCGTCTCGCGGAGGTTCATCCCCTCCGCGTACATCTCCGCCGACGGGTCCTGCCCCCCCCACCCCTTCTCGACGCTGCCGACGCTGAAGTAGTAGTCGCTCTGGAGCGGTCCGGCGACGTAGACGTAATCGTTTTTATGCCAGCCCGCCCCCCCCTCCCGGACCCGCCCCACCAGCCGGCTCTCCGTGATCTTGACCAGGTGGCCGCGGACCCTCACCAGGTCGCCGCGTCCGCAGACGTCGAGGCCCGATTCCACCGCCTGGGTCCGCAGCCCGATGCACGGGTATGGGGATTGCCCGAGCAAGAACTTCACGTATCGGTCGTTCGTGAAGTAGTTCTGCGTCTCGATGCGGCTGAAGCCCCGCTCGATCCTCTCGAAAGTGTCCTCCAAAACCACCGTGCGCAGCAGGTACCGCTCCGGGGATGCGCTGAATGCCTTGAATGCGTCCCCGCTGATCGTCTCCTCCGCCCGCACCGGCGAAATCGCCGCGCACACGACCGCCGCAACCAATATGAGCCGCATGGCCGTCCCTCCGTCACGCCCGCTTCCCGCCGTACGGCAGCGGAAACGCACCGCACAGTGCCGCGACCCCTTTCCGCACCGCGACCGCCGCGGCCGGATCGCCGATCCCCTGCAACGCCCGCTCGATCAGTTCCGCGATGCGCTCCATCTCCCCCTCCCGCATCCCGCGCGTCGTGACCGCCGGCGTCCCGATCCTGATTCCGCTCGTGACGAACGGCGTGCGCGTGTCGAACGGGATCATGTTCTTGTTGACCGTGATCCCGCCCGCGTGGAGGGCGTCCGAGGCCTCCTTCCCGGTGAGGCCCCGCGGGGTGAGGTCCACCAGCATCAGGTGATTGTCGGTGCCCCCGGAGACGATCCTGAAGCCACGGGAGGCGAGCGCCGCGGCGAGCGCCGCCGCGTTCTTGACGACCTGCCGCTGGTAGGCGGCGAACGCCTCTCCCTGCGCCTCCTTCAGCGCCACGGCCTTGGCGGCGATCAGGTGCATCAGCGGGCCGCCCTGCATGCCCGGGAAGACCGCGCGATCGAGATCGCGGGCGAAACGGGCGCGGCACAGCACCAGCCCGCCCCGCGGCCCGCGGAGCGTCTTGTGCGTCGTGCTGGTCACGAAGTCCGCGTGGGGGACCGGCGACGGGTGGCACCCCGCCGCCACGAGCCCCGCCACGTGCGCCATGTCCACCATCAGCAGCGCGCCTGAACCGCGCGCGATCTCGGCGAAGCGGGCGTAGTCGATCAGCCGCGGATAGGCGCTCGCCCCCGCGATCAGGAGTTTCGGTTTCACGGCGGCGGCCAGCCGCGCGACCTCTTCGTAGTCTATCCGCTCGGTGTCCCGGCGCACCCCGTACGAGTGGATCCGGTACAGCCTGCCCGAGAAGTTGACCCGGTGCCCCATCGAGAGGTGCCCGCCGTGGGCGAGGTCCATGGAGAGGATCGCGTCCCCGGGGGAGAGCACGGTGAAGTAGACCGCCATATTCGCCTGCGTGCCCGAGTGCGGCTGGACGTTCGCATGCTCGGCGCCGAAGAGCGCGATTGCACGTGCACGGGCGAGCTCCTCGACGCGATCCACGTTCTCGCAGCCGTCGTAGTATCGCTGCGCCGGGTACCCCTCGGCGTACTTGTTCGTCAGCACCGAGCCGGCCGCCTCCAGCACCGCGGCGCTCGTGAAGTTCTCCGAGGCGATCAGCTCGATCTCGTCGGACTGCCGCCGCATCTCGTTCTCGACCGCGTTGCACACCTCGGGGTCGGTTCTTCTCAGGTTCTCCAGTCGCACGTCTCCCCTCCCGTCCCGTCCCCGCCCTGCGACGCTTCTCCGCCCGCACGGCCGACGAACGCCTCCCGATGCGCGGGAACGTTATCCCCTTCTCGATCCGCGTCTATCCCCGCCCGGCGGCGCGCGATGCGGGCGCCTGTCAGCGACCGCACCGCTCCTTCTCCAGCCCCGTCATCGCCGCCACGCGCCGCGCGTGGCGGCCCCCCTCGAACGGCGCCGCGAGCCACCGCTCCGCGATCCTGATCGCCTCCGCGGGGCCGGTACGGTTCGCCGCGAGGGCGAGCACGTTCGCATCGTTGTGCCGCCTGCTCGACTCGGCCATCTCCTCGTCGAGGCACAACGCCGCGCGCACCCCTGGGATCTTGTTGCCCACCATCGACATCCCGATCCCGCTCTTGCAGACGAGGATCCCCCGCGCGCAGTCGCCCGATGCGACCGCCCGCGCGGCGCGCGCGCCGTACTCGGGATAGTCCGCCGGGTCGGTCCCGGCGCAGCCGAAATCGATTACCGTATGCCCCGCTTCCCCGAGGCGCCGTTTCAGCGCCTCCTTCACCTCGTACCCCCCGTGATCGCTCCCGAGCGAAATCCTCATGCCCTGCCCTTTCGCCGTCGCTCCGCCGCCCCGGCGCGATCGTCCGCGTCCCCGCGCAGGAGCGACCGTCCCAGCGCCTCCTCGATCTCACCACACCCGACCGCCCCCTCCCGGACCAGGCGGGGTTCCGGCCCCGCGAGATCGACGATCGAGGACTCCCGTCCGAGGCGCGCGGGTCCCGCCGCCAGCACCAGGTCGGCGAGTCCGTCCATCAGGCGCACCGCCTCGGCCCCGTCCGCCGGCGGCGCCTCCCCGCTCCTGTTCGCGCTCGTTCCCGCCACCGGAACGCCCGCCCGCCGGATCAGGGCGAGCGCCCGGGGATCGCCGGGGCAGCGGAAGCCGACGCGGTTTCCTCCAGCGTCCGGGAGGAGCAGCGTCAGCGGGCCCGGCCAGAATCGTTCCGCGAGCCGGCGCGCCTCCTCGGAGAAGACGACCCCGTAGCGGACCGCCTCCGCGACGGAGACGACATACGCGGCGAGCGGCTTCCCCCACGCCCGCCCCTTGATCTCGTAGACGCGGCGCACCGCCTCCGGCATCGATGCGCAGCACCCGAGCCCGTAGACGGTCTCCGTCGGAAACACGACCGTCTTGCCATCCCCGAGCGCCGCCGCCGCCTCGGCGAGGGCTTCCGCATCCGACGCGCCGCCGGAGAGTTCGATGATCCTCGTCGCGGTCATCCCCGCGCCCCGTCCGGCCTTGGAATTCAGTGTCTGAAGCACCGCATCCCCGTGAACACCATCGCCACCCCGAGCTCGTCGCAGGCCTTGATGACCTCCGGGTCCATCCGGGAGCCGCCCGGCTGCACGAGCGTCCGCACCCCCGCGCGCGCCAGCTCGTCCACGGCGTCACGGAACGGGAAGAAACCGTCCGAGGCGGCCACGCACCCGGCGATCGGTTTCCGGGCCTTGAGTATGGCGAGCCGCGCGGCGTCCACCCTGCTCATCTGCCCCGCGCCGATCCCCACGGTCTCGCCGTCCCCGGCGATCACGATCGCGTTCGACCGGACATGCCTCGCGACGGCCCATGCGAAGAGGATCGAGCGCGACTCCGCGATCGTCGGCCTGGCCTCCGTCACCTGCCGGAGGTCCCCCAGGCCCACCGAGCCGGTGTCCCGATCCTGCAGGAGCAGGCCGCCGGTGATCGAGCGCACCTCAAACCCCGCATCCCCGGCCGCGTGCCTGCCGGTCCACCCGGCCAGGGAGGGCACCTCGAGGAGGCGGAGGTTTTTCTTCTCCCCCAGCGCCCGGCGCGCCGCGGCGGTGAACGACGGCGCGACGACGCACTCCAGGAACGTCGAGGCGAGCTCCGCCGCGAGCTCCTCGTCCACCTCGCCTCCGAAACCGACGATGCCGCCGAACGCCGACTCCGGGTCCGTCGCCCGCGCCCTCCGGTACGCCTCCAGCAGCCGCTCCGCGATCGCGACTCCGCACGGATTGCCGTGCTTGACGATCGCGCAGGCGGGCGTCTGGAACTCCTTCACGATCTCCAGCGCGGCGTCGAGATCCACGTAGTTGTTGTAGGAGAGCGCCTTGCCGCAGAGCAGGGTCCCCTCCGCCGCCGACGGCTCGCCGCAGGAGAGCAGCCGGTAGATCGCAGCCCGCTGGTGCGGATTCTCGCCGTAGCGAAGCTCCTCCTTCTTGGCGCTGTCGAACGAAAGCTCGAGCGGGAAGGCGTGCGCGGCGGGGGAGGTGTGCCGGTACAGCAGGCGCTGCACCCTGGCGTCGTAGCAGGCGGTCGCCTCGAACGCCTCGCGCGCCAGCCGCACCCGCAACCCGTCCGGCACCGTGCCGTCTCCCGCAACGAGCTCCTCGAGCACGATGCCGTACCGCGCCGGGGAGCAGACCACAACCACGTCGCGGCAGTTCTTCGCCGCGGCCCGCAGGAGCGCCGGGCCGCCGATGTCAACGGTTTCGAGCAGGGCGTGGAGGTCGATCCCCTCCGCGGGCGGCGCCGGGGGAAGGTTGACCGCCACGAGGTCGATCGACTTCCACCCCGCGCGCTCCATCTCGAGGCGGTGCGCCTCGCTGTCCCTGCAGGCGAGTATCCCCGCGTGCAGCTTCGGATGCAGGGTCTTCACGCGCCCGCCGAGCGTCTCCGCAACGCCCGTAAAATCGGACACCTCCGTGACACAAACGCCCGCGGCGCGCAGGTGCCGGGCGGTCCCGCCGGTGGAGATGACGGAGACACCGAGTCCGGCGAGGCCGCGCGCGAACTCCGCGACGCCCCGCTTGTCATGGACGCTTATGAGCGCGCGGCGCACCGGACGCATCGACGGCCTCTCCCCGTTCACTCGATGGTCCTCGTCAGGCGCGATTTCCCGTCGTCCGTGACGAGACTGTCGGAGTATCTGACACCCTGGACGGTCTTGTACTGGTTGTGCGCCACCGACTTGCACAGGCTCACGGTCCGGCAGCCGCCCGCCAGCACGGCGCCGGCGAGGATGAACGCGATCGCGAGCGATTTCATCTGCCCGTACCCCTTTCGCCGCGCTGCAGGCGCGGCTCCGTTGTGCGGCGTCCGTGCGACCCGCCCGCGCCCGCCTCCCGCGAGAGACGGGGGGGACGGCCCCTTGTCACCGCAGGTAGTTTTTGTTCGCCCCCGGCTTCTTCGTGAACCTGCATTTCGCCTCGACGCACTCCTCGGTGAGTCCGAGACACTCCGTCGGCTGCCAGTTCACGTTCGGGTTGCCGCGCTCCCGCACCCCCTCGTAGTTTACCTTCACATCCTGCTTCTTCAGCGTGCACAGCTTTTTGTGGAATCGCGTCACGATCTGCATCGCCCGCCCCCCTTGCAGCCTGTTTTCCTTGTCACACGGGAGATGATACCATAATTGGGGAGGCGCCGCACGCCCCGTCCCCAGCCGGGGCGCGCGGGCGAAACGGGACCCGTCGCGGGATTTCGGGCCCGACCCTTCTCCCCGCGGCAACGGACTCAAACGGGAGGGATGGCCGGTGCGCGGCGCGATGTGTACGGCGACGGTCGCCGTGGCGGCGTTCGCCGCGGGGTGCGCGACGCCCCCCGCGCGCCCCCCCGCGATCGGCTGCATCGATATCGACGCGCGCCACGGCCGCCTCCTGCCCGCCGCGCTTTGCCCGGCGCGAATCTACGGTATCGGTCTCTCCTACGCCGGCCACGCCGGGGAGACCGGCGCGCGCACCGACGCGGAGGCGCAGCCCCCCATCTTCAAAAAGAGCCCCGGATCGCTCAACGCGGAGGGGCTGCCGGTGCGCGTACCGTCCATGCCCCTGCTCGTCGAGGCGCTCGATCAGCTCGAGCCGGAGCTCGGGCGGGAGGCGGCGAGAAGGATCAAGGATCTCCCGGCGCTGCTCGACTACGAGGCTGAACTCGCCTTCGTCTTGCTGGAGGAGGTGGACTGGCGGAGGATCGAGGAGCCGTCCTACGCCCCGCGGATCGGCTTTTTCGTCGCCAACGACCTCTCCGCCCGCTCCGTCGCGGCGCTGGGAGAGGGCCGGCCCGACCGGGACGACTACTGGGGCGCGTCGAAAAGCTTCCCCGGCTTCCTGCCGGTCGGACCGTGGATCTGGGTCCCCGACGCGCCGACCCTCGACGCGGTCCCGTGCGTGACGCTCACCGCGGAGGTGAACGGCGAAGTGCGGCAGCGGGAGACGACCGCCCGCCTCCTCTACACGCCGAGGCAGATGCTGCGCGGCATCGCCGCCCGTTTCCCCGACGACCTCCCGAGCGCGGGGGACCTGGTGCTCACCGGAACACCCGAAGGCGTGGCGCTGCGGGTGCCGAAATGGAAACGAACGCTCGCGGATCTGCTCGGAATCGACCGGTTCGCGAGGCTCTCCCTTTTGATCGGGATGGCTGGGCGGAGCGGACGGTTCCTCACCCCCGGCGACCTGGTGACCGTCTCGGGCGGACCGCTCGGTTCGACCTCCGTCACGATAGCCCCCTGAGCGGTCGGACGCATCGAAATCGGGGTCGAAACGAAATGGCGCTCGGCCGCGAGATGCCGGAATCGGATCGATTTCGATCCGCGCACGCTCCGGGGGTGCCGGGGGCGCTTGAATTGTCAACGTCGCCCCGGCGCACGACCGGCGCACGCACCGTTTGAATTGGGGCCCGCGGCGTGCTACACTACCGTCCTGGCATGCGGCGGGATGCGAGCTTCTCGGCGCGACCGGCGGAGGGTGGCGGCATGGGGCGGTGTATGCGTCTTCATGACAGGCGGGAGACGAGCCGCCGCGCCTTTCAGACACGCGAGGCGCGGTTCTACTGCAGCCGTCTCTCCGCCCTCGTCGCCGCCGGCATCCTCCTTTCCATCACGGTCCCGTGTCCGCTGTCGGCGCAGCCCTCCGCGCCAGAGGATTTCACCGTGGTGGTCCTCCCCGACACCCAGAACTACTCGGCCCTCTACCCCGACACCTTCTCCCTGCAAACCCGCTGGATCGAGGACAACCGGGACGAGCTCAACATCGTCTTCGTGGTGCACGTCGGGGACATCGTCGACTACCCGACCGCGCTCACGCAGTGGGAGAACGCGGATAACAGCATGCGCGTGCTGGACGGGATCGTTCCCTACCTGGTCGTGCCCGGCAACCACGACGGGCCGCCGGACTACCAGTACAGATTCTTCAATACCTATTTCGGTCCCGGGAGGTTCGGACCTTTCGACTACTACGGCGGAAACTACCCCCCCGACAGCAACCAGAACAACTACGCCTTTTTCTCCGCGGGGGGGCACGAGTTCCTCGTGCTGGGGATGGAGTACTGCGCGGATAGTTTCCCGATCTCGTGGGCGGACTCGGTCCTCGGCGCGCACAAGAACCACAACGTCATCGTGGTGACGCACGACTTCCTGGAAAATGACGGCCGCAGGTCGACCTGCGGGAACTCCCTCTGGGAAAGCCTGCTCAAACGGCACGACAACATCCTGCTCGTCCTCTGCGGGCACCTCTGGCCGGTCGCAAGAAGAACGGACCTGGTCAACGGGAAACCGGTCCACCAGATCATGCAGAATTACCAGACTAATGCCAACGGCGGAGACGGCTGGCTCCGCTACTACACCTTCTCCCCGGCGGACAACGTGATCCGCGCCAAAACCTATTCCCCCGCACTGCATCAGTACGACCGCACGGGATCCAACGAATTCGACCTCGAGCTGCGCGATCTCTCCCCGTCGCTCACCCCCACCCCTACCCCGCCCCCGCGCCAGGGCATCGACATTCAACTCAACGCCACCTCGTTTCTGCACGGCGATCCGCTCACCCTGGCCGCGCGGGTTGAGATCCCGATATGGAAAGCGTTCGACGCGTACCTTCTGGCCGATTCGCCGGTCGGGATCTATTCGATGGGGCTGGACGGACGCATCACGCCCGGGATCCGCCCTCTCGCGGCGGGCGTCCCCAGGATCGACAGGTTCGCGGCGTTTATCCTGAGGAGATTCCCCTGCGTCGCGGCGATGAATGGAACGACCTGGTTCTATTTCGTTATCGTCGAGGCCGGCACGATGCCCCCGGTCTCCCGCCTCTCCGCCCTCTCACCGGACCGCACCCGGCACGTCATCACGATGGACAAGGAAGCGATCAAGGTCCAGCGCCGCTGACCTTAGGGGAACCTCAGGGGTCAGATCTCAACTATACACTTTATCGCAGATACGCTCTAGGCGCCTTCCCAGCGTGCGATCCCTGAGCATCTTCTCCTGAAGACGAACGTGACTGTTCATCACCGCAGCCCCACTGATGCCGCCCAACTCATCCCCGATTTTTTGCAGCGATCTTCCGCTCACATTCAACCGGTAACTTATCTCGATAAGTACTTGCCGCGCCTCTCTATGCTGTGAGCGAGCGTTCATCCTCCCTCCGCAGCCGATTGGCGAAGTTGTGGAGGGTTATCCCAAGGGAGGCGTAGGCCCATTCGAGGTCTTCGTCGTGGTGGGTCTGGAGGACCTTGTCCAGTTGCCTGCCGAGGGGAATCGCTTCGTGGACGGAGATTCTGGAGATTGGGGGGGCGGTTTCTGAGGCTCGGCGGGCGGGATTCCGTTTGCCCACTACCGAATCCCCCGTAACTCGTTGCGCGGGAGGATGGTAGCGCCATGGGGATTTGAACCCCAGTTACCGGGTTGAGAACCCGGTGTCCTAGACCAGACTAGACGATGGCGCCTTCCCAACAGTCGCCGGTTTCCCGTTTCCAAGGCGCGCTTCCCCGGAAAACCGGAAACCACACCGCAGAAGCAGTGGTGAAGTGGCTGCGGGACCAGGATTCGAACCTGGACTAACTGGTCCAGAGCCAGCCGTCCTACCGTTAGACGATCCCGCAGCGCAGACGACAGAGTATAGCAGATCCGCCAGGGATTGCGACAGGAAAGAACCTCACCTACGGTGTGCCGAAACCTTCCCGCCTCCCCGGCCGGTATCGCACGCGGGGAAACCACGATGTGCCGCCTGTGGGGATTCAGACGGGACCGATCCCGCGCTCGGCCAGCTCGTGGTAGTACTCCTCTTTCAAGGAGGCGATGTACGGCAGGTGCCGGTATCGATCCTCGTAGTCGAGACCGTAGCCGAGCACGAAGACGTTGGGAATCTCGAACCCCACGTAGTCGGCCTTGATGTCGATCAACCGCGTCTCCTTCTTCTCTAGGAGGACGCAGATCTTGATCTCATTCGGCTTGAATTTCTGCAGGTATTCCTTGACGAAGGCGAGCGACCTGCCGGTGTCGAGGATATCGTCCACCACCAGCACGCTCTTGCCCGCCACCTCCACCGTGATCCCCTTCTCGAGCGTCACCACGCCGAGCGATTTCGTGCTGTTCCCGTAGCTGCTCACGCCGATGAAATCAAACGCCAGCGGACGCGTGAAACCGCGGACAAGGTCCGCAAGGAAGACCACGCTGCCCTTGAGCACCGCGACCACGACGAGGTCCTTGCCGCGGAAATCCCCGTCGATGCGCTTCACCATCTCGGCGATGCGCTTCGAGATCTGCTCCTGGCTGAACAGGACCGTCTTGACGATCTTTTTCATCGGTTCGCACATCCCGCGAGGGGCGGAAGACTCTTTCGAAGACAAAAAAACCAGGATTTCTCCTGGACTGCGCGCCCGCCGGAGCGCCGTGCGCCCCACGGGTCATTTCTGACGACGGCTTCCTGACGACGAAAGCCCGCCCGGGGGACAGCCCCCTAGAAGCTGATCCAGATATCTCCCGTGATCTCGATGATGGGATCGCTCATTTCCGCTTTTCCTTTCGCGCCCGCTCAAAGGCGCGCCCCATGCACACAAAGAATATGCCCGAGGCCGGTTCCTGTCAAGGGCTATTCGTCATTCAACGGGTGCGCCCCCCTCTCCCCCTTTCGCCGCACTGTTCGTCTCGACGGCGGGTGGCGCCTGCGCGAGTCTCGAAATCCTCGCCTCCGCGTCCTTGGCCAAATCGCTGGAGCCGTAGTCGGCGACGAGCTTCCCGTATGCGGCTTTCGCGTCGTCCGGACGGCGCATCTCCTCGTAGCAGGCGCCGAGGCCCAGCAGCGCCCGTGGGGCGGAGAACGAGCCGGGGTACCGCTCCGCCGCCCCCCGGTACCGCTTCTCGGCCTCGTCGAACTTCTTCTGCTGCGCGCAGAGCATCCCCGCGAACACCAGGGCGTCCGGGGCGAGATGGTGCGCCGGGTACGAGCGGGCGAGCAGGGCGAACGCCTCTCCCGCCTCCTGGTAGCGCTCCTCGTCCGCGAGCTTCCTGCCCAGACGGAACAGGGCGGCCGGCTCCGCGGGGCTTCCGGGGTAGGTGTCCACGACCGCCTTGTACTCCGCGGAGGTCCCCGCGGCATCGAGGGCGATTGCGGCGTTCTCGTTGTAGGCGCGCAGCTGATTCAGGTACGCCATGCCGGCGAGAACGGCGCCGGCCGCAGCCACCGCGGCGGCCGCGCACAGCGCCCTGTGCCTCCCCACCCAGTCGAACAGCTGGTAGGCGGCGAGAACAAAACTGTCCTCGGGTGTCTGGTCGAACCGGTCCCTTCTCGACATTCGTTTTCCCCCCCGGCCTCAGCCGCGCCGCTTCTTGATCGCCGCCCAGAACCGCTCCGCGTTCTGGCGCGCCTTCCGCGCATCCTCGTCGCTCAGCCCCGCGCCGCGCGTGACGCGGAGATGGTCCTCGGGGCAGAGCAGGTCCCGCGGGGAGTGCGCGTCGGAGCCGACGAGCAGTTTGGCGCCAACCGCGACCGCCTGGCGCGCCACGAGCCCGTTCGCCAGACAGTGCCCCTGCCGCGCCGAGAGCTCGAGGAAGATCCCGCGCGACGCGGCCTCGCGGGCCTGCCGCGGAAGGAGAAAACCCGGGTGGGCGAGGATATCGATGCCCGCCTTCAAGGCGGCGTCGTTCGTCCCCACCTTCACCGGCTCCGCGAGCGTCTCGCCGTGCACCATGACATACTCGGCGCCGAGCTTCCTGCAGCGGGCGACGAGCGGCGCGATGAGCGGCGGGGGCACATGCGTGATCTCCGCGCCCGGGATGACGTCGATGTCCATCACCTCCCGGAGATCGCAACAGACGGAGACGAGGCGCGGGATGACGAGATCCGCGTTCGATCCGTCCACGTGGTCGGCGATGCCGAGGGCGCGGTACCCCTTCTCCTCCGCCCTTCTCGCCAATTCAGAGGGGATCAACTCACCGTCGCTCAGCAGCGTGTGCGCGTGAAAATCGATCATGATCGGCTCCACAGTGCCGCACCCTTCCCCTGGAACCCAGGAACGACCAACTCCCCGATGCATGCATGGTGCGCCCGGCGCGAGTCGAACGCGCGACCCCAGGATTAGGAATCCTGTGCTCTATCCTTCTGAGCTACGGGCGCATATGCCGCCCCCCCCCGCCCCCGGCCGAGGGGTGGGGGTGCGCGACAAACTCGACAAGACAGTCGCCGTCAGGTGCGCTAGTGTAGCATACAATGCCCCGCGCTCCTATCCGGAGATTCCTGCTTCCCGGGCCCGGTCCGCGGGAGGCGGGGGAAAGGAGCGCGGCGGCATGTCTCGCCGCGCCGTGACGGCGGAGAGACGAACGCGCGCAGGCGCACGGGAAGACGCCGAAGCTGCAGCGCCCGCTCGGCGCCCGCCCTGACCGCGTAGTCGGCAGCGCAGCGCGCGTGCGCGGGCACATGCGCGGTGGCGGCGGCGTGGCCTGCCGCGCGCGCCGCGGCGGCCGCCGCCGGATCCCCGGCGCCGCGGGCGGCGGCGTGGGCGGCGAACGCCGCGGCCCGGGCCGCGGCCATCGGCATCCGCCCGCGGGCCCAGGCGCGCGCCGCCGCGATGGCCTCGCGGGGCCGCGCGTCGCCCGGGACGCGCCGCTCGAAGACCGCCAGGACGCCCTCCGCGCATTCCGCGGCCCAGCGCGCGAGTCGTATCCGGTCGCACACCCCGATTTTCCGCGCGCTGCGGCGTGGTGCCGCGCGGACGGCGCGGGAAACGGCGCATTTCGTCGAACGCTGCTTCATACGCAACGGCCGCGCGGCCGCCCTCAGCGCGAGGGGAGCGTCACGGTGAACGTGGAGCCCTTCCCGGGGGTTCCGGAAACAACGATCGTCCCCGCGTGACGGTCGACGATGGTCCGGACGAGGTGGAGGCCGAGGCCGTTCCCCTTGACCCGCCCCGCCTTCTTCAGGCGCACGAACGGTTCGAAGATCCGTTCCCGGTCCTCCGCCTCGAGGCCCAAGCCGGTGTCCGCGACCTCGAATACGTACCCGTCCTCCGTTGCGCTCGTCCGGAGGGTGATCGTCCCCCCCGGGGAGGTGTAGTTGACGGCGTTGGAGACCAGATTGAACGCCGCCTCCTCCAGCAGGAGCCGGTCCCCGTACGCCGTACACGGTTCCGTCGACAGCGCCAGAACCAGACGGTGGGATTTCCCCGCCGCGGCCTCGGCGAAAACCTTCGCGGCCTTTTCGGCGACGGCGTTCAGGTCCACGGGCCCGCGCGCGATCTCCTCCACCGACGTCATCCTCTCGTAGCGGAGGATCCCCTCCACCAGACGGCGCATCCGCATCATCGAGACGTCGATGCGCTCCAAATCGACGCGATCGGCGTCCCGGTTGCAATGGCGAAGGATCTCGATCCCCCCCATGAGCGACTGCAGGATGTTGTTGAGATCGTGGACCAGCATCCGGATCATCGCGCTTTTGAAGTTGTTGATCTCCTCGAGCGAATGCAGGAGGCGGGAGTTCTGGATGGCGATGGCCGCCATCGCCGCGGCCTGCGTCAGGAGCCACAGATCGTCGGGGGTGGCCTTGTGCGTCGTCGCGTAGAGGGCGTAGAGGACCCCCAGCACCTCGTCGCCCTGCGCGATGGGGACGCCGGTGTAGGCCATGACGCCGCCCTCGGGGATCATCGGGTTGGCGATGAACGGGTCGCGGCGGGTGTCGGGGACGAGAACGGGCTCGCGGTGGTCCACGACCCAGCGCGTCGCGCCGCCCTCGCGCCGCACGCGGCGCGACACCTCCGCGCCGATGTTGGTGGAGGCGCCGTGCTTGAAGACCCCCTGTCGGCGGTCCCAGAGGACGATGCTCGAGTCGGCGCAGCCGAGGAGGCTGCGGGTGTGCGTGACGATCGTCTCGAGGATGGAGCGCAGTTCCTTGCGGGCGTTGATGGCGAGACTGATCTGGAGGAGCGACTCCCCACGGTCGGTGAGCGCGACGCGCTTCTGGTTGGTCACGTGTCCTGCCCCGTCTCGGCGTCACGGCGCGCGGCGCAGCCCGCGCGCCACCGCCGCAATTGTACCGATGCGCCGGACCCTGTCCAGCTGAAAAGGAGCCCCGGCCCCGGCTCAGACCCCCCGTCCGGCCGCCTTGAGCACATACAGCGCGTCGACGGTGACAAACGGGTTGCCCTTCCTCACGTGCCGCGGCCCCCAGTCCGCGTAGGTGCCGCGGGTCTCGATCCGGCGCGCCCGCCTCGCGTTGGTCCACTCGACGGGGAACGTGCCGTCGGCAAGGCGTTTGCGTTCGAGCAGGTCGAGGGCGGGGCGGCAGCGCCGGTCGCGCACCAGGCCCATCTCCGTCATCACGAGAAGCGCACTCAGCAGATCGTAGAAGCGGATCGGGTACTGGATCCTGTCGACAGGCCCTCCCCATTCGGGCTCGATGAGCGCCCCGTCCCCCATGCGCCAGAGCAGATGCCGCCGGAGCAGGAACTCGGCCGCTTTTTTCGCGGCCCTCCGCGCCCGGTCGTCCCCGGTCGCGCGGTGCCAGGCGGCCAGCCCCCGAAGCGGGAGCAGCGTCTCCTGCACGGAGGAGGTGTGCGCCCCCGGACGCTTGTCGCAGTTCCAGCCGCCGTCCGGCCATTGAAAGGCGACGAGGCGATCCACGAGGAGGGGCGCGCGCGCTTCATCGACGATCCCCAGCACGAGCTGCGACCAGATGGCGACGCCCTCCATCGAGGCGCAGCGGCGCGGCCTCTCGGGCTGGTCGGGATAGATCGCCGTGCTGGGGGGCTTCAGGAACGCCGGCGAGAAGAGCCAGTCCATCACCCGCCGGCGCAAGGGGAGCAGCCTCTCGTCCCCCGGCGGGTACCCGATCTCCGCCAACGAGTACAGCGTCCAGTGCGGCCCCTGCCACTTGCGATAGGGACTCCAGCGCTCCATGCAAAGCCCGCGCAGGAGATCCCGCGCCATCCCGGACTGCCCGACGGCACGCCGCAGGTCGCGCATCGAGCGGGACTGCTCCGATTCGCCGGCAAGCAGTCTCCTCGCCCGATAGGCCACGACCGGATTGTCATCGGCGCATAGCGCGCTGGTCAGCGTCATGCGACGCGTCGGCCCCCGCGAGCGTTCACCATGCGCGGCGGCGTCTCTGCGACGCCCGAATCGGAGCGCCCCCCGCCTCCCGCCGCACCCGGGATCTTCGCCTCCCCCGCCTCACTCCTCTTCCGAGGCGTACTGGACGAGGGAGAGAACGTCGAACCCCTCGAGCTTTTCCCTCCCCTTCAGGAAGGTGAGCTCGATGATGAAGGCGATCCCGGCGATCCTGGCGTCGAGCTGCGCGGCGAGCTGCGCCGTCGCGGCGGCGGTCCCGCCGGTGGCGAGCAGGTCGTCCACGATGAGGACGCGACTCCCCGCGGGGAAGGCGTCCCTGTGGATCTCGAGCGAATCGGTGCCGTATTCGAGCTCGTACTCGGCGCTGAAGGTCTCGTGCGGGAGCTTCCCCTTCTTCCGCACGGGCACCACCCCCGCCCCGAGCGCATAGGCGATCGCCGCCCCGAAGATGAAGCCGCGCGACTCCATGCAGACGACCGTCTCGATCCTTTTGTCCCGGCACCAGTCGCAAACGGCGTCCACCGCCTCCCGGAAGAGCCGCCCGTCGCGGATCAGCGTGGTGATGTCCCTGAAGACGATACCCTTCTTCGGAAAATCCGGCACGCTGCGGATCGCATCCCTGAGCCTCTTGCCGTCGGTGGCCATCGTGTCCCCCTCCCTCCGTCGCCTAGACTAGAAGTCGTGGAATCCCCGGTTCGTCTCCGCCAGGATCGCCTTCAGCTTCCTCAGCCCCGCCTCCTGTATCTGCCTGACCCGCTCGCGCGTGATGCGATACCTCTTCCCGATCACGGTGAGGGTGCTCGGGGAACACCCCTGGAGGCCGAACCGCATCTTCAGGATGCCCGCCTCGCGCGCGCTCAGCTTGTCCAGCAACTCCGCGATGTTCCCCTGCACCACCTCGTCGGAGATGAGCTTGGACGGGGAGATCGTGTCGACGTCCTCGATCACCTTGATCAGCTCGTTGACCCCCTCCCCGTCGATGGAGGAGTGGAGCGAGCGCGGCCTCCGGTCCATCTCCAGCATCTGCCGCACCTTCTGGACCGGGATCTTCAGCGCTTT
>Ga0116149_1003163_pt1 | contig 17248 bp, 11 predicted proteins | sample AD_UKC057_MetaG_FD_89787 | JGI IMG/M metagenome (GOLD analysis project Ga0116149, IMG submission 89787) | Active sludge microbial communities of municipal wastewater-treating anaerobic digesters from USA - AD_UKC057_MetaG | ecosystem: Engineered > Bioreactor > Anaerobic > Digestate | place: USA... | reverse complement strand
CTCCTCTATACCTGGGAGAACTCGATCGAGCGCATGCAGGAGGGACTGGCGCGCTACCTCGAGCATCTCGAGGCCATGGCCTACGCCCATGATTTCATCTACCTGACCACCGCGGCCACGCCGGTCTGCTGGGACAACTCGCCCCCCTACCTCGAGGTCGCCCGGCTGATCCGCGAGTGGAACGCCCGCGGCCTCCAGCCCCCGATCCGCTTCATCACCCCCATTGAGCTGCTCGAACGCATCAAAATTCAACCGCGCGATCAGTACGAACTCTTGCGCGGCGACTGGACCGATTACTGGAATTTCGGCTGCGCCAGCACCGCCGATGTCACTCGCATCTCGCGCCGCGCCAAACAAAAGCTCTTCAAGGCCGATCTGCTCGAAACTTTGGCGCCGGCACCCCCCGTGCATTACGCCGGCCTCGCCGCCGCGGCCTGGCGCCAGCTCAACCTCTTCGACGAGCACACCTGGGGCTCCTTCAACTCGATGGACCCGGACAACGATTTCTCCAAGGCCCAGGCCGCCATCAAGGACCACCATGCCTGGCAGGGCCACGAGCTCGCCGAGTATCTGCTGGTCGACCGCCTCGAGGCCTTCACCGGCAATGCGGCGGACGCGGACCGCCAGGAGGGGATCGCCGTGCTCAATTTCAGCGGCCGGGCGGTGCGGGAGTTCGTGTGCATCCCGGAGGCCTGGCGCGCGGAAGGCAAACGCCTGCGCACCGCCCGCTTCGGCTGGGATGCCCGCACAAATCAGCCCGCCGCGGCGCCTCTTTACGGTCCGCTGGAGCTGCCGCCATACGGCTACGCTTTCATCCCCTTTGAGGAGCTGAGCGCGGCGGAGCCGGACCCCGCCCTGCAGGAGGGAGAGATCGTCCACGAGAGCGCGGCGCGACGCTTGAATACCCTGGAAAAGACCGCCGACAGGGAGGTGATGCGCTTCATCGAGTCGGCATACTACCGCCTTGAGTTTGATCCCGCCACCGGCCGGATCACGCGGCTCTTTGACAAGACCCATAGCCGCGAACTGCTCGACGCTTCCGCTCCCTATACCTTTTTTCAGTTCGTGCGCGAGCGCACCGATCCCCTCTTCCGCGAGGAGCGGCGCGCCTATTACGCCCGCGAACTCGAGAAGGAGCAGTACGATATCTCCTGCTGGAATGAGGGTTGGCATCGCCTCCTCGAGACCGCCTCGCGATTCCTCGACTTCGCGATTGAGCGCTCAGCGGAGGGCGTCACCCTGCTCCTCCATTTTGAGGCTCCTGGGGTGGATAATTTCTCCCAACGGATCATGCTCCATGCCCTCAAGCCGCTTGTCACGATGACTGCTGCATTTCACAAGCAGGAGGTGCGCACGCCGGAATCACTCTATTTCGCCTTTCCACTGGTGCTGGCGAAGGACTGGCGCTGCCATTTTGATACCGCCGGTGTGGCGGTGGAGCTCGACGCGGAACAGCTGCCGGGGGCAAGCCGCGACTGGTGCACGGTCGAGTCGTTCGTAGCCCTGCACGATAAGGAGTACGGCGTGGCGCTCTTTTGCCCGGATGCCCCGATGATCCAGGCGGGAGGATTCAATTTCGGCCGGCGCAGCAAGGCGATTGTCCGGGAGGAGAATCCCCTTCTTCTCGCCTGGCCGCTCAACAACTACTGGGATACCAATTTCCGGCCCGCCCAGCCGGGATTCATCTCCCTGACCTGGCACATGACGGGTTTTGCGGCGTTTGATGCGGCGGAGGTCAAAAAGGAGGCGGAGAGGCTGAAGGGGGGGATCGAGGTCCATCCTGCGCTGGTGATGCCGCCGGTGCGGGAGGGAAGGTGGCTGGAGATTTCCGAGCCCGATATCCACCTGCTCCATGCCCGGCGCGCACAGGATGGCCGAGGGATCATCCTGCGGCTGATCAATCTCGGGGAGGAGGAGCTGGAAACAACGGTTTGCGTGGCGGGGATGGTGCGTGCGGGGCGGGTGACGGTTCTGGAGGAGGTGGTCGAAGGGCTGCCGGTCTCGCAAGGCCGTTTTTCTCTGCGTATGCCTTCCCGGGCCATCTTATCGGTACGGCTCTATCGATCCTGAATCTTCTGCACCGCAGTGAGTCTGCCCGTTCTCGGTCCCACCCGAGACTCTCGCCTCAACCCGGACCTCTTGCCCCAATCCGGCAGCGAGCGCTTATCGGCTATTATCGCGGCCTGATGCCGATGACATTCGGGACCGGCCAGGCCCGGTTATTATCTCGTTCCCACCCGAGACTCTCGCCTCAACCCGGACCTCTTGCCCCCACCAACTCTCGCTCCCCCCGGATCTCTCAATCTCCCACGGCTGTGAACACCAGCCCGGTCCACACGGCAGGTCTCGTCCTCAGCCAATCTCTAGCCCCGCCGGTGCGGGCTCAAAACTGCAGAGTATTGTGACAAAGAGTAAGAGTTTTCGCATATGGCAGGTTTAAAGACAAGTATTATGTTCAGTGCCTAAGCCAGCTTGACTTTCACACATTTCAAGATCTTCCGTCTGACCATCCAAGATACTGCTTGCGAGCACAACAGCATTTCAGATTTTACAAAAACATATTGTCTTTTACGTATAATATCATTATATTTATACGTATTTCAACGGAGGCATTATGGATACTAAACTTACTCTTAAGCTTGACAAGGCTCACATCGAGAGAGCCAAAAAATATGCTGCGAAAAAGAAAACGAGTCTTTCTTCTTTGGTTGAAAAGTACTTCGCCTTCCTCGCAGATGTTGATTCGGGAGCAGGCCAGGAGATTACTACCACAGTTAGAAAACTATCCGGTATTCTGAAACTTGAATCTGACTTTGACATCAGGGAAGAAAAAAGACAACGCCTATTGGAGAAATATAAATGACATTCAAGGTATTCGTCGATTCAGATATTATACTTGATGTCCTCTCCTGCAGAGAGCCATTCTATGATTCAGCCGTCATCCTCTTTTCCTTGATCGAAAAAGGCAAACTTGAAGGATATACATCACCCATAGTATTCTCTAACGTCCATTATGTCTTGCGGAAAAGAGTCTCCAGACAGATTGCGATGGAGAGCCTGAAATACCTGAAAAGCTTGATTCAAATTTTGCCAATTGACAAAAGGGCAATTGAGCTTGCGCTGGATTCAGAATTTGACGATTTTGAAGATGCCATTCAGTATTTCTGTGCCGAACAGAATGATATTAAATACTTGATAACCCGAAACAAAATCGATTACGCGAAAGCAGAAATCAATATTTTATCTGCCATGGAATTTATCTCTATGCTGCGAACCCTCGAGACAAATTAGCCTCTATCATCCTCTCTCGTTGAATTGTTTTTTTTTCGGCATAATTTTTAAAGTCTGCGAGCCCACTGTGGACCGCAATCGAATCTGAAAACAAAAACATCTCTTTCACTCCGGCACCCACTGAAATCGCTCCAGATCGATCCGCCCGCGCCGGTCCACTTCCACCCCCTCCTGACGCAGCAGCATCACCTGCACCGCCTTGCCCTCGAACTCGGGCAGGCGGACGAGACCCCCGGCACCGATGACGCGATGCCAGGGTACTTCGCTGCCCTCCGGCAAACCATGCATCGCCCAGCCGACAGTGCGCGCGCCGCCCGGCACGCCCAGCATCGATGCTATCTGGCCATAGGTCGCCACTCTGCCCGGAGGAATTTTCGCCACCAACTCCCGGATACTTTGAAATATGCTTGCCATGTATTAAATTTAAGCAGTGGACGATTATTTGCAAGATAAATATCGGGGATTGGGCCGGTTGGCCTTGAGGCTGGACCCGGTTTTTATTGATGATGAAACGGGCTTTAAAAATAGAACGGAGTGAACCATGCAAGAGCAGCCATTCCTTCTGGGCGTCAATTACTGGCCGCGGCGCAAGGCTATGTACTGGTGGTCGGATTTCGATGCCGGCGAGGTCCGGGAGGAATTTGCAGTCATCCGGGAACTCGGCCTGGAGGTTGTGCGACTTTTTCTGCTGTGGGAGGATTGGCAGCCGGCCCCTGATGTGGTCGATCCCGACGCCCTCAGCCATCTCGAGAAGGTCTGCGACATTGCCGCCGGACTGGGCTTGCAGCTCAATGTGACCTTTTTCACCGGCCACATGAGCGGTCCCTCGTGGACCCCCGCATGGATGCTGCAGCCGGACCGGCCGATGCCGCCGCGCATCTGGCAGGTGGTCAGCGGCGGCCGCGTGGCCGACTGCGGCTACCGCAATCCTTTCACCGACCCGCTCGCCGTCCAGGCGGCCGAGCTGCAGCTGCGCACCGTGGCGGCGCGCTTGAAGGATCACCCGGCGATCGCTGTGTGGAACCTCGGCAATGAGCCGGATATCTTCGCCTGGCCGGCCGATGCCGCCGGGGGAAGAGCCTGGACCCGGCGGATGACCGGGCTCATCAGCGCGATCGATCCGCACCATCCGGTCACCTGCGGCCTGCACGTCGCCAGCCTGCTCGAGGACAACGGTCTGCGGATTCACGATGTCTTTAACGAGGTCGATATGCCGGTGATGCATGGCTATCCGATGTACGCCGACTGGGCGAACGGCCCCCTGGACAGCGATTTTGTCCCTTATCTCTGCGCGCTGACCAGCGCGCTCTGCGGCAAGCCGACCCTGATGGAAGAGTTCGGCGGCTGCACTGCGGCGCCTGGCAAGGCCTCCTTCGTCCACGAGTGGATGCGCTACGGCAAGCCGTTCCGCCAGTTCATGGCATCAGAGGAAGATCTCGCGGCCTATATCGAAGCGGTGCTGCCCAAACTGGTTGAGGTGGGGGCCCTGGGTGCGATGATCTGGTGCTACGCTGATTACGCCCCGGGGTTGTATGACCGTCCGCCCTGCGACCAGGCCTGGCACGAGCGCTTTTTCGGCCTGGTACGTCCGGACGGATCGCTCAAGCCGCACGCGGAGGTGATCAAGCGTTTCGCCGCCACCCGCCCAGTCGTCCAGCCGGCGCGTCGTATGGTAGAGCTGGACCTCACCCCGGAGGAGTATTATCGTGATCCGCGCAGACATGCGGTGCGGCTGTACCGGGCTTTCACCGGCGGGCAATAGCAGCCAGGCGCGGCCTCCGGAAGCGAGAACCGATGCTCATCCGGACTGCCCGTGACCCCGGTGCTTACTTTTCCGGGCAGTGGCGGAGATAGTCGAGCAGTTCCCGGAGGCTGGCGGTAGCCAGCGCGATGCAGGTATCCGCCCCGCCGTAGTAAAGACGCAGCTCGTCGCCCTGCTGGATCCAGCCGCAGGGAAAAACCACATTATCTACATCCCCCTGGCGTTCGTAACCCTCCATCGGTCCGAAAATCCACTCCTCGCTGCGGCGCAGGAGCCGCCGCGGATCCTCCGCATCGAGCAGAGCCAGTCCCAGCCGGTAGATCACCCCGCCGCCGGTCACGCGCACGCCGTGATAGAGCACCAGCCAGCCTTCGGGCGTATAAATCGGCTGCGGCGAGAGGCCGATCTTGTTGGCATCCCACCATCCGCCGGAGCGGGCGCGCATGACGATCTGATGGTCGCCCCAATGCTTGAGGTCCGGCGAGAAAGCGATCCAGATGTGGGCGCCGCTGTGCAGGACATGGCGGTGGAGCATGGCGTAGCGGCCGTTGATGCGCCGGGGAAAGAGCGCCGCGTCCTTGTTCTCGGGCAGCAGCACGCCACCCAGCCGGGCAAAGGTTTTAAAATCCTTCGTCCGGGCCAGCGAGACCAGGGGGCCATCCTGGGAGTAGGCGGTATAGGTGAAGTAAAACTCGCCCAGTTCCTCCATCCAGGTGATGCGCGGATCCTCCACGCCCCAGAGCTCCTCGGGATAATGGTCCGCGTCGGGCGGGAAGGTGGGCTGGTGATCGATCCGCCAGCCGCTGATGCCGTCCTTGCTGCGCGCCACTGTCAGATGCGAGATGCCGCGCCGGTCCTCGATACGGATCAGGAGCAGGGTTTCGCCGGCGACCAGCGCCGCCGCGGCATTGAAAACCGTATTGGCCTGATAAGGGAGGTCGGCGGTTACGATGATCGGATTTTGCGGATGCCGGGCGAACAGCTCGTGGAACCTGGGGTTTGTCATGATGATGCCTCATTTGTGGATGGTATTGTACGTAGAGTGAATCCGGAACATTAGCGGAAATGGATCCAGGGCGGCGCCACGCGCCCGTTGTACTGGCCCGGACGCAGCGCCAGCATGGGCGCCGGGTTCAATTCAATGGTTTCGAGCAGCATCGAGTCCACCTGCACGGGATAGCGTGAGCGCCACTCTTTCAGCAGGGGCTGCCAGTCGAACTGCCCGGCGACGGCGTTCTCCCTCTGCTCCTGCAGTGCGAGGCCGAGGTAGTGGTCGCGCCACATTCGCACCTCTTTCTGCACACCGGCCGCTCCGGCGCAGCCGCGCCGCGCGGCCTCGCCCGCCAGCAGGGCATCCCGGGCGATCAGACTGAATCCGCGCACAATGGCGCGCCGGCAAGCGGCCTCATCGGCCTGATCGACGCTGAAATTGTACTGCTGCCATTTTTCCAGCATCTGCCGCAGGCTGAGGGTGCCATCGCTCCACGTGACCAGCGGCGCCTCCAGCTCGCCCGCCAGCAGACGGCGCGCATCAGCGATCGATTCCGCCGCCAGTGGACCATCTTCAGGGAGCGACCGGCCGGGGTCCTTCTGCGAGTTTCCGCTTGCGCGGGCGAGGAATTCCGTTACCCGCCGCACCAGGTTTTTGTTGAATTCGAGTTTCTTCTCCGCCGCCAGCACAGCGACGAAGCGGTCGCTGATCGCCGCCTCTTTGCGGCCGTGCAGAATGCGGCGCGCCAGCTGCCGCTGCCGGGCTTTTTCGCTCTCCGTCGTGACCGGATGACTCGTGATCTCCTCCAGCACCATCACCATACAAGCGCCTTCGACCCGGATGACCGGTGAGACCTGTCCCGGCTGCAGGGCATAGGCGGCCTCCTCAATGGCTGCTTCATTGAATCCCCAGCGGATCTCCCGCCGGTTGAGCGCGGTGTCCGCAGCGCTCCCGTAGAGGGATTGCAGCGCGGCGTTGAAAGCCGTCCCTTCAGCCAGCCGCTGACGATAGGCCTCAGCCAGGGCGGGGTCGTCGAAAACCAGATAACCAATCCGGCGCGTCTGCGCCTGATACTCCACGGCACGGTCGATCTCCGCCTCATCGATGCGCACCTGCTCCCGCACCTCCCGCCGGTAAAGCTCGCGCGCGGCCGCCATCTCTTTGATGAATCCGGTGAGCTGCCGGACCGCGGTCGCGGTATCCAATCCCGCCTCCTCCGCAGCCTGGGCCGCCATCTTTTCGTCGATGAGAAGGTCGAGCAGATAGCCCGCCCGGGCCGATTCCGGGCCCCGGAAGCGCACCTCCGGGCTGAACTCGGCGCGCTGGACGAACTCTTCCCCTGTGATGATCCTGCCGCCGGCACGAGCGAGGATGCGCTCATCCGGCGCTTTGGCACACATCAGAATGAACATGGACAGCAGGATAGCTCTGTGAATCTTCAAAATTTCTTCCTTTTTTCCAGTTTGCTATACTGCGACGGGCCGCTGTTCGTTTTACCTTTGCAGCACAAACGCCTTCCGGCTCCGGGATGAACGTAGCGGCTCAGCGCAGCAGCAGCACCTTGTGCACCAGCCTTTGACTCCCACCCTCGAGGACGATCAGGTAAACGCCGCCGCTGACGGCCGCCGCAGCATCGTCGCGGCCATCCCAGAGTGCATCGCCTCGCCCCGGACTCTGATTTACCGGCAATGCGCGCACTTTGCGGCCAAGAATATCATAAATTGTCAGGGTATATCCGGCCTTTTCGCCGCGGCCCCCCTCCGGCAGCCGCCAGCTGATCCGGGTGGCGGCGTTGAAGGGGTTGGGATGGTTTTCCAGCAGCATCATCTGCGGCAGCTGCGGCTCCGCATCGAAAGCCTCGATGCCGGTGGTCAGCTCGGCCGCAAAGACCAGGGGTGCGCCGGCGCCGTAGATCTGCTGACCGAGCGAGCCCGATTTCTGCCAGCCCTCGCGCAGATCCTCGAGGGGAATATGGAAAGCGGGGACATTCCAGGAGTCGTAGATCGTGGGCCCGGTGACCAGCGCCGCGGCGGGCAGCCAGGGCGGCAGGGTGTATTTCATCACCGCTGGCGTGAGGGCGATAAAGCCGTCCAGCAGCTGAAGCAGGCCCGCCGGCAGGCTGGCGGCCGCGAGCTGGCGGTATTCGCGCAGATAGCTCCAGCTCTGGTGCTGTTCCATCGGCGTGATCACGCCGGCCCCCGTCATGGGGCTCAAGCCGAAAAAGGTGCGGTATTCGGCAGCATAGCCGTAATCGCACTCCCAGAGCCAGGAGATCGCCATCAGGTTGGCAAAGGGCATGTAGCTCAACTCCAGCCAGCGGCTTTCGCCGGTGATCTGGAAGAGCCGGGCCATGGCGGCGCAGGTGGCGGCGGTTATGTGCGCTTCATAAATATAGTCGAACCCGTGGCCGGCGACGTGCTCCGCCGCCAGTTTGGCCTCCTGGAGATAGCTCTCGTCGCCGCTGAGCTGCCAGGCATCGAGCATGAGGTAGGCGTAACCGCCTGTGACATCGTACTCATGGCCGGAGATCGCCGAATCGTCGGTGTAGCGGAAAAAGACCGGGAAATCATAATTCACCGCCCGGGCAAAGCGCATCAGTTTGGGCAGGGAGAGAAAGAGCAGGGTGCGCGCGCTGCCGTCACCCATCCTGGCCAGCCGCGCCAGCCCGAGATGGATGTGGAGGGCGTACCAGCTGTCCCCTTCATACACCCCCGCATTGGGCGCGTCGTTGACCATGGTGTTGAGCCGCAGGTTGTAGAACTGCCAGAGATTCTCCGCGAGATGGTCATCGAGGGTGCTCACCTCGCCGTGCACCTGTTCGTAGCGGCGCAGCGCGACCAGCACGTCGAGCTGGGTGATCGCCTCGGCGTTGTCGAGGCGCGGCACGCCCACATAGGAGCGGAGAAAGCGCTGGCCATTGACGGTCGAGAGACAGCGCTCGTCGTCCAGATCGGCCAGCATCCTGCCGGCGATCTCTTTCCAGTCGCTCTCTTCCGGGGCGGGTTTGTCGATACGGGCATAAATGGCCGCCAGCGAGGAGATGAACCTTTCCGCTCTGGCGCTCTCCGTAGCGGGCACACCGGAGGTCAGGTAGAGCCAGGCGTCGGTGATGACGGTCGGCTCGCTGCGCAGCGGCCGGTTCCCGCCCGGGCGCTCGAAGCCGAATCCTGTCGAGGTGAGCCGCACGCACTCTTGCGGGGCGGCGCGCTGCAGCGCAAAATAGTCGTTCAGCGCCGTAAAGTTCTGAAAATAGAGCAGACTGCCCTGGAGGGCCAGGGGATCATGGCCGCTGGTCAGGCCGGCGGCAAAAGGCGCCTGTTGGACCCAGGAGAGGACATTGGAGCTGACGCTGTAGCCGCGCTCCCGGTCATAGAAGGAACACTCGGCCGCGCCATTCTGGATCGTGATCGCCTCAGCGCCGGAGAGGAGGCACTGCCAGCGGAAGAGGCCGGGATGGCCGGTGAAGGCGGTGATTATGACCTGTTGGTGCACACTGCCCCAATGGCCGTAAAGGCTCGCCTGGATGCATCCGCACTCGCCGTCGGCGGCTATCGCAATGCTGTCGATGAGCGCCGGGTCGAGCACGGCAAAGGGCAGGCCGTTGGCGATGGTATTGCGCACCACATACTGCCGGCTCCGGGAGGAGGTGAGCCACAAGGCGGAGCCGGTGCGGGCGCTGTCGTAGAGCGCTGTAAAATCGCCCGACTGAATTTCAAAGCTCCTCCGTCCGCTGCCGAGCAGGCGCACCGGCCCGGTATCCGGCGGGATGTACAACTGCGCGGAAAAGATCGAGTCGCCGCTGACGCCGTCGGGATCGCGAAGGGTGACGCGCAGATCCCAGCTCTGGCCGCCGCTCAGGCCGGTGAGTAGCCGGCTGAAGCGTCCCGGCGAGCGGGACATGGGTCCGTCCTGCTGCCAGGAGAGGGAGGAGGCGGGCTTGTGCTCGAGCAGCGCCGAATTGTCCGCATTGCCGTCGTCGCTGAAGGTCAGCTCCACCTGCAGGCTGTTATCGCTCCGCAGCGCAGTATAGAGCTCCCCTGCCCGGCTTGATTTGGGGCTCAGTTCGATGTTGAGCAGGGTCTGGACCGCTTCGCCCTGGATGCCGTCGGGATCGCTGATCCAGCCGCGGAGATGATAGCGGCCGAATGCCAGCCCCGTAAAGGTATAATCGTAGCCGCTGCCGCTCTTGTTCATGCGCTGTCTGGCGCCCCACTGGGCATCGCCGGCGCGGGCGAGGGCGATCTCGGCCGCGGCGTCGCCGTCGGCATCGCCGCGGCAGGGCCAGTGGACGGTGATCGCCCCGGAGGCGGCCTCCGCGGTCATTGTCAGGGCAGTGGTCTGCGGCGATTGGCTGGCCAGGCTCAACCGGAGCCGGGGCCGCAGGGAATCGGCCGCGAATCGGGAGGAGGCGAAGTTGAGGATACCACTTCCGGGCGAAACTGCGGGTTCGCGCAGCAGCAGGCCGAAATTGCTGTCCGGTTGGGCCACCCAGAACTGCGTCATTCCGGCCACGCGCCAGGCAAACCAGCGGCCGGCCGGCTCGGCGGGATCGATCGAAAGTTCGGTTTCGGGGAGCGCGGCGTGGTCATCGGGCACGCCGTTGGCGCCGGGCACCGACCAGGGGCTGTCGGGCAAGGCGGCATGAGACCAGCAGACCTCGCCGCCGGCGGCAAGGCGGCCGTCGTAGCCGCCGATATCCTCACCGCTCCCTTCGTTCCAGGGGCGGTTGAGCCGGTAAACCGCCAGGGTTTTGGCGGCGATCTGCGGCGTCCGCCGCAGGACCAGATAGAGCTCGATCCAGGCCGAGTCGATGCGGCTCTCCGCCGGCAGGCTGCTCAAGTCAAAGCGGAGGAGCACATGCTTGGCGTCCGCTTCTCCGCCGTTGCCGGTGGCCTCCAGACCCTCTTCAGCTCCGGTGTTCCAGTCCGGCTTGTTGGCGAGGATGTGGGCGTCCTGGCAGCCGTTGTAGCTGCCGCGCCCCTGCTGCAGAGTCATCTCCTCCTGGGCGAGCAGCGGCAGGCCGATGAAGAGCGGCAGGAGCAGGATTTTACGTTTAAAGTGCATCTGCACGATTTCCATTCCATTCCGATTATGGTTCAAGCCGCCGCAGGGAAACCTCGCCGTTTTCGGCATGCCAGGTCAGAATGACGGCATCCTGCGCAGCCCGAAAGGTGCGGTGCAAATCCTGTCCGGGCGGCCAGATCGTGTCGTTCCACTTTTCTGCAGAGCGCGCCGGCAGCCAGGCCGCCGCGTCCGGCGCCTTTTCGATCTCGATCAGGGTGTATAGTGCCTCGATGGTCGACTCGGCGCCGGCGTTGCGGTTGACGCCTTTCCGGTCGATGCCGTCGCAGCCGCGTCCGGTGGCGGGGTCGTACAGCGGTTCGCCGGCCACATTATTGCCGGTCAGCCAGGAAGCGGCCAGTCCGGCCATCACGGCATATTCCGGATTACCGGTTGCGCGATGAAGCGCCAGGAGGCCGAGAGCAGCTGTCCGCACATCGTAGGCGATCTGTGAAAAAACGGCGGCCCTGCCGGCGGCGAAATCGTATTCGTGCAGCCAGCTGCCGGCGAGCAGCTTGCCATGAAAGGCGCGGCCGCTGTACTCCGCCCGGCTCAGCAGCTCCGGGTCATCGAGCAGGGAGGAGAGGGGGGCCAGGGCCTGAAGCTGGCCATTGCCCCAGCCGTGCCAGACGCCCGGCCAGGCGTAAAATGCGCCCTCCATGCCGGCCTCTTCCGGACGCTGTGGAGCGGGCTGAATCCCGGGAGGCAAGACCAAGCCCGATGCGGAGGCCGGATGGGGCTCCCGGCCCGCCTGCATGGCGCAAATCCCCTCGGCCAGCCGTGCGGCATGCCGCTGCAGGGCTGGATCCGGCTCGACCGCGAGAAAGGCGGCGGCACCGAGCAGAAACTCGGAGGTGGCGTCGGCCGCATACCGGTTGATCAGCCAGAGCGGCCAGGCCCTGCCGCCTATGGTTTCAAACTTTCCATAAGCCGGGGCGAATGCCTCGAGCTGGGGCAGGCAGCGCAGAAAGCCGGTGCGCAGCTCCGACGCGAAAACAGGATCCTTTTCCTTGAAAAAGGCATACCCTTCGCCCAGCGCCCAGTAGCCGCGCGCCGCCCAGAAGCCGAATGAGGCGTAGCTGGTCGGCCCCTCCCGGTTGATGGTCAGGTCCTGGTGGACGAAATTGTAAAAAGTGCCATCCTCGTTCTGCAGGAGCAGGACGAAGCGGAGGAGGCTGCGGATGCGCGCGAGATGGCGCGCATCGCCGGCGCGCATGTAGACGACCGCGGCGCGGGCGACATCGTCGACGCAGGCGATGCCCTCACCGGCGGCGTCGGTCCAGCCGTACTGCGGGGCGTCGCTGTAGATGTGGACGATGGTGCAGGGCTGACCGGCGACGGTCACCTCTTCGCAGAGGCGGTCCAGATGCGCCAGATTCACCAGGCTGCGCGGCGATGAAGAACAGCCGATAGACAGCGCCGCCAGCATGAGCGCCATCAACAACCTCATTCGGGTTTGCCTCTTCATCCCTTGATCCCCGTGCTCGCCAGACTCTCGATAAAGTAGCGCTGGAAAAAGGCGTAGGCGATGATGACCGGCAGGGCGAGCAGGGTGGCGGCCGCGAGCTTGACCCCCAGCTGCGCCTCCGCCATGCCGCTCACAGCAAAAATGGTCACCATCTGCGGCATGGTCATGATCGACTGGTCGCGGATGACGATCAGCGGCCAGAGCACATCATTCCAGGTGTTCATGAAGGTGATGATCCCCACCGTGATCAGAACAGGCCTGGAGAGAGGCCAGATGATCCGGAAAAGGATCTGCAGGTCGTTGAGGCCGTCCATGCGCGCCGCATCGATGAGCGACTGGGGCACGGACTGAAAAAACTGCCGGAAGAGAAGGATGCCAAAGCCGCTCATCATGCCGGGCACGATCAGGGCCAGATAGGTGTCGGTCCAGTGCAGCTTGACCATGAGGATGTAGAGGGGGATCATGGTCAACTGAAAGGGGATCATCATGGTGAAGAGGATGACCATCACCATCAGCTCGCGGCCCCGGAAGCGCAGGCGGGAGAGGGCATAGCCCACCATCGATCCGAAGAAGAGGACGGATGCGGTGATGGATGTGGAGACGATCAGGCTGTTGAGCAAGGCGCGCAGGATGGGGATTTTGGCGAAGACCTGCTCGTAGCTGGACAGGGTGACGCGCGAGGGCAGGAGGCCGAAGCCGGGAATCTCCATTTCCGGCTTGAGGGTTGCCGACACCATCCAGAGAAAAGGATAGAGGAAGATGATCGCCCCCAGGATCAGGAGCAGATAAGCGAGTGCGCGTCTCATTCGAGGGCCTCCTGCTCGACCACCCTGCGCTGCACGAGCACAACCGCCAGGATGATAAAGGCGAAGAAGAAACCGAGGGTGGCGGCATAACCCATGCGGTTGAAATAAAAGGCCTGTTTGTAGATGTAAAGCATGGCCGAGAGGGTGCGGTTCATGGGGCCGCCGCCGGTCAGCACATAGGGCTCGACGAAGAGGCTGAAGCCGCCGATGGTGGAGAGGATCAGGACCATGAGCACGGCCGGATTGAGCATGGGCAGGGTGATATGGCGGAATTTTTGCCAGGCGGAAGCGCCGTCGATCCCGGCCGCTTCATAGAGCCAGGACGGAATATTCTGCAGGCCGGCGAGGAAAAGGATGACGTAGAGGCCGACATTTTTCCAGGTCGCCATCAGGGCCACCGAGGGCATGGCCCATTCAGGACTGGTCAGCCATGGAATTTTGGCCAGGCCGATGCGATTCAGCATGAGATTGAGGATGCCGTTCTCAAAGGAAAAAAGCTGCTGCCAGAGGAGGGAGATGACAATGCCCGATACGACGACGGGCATGAAATAGGCGGCGCGGAAAAAGCCGCGCGCGCGGATTTTTTCGTTCAGAAGCACAGCGAATAAAAGCGCCAGGCCAATCTGCAGGGGAATATGGATGACGAGAAAATAGAGGGTGTTGAGGATCGCCTGCCAGAAGAGGTTGTCCTGGAAAAGCCGCACGAAATTGCCCAGTCCCACCCAGCGCATCGGGGTATAGATATCCCACTCGTGAAATACCAGCACCAGCGAAAAGATCAGAGGCCAGGCCATGAAAAAGGCGAAATAAACCCAGTAGGGCAGCGAGAGCAAAAGGCCGGTGCGGCCGCTGCTGTCTTTGATTCTGTTTTGCCCTTTTTTCAATACGCATCTCCCCCCGATGTGCCGGGGTTCTGGCAGCATCCGGATGGCACAGTTCCGGTTTTCATTTCACTTTCCGCATTCATCTTTTGTCCCCGGGTCCCCAATAAAAAGTGCGATGGCTTTCAGCGCAGGATCTGCCGCGCGCGTTCAGCGGCGCGGTGCACCGCCTCCTCCGGGGTCCGCCGGCCGAGAACACAGCAGGCCTCGAACTCTTGCGAGATGGCATCAAAGACCTCTCGCAGCTCGGGGGCGTTGTCGACTCCCAGAGTCCGGGGGGCCTGCTCCGCAAAGTGGACCATCCTGGGGTTCGCTTTAAAATATGGCAGATAAAGCGAATCGTTTAAAAGATCCCGGCGGATCGGCAGCTGGCTGGCGGTCTGCAGGAGCGCCAGATCCTGCCGGCGCGAGACCAGAAATTTGACGAATTCCCAGGCCGCCCGGGGATTTTTACAGGTGGTAAAGATGGCGATGTTTTTGGGGTCGCCATAGGTTACGACCGGGCCCGATGCGCCGTCCGGCAGCGGAATCGGCGCATAGTCGAATTCAAATCCCTCCGGCTTGAACTTGTCGACGTGGGCGATGTTCCACGGGCCGGTGATGTGCGTAGCCACCTGACCTGACAGAAAGGTGTCACCCTGAAAGGTGGCCGTGGGAAAAATGGCCAGTTCGAAACAGCGGCGGAAGAAGCGGAAGACCTCGACCGCCGCCGCGTTTTCGAAAACTATCTGCCGGTTTTTCACCAGGGTCTGGCCGCCGGAGGCCGCCAGATAAAAGGTATAAAAATCAAAGTAGCGGAGCCACCATTTAACGTTGATATCGACGTAGAGCATCCACTGGTCAATCTGCCCGTCTCCGGTCACATCCCGCGTCAGGGCCTGGCCGGCGCGGATGAATTCGGAGTAGGTGGCGGGAGGATGCGCGAAACCGGCCTCACGCAGGCGGCGGACATTGTATTCCATCATGATCGGATTGGTCTTCCAGGGCATCTGATAGATGCGGCCGTCGTCGTGCTGAAAGGCCTCTCTCTGTCCGGCCGGCAGGCGCGCTGCGGCCAGGGAATCGAAATCGGCGAAGGAATCCAGCGGCACGAGGGCTCCGGCGCGCACGAACTGCCCGACCGCGCCCGGCCAGATGTTCGAGCAGATATCCGGCGTGGTTTTGCCCACCACTGCGGCCAGCAGCACCTCTTCGGTCGATTGGCTCTCGGGGATCGGCTGCACGGTGACCGGCATGGCGGGATGCGCATCGTTCCACTCCGCGGCCGCCAGCGTGGCCAGTTCGATCTCCTGGGCGTTGGCCGCCGGCCAGTAGACCAGCCCCTCGTGCCCGGCGTTACCATGTGAACCGCCCCGGCATCCGCCCAGCAGCGCCGCGGCGCCGAGCACGGTCACACTCCACGCCAGGGGATGGCAGCGGATAATATTTCGAAAAAAGCGGCTCATAACTTGTTTACTCCTGCCCCTGGTCGAAGCGGATCTCCACCTCTTCGCGGCTTTGTCTCAGCTTTGTCCGGATGAGAATCTCGCGCACACCGCCGTGGTGCGTGACCGACAACTCCCTGCCGGCGCCCGCCTCGCGCTGGGGTTCAGCTGGCGAAACCACAGCCAGCTCCACGTTTTGGCCGGTGAGGCCCCGCAGGCCGATGCGCAGGGACCTCTCGCGCTCATTGTAATGCACCGTTTCGATGGTGCAGTCGGCTGAAGCCAGGTAGGGGGTCAGCGGCAGGCCGCGCTCGAGCAAAAGTTTGCGGCGAGGTGATTCCGTCTCCGGAAAAGGCATCACCGCCGAGTGGAACGGCCGCCCGTCCGCTTCAATGCGTCTGAACCACGGGCCTTCGCCGCGCCAGACCACCCGCACTCCGCGGCCATGGAGCATCACATCGCAGCGGATCTCCCGCCAGCCCTGCGGCAGTTGGGGAGTGAAATAGAGATTCCATTCATTTTCCCGCAGCCCGGCCAGCTGATAGAGGGCGTGCAGGAACCAGCCGCCGGCCCAGAGGAAGGTGGGCTTGTCGATCTCGCCGTAGCGCGGCGAAGCGGGATCGGCATTGCGGTACTCGAAGAATGCGGGCTGCCCGCGGGGTGAACGGCTTATACCCTCGAGCGTGAGATATTTTTGCAGGACCTCCCGGGCCGATTCGGGCTGGCCGGCGGCCAGATGCCCCAGGGCATACCAGACGATGCCATGCGGCCAGACGCCGCCGTTGAGGTAGAGGCCGGGGGCGCCGACCTGGCCGGGCAGGAATTCATAGAGTTCGTTGTATTGGTCAAAATCCATCGGCGCGGCGATGCGGATGCCGAGATGGCGGTCGAGCAGCTCAACCTCGGCGGTTTTCATCAGCCGGGCGGAGCGCTCGCCGTCCAGCATCTTCCAGGCGGCGGCTAGCAGCGAGCCGGCATAGTAGTGCCGGTCCACCGCACCGCCGGCAAGGCCGTTGAGCAGGAATCCGGCCTGCTCGTCCCACAGCTTTTCGCCGAGACGCCCCCGCAGGCGGTCCGCCAGTTCAAGATTTTTCGCGAGCGGTTCTTCAGGCCAGCCCAGCACTCCGCCGATAAAGGTGTACTCCCGCAGGGCGCGGACCATGAGGATGGTGATGTAGGCGCGGGCGCCCCAGGAGTGGCCGATGTCCCACCAGTCGGGCTGCCAGGCGTACATCAGGTCGTCGCTGCCCCGGTTCTCCAGCATCATCCGCAGGCTCTTCTCCAGCATCGGCGCCAGCTGCCGTACAGTGGCGTAATCCCCGCTGTGGCGCAGGTAGGAGGCGGTCAGGAGGATGAACCAGAGGTGGTTCCAGTTGTCCGCAGAACAGAACTCGGTCTGGTAACCCGTGTCGCGCCAGTAGTAGGCATGGGGCAGGATCGAATCGGCCCTGGCCAGGCTGAGAAGATAGAGCAGGTCGCTTTTAACACGATCGCAGTCAAAAAAGACGGCGCCCAGGTCTGTCAGCAGGAGGTCGTGGGTGAAGAAAAAATTGTATTCAGCCGG
>Ga0116149_1003154_pt1 | contig 17287 bp, 9 predicted proteins | sample AD_UKC057_MetaG_FD_89787 | JGI IMG/M metagenome (GOLD analysis project Ga0116149, IMG submission 89787) | Active sludge microbial communities of municipal wastewater-treating anaerobic digesters from USA - AD_UKC057_MetaG | ecosystem: Engineered > Bioreactor > Anaerobic > Digestate | place: USA... | reverse complement strand
TCAGCGAGGTGGCCTCGGTGGGCGGGTTCGCCCGCGAGTACCAGATCGACGTGAACCCCGACGCCATGCGGGCCTACAAGGTAACGCTGCCGGAGGTGTTCGCGGCCGTCAAGGGCTCGAACCTGGACGTGGGGGCTCGCAGCGTGGAGTTGAACAAGACCGAGTACTTCGTCCGCGGGGTGGGGTTCATCAAGTCGGTCAAGGACATTGAGAACAGCGTCATCAAAGTCAATGACGACGTGCCGGTGAGCATCGCCCAGGTGGCGACGGTGACGCTGGGCCCGGCCTTGCGGCGCGGAGCGCTGGACAAAGAGGGGGCCGAGGCGGTCGGCGGGGTGGTGGTGGCTCGCTACGGGGCCAACCCGCTGGCAGTGATCAAGAACGTCAAGAAGAAGATCCAGGAGTTGGCGCCCGGGCTGAAGACCAAGGTGATCGTGGACGCGAACAAGGTCTCGCCGGACCAGGTGCGGGCCTTCGCCAGGGCGCACGGATTCGAGGCGTACTCGGGAGGCGAGATGAACCAGGAGGCGTGGCTGGCCTACCTGCAGTCGACCCCCCGCGACGCGCGGCTGAACTGGGCCCTGGCGGGCTGGCTGCCGTTTCCACGAGATGCCCTGCCGGGCCGGTGGCCCGACTGGGTCACCACCAGCCAGGTCACCGTCGTGCCCTTCTACGACCGCACGGGGCTGATCTACGAAACGCTGGGCACGCTCAACGACGCCCTGATGCAGGAAATCATGGTCACGTTGCTGGTGGTGATCGTCATGATGGTTCACCTGCGTAGCAGCGCGCTGATCGGGGCCATGCTGCCGCTGGCGGTGCTCATGTGCTTCGTGGCCATGAAGCTGTTCGGCGTGGACGCCAACATCGTGGCCCTCTCGGGCATCGCCATCGCCATCGGCACGATCGTCGACATGGGGATCGTGATCTGCGAGAACATCCTGCGCCACTTGGGTGAGGCCCCGAGCGACGCGCCGCGCCTGGAGGTGGTCCACCGGGCGGCCAGCGAGGTCGGCAGCGCGGTCCTGACCGCGGTGGCCACCACCGTCGTGGGCTTCCTGCCCGTGTTCACCATGATCGGGGCGGAGGGAAAACTCTTCAGGCCGTTGGCCTTCACCAAAACCTTCGCCCTGATCTCCTCTATTGTCATCGCCCTGACCGTCCTGCCGCCGTTCGCGCTGATGTTCTTCTGCGGTGGCATCGGGCGCAAGCTGTTCCGCTGGGTGCTCTACGGCGGTCTGGCCACCGCGGGGGCTGTCCTGGGCGCTTACGGGGCGGCCACGGGCTCGCTGCCGATCGCACTGGGTGGAGCGGCGCTGGTCCTGCTGGCGGCCTTTGGCCTGCTGCGCGACCGGCTGCCCGGGTGGCTGGTCCGCTTGGCCCCATGGCTGGCCAACGCGGCGGCGGTGCTGTTGATCGGCCTGCTGTTGACCCAGGACTGGGAACCGCTGGGCCCCCAGCCGGGGCTGATGCGGAACTTCATCTTCGTGGCTGTCCTGGTCGGCGGGCTGCTGGGGTTCTTCCACCTCTTCCGCCTGGCCTACCCGTACGTGCTCAGGTGGGCCCTGGACCACAAGGTCGTATTCCTGGGTGTGATCTGCGCGATGATATTCTTCGGATACACGGTCTGGCTGGGCATGGATACCACGATGGGGTGGATCCCAGCTGCGGCGGAAAAGGTCGGCGTGCCGCAGGAGACGACCCGCTCGATGACCTTCTGGGTAAATGCGAAAGAGAAGCTCCCCGGCGTGGGCAAGGAGTTCATGCCCTCGCTGGACGAGGGCTCGTTCCTCTACATGCCCACAACGATGGTCCACGCGTCGATCGGCGAGGCCATGGACGTGCTCAGCCAGCAGGACCAGGCGCTGACGGCGATTCCGGAGATCGAGTCGGCCGTCGGCAAGATCGGCCGGGTGGAGAGCCCGCTGGACCCGGCCCCGATCTCGATGGTCGAGACGATCATCAACTACAAGAGCGAGTATCGCACCGACAAGGACGGTCGGCGGATCAACTTCCGCGAGGCCCGCGAGGGCGAGAGCGTCGTGCTGGACGTCTCGGGCACGGCCTTCGCCGCGGACGAGACGGGCGAGCCGATCCCGGACCCGGCCGGCCGGCCGTTCCGCCAGTGGCGTTCTGGCATCCGCACGCCGGATGACATCTGGAAGGAGATCGTCAAGGCCGCCCAGATCCCCGGCTCGACGTCGGCGCCCAAGCTCCAGCCCATCGCCGCCCGCATCGTCATGCTCCAGAGCGGCATGCGCGCTCCCATGGGCGTCAAGATCAAAGGGCCCGACCTGGCGACCATCGAGAAGGTCGGCTTGCAGGTCGAGCAGTACCTCAAGCAAGTGCCCAGCATCGAGCCGGCCGCCGTCATCGCCGACCGGATCGTGGGCAAGCCTTACCTGGAGATCGTGCCCGACCGCTCGGCGCTCAACCGCTACGGCGTGAAGATCAAGGACTTCCAAGACGCGGTGGAGGTGGCGATCGGGGGCAAGAAGGTCACTACCACCGTCGAGGGGCGCGAGCGGTTCGGCGTCCGCGTCCGCTACCAGCGGGAGCTGAGAGACCAGATCGAGACCATGGGGCGCATCCTGGTGGCCGGCAAAGGCGGCGTGCAGGTGCCCATCAGCCAACTCGCCGAGATCCGCTACGTTCGCGGGCCGCAGGTCATCAAGAGTGAAGACACGTTCAAGACGGGCTACGTCCTGTTCGACATGAAGGAAGGCCAGGCCGAGGTCGACGTGGTCGAGCAGGCCCAGGCCTACCTGCGGAGCAAGATCGACAGCGGTGAGTTCTCCCTGCCGCCCGGCGTGAGCTACAGCTTCGCGGGCAGCTACGAGAACCAGATCCGCGCCCAGACGACGCTGATGATCGTCCTGCCGCTGTCGCTGTTCGTGATCTTCCTGCTGCTGTACTTCCAGTTCCGCTCGGTGGCCACCACGCTGCTGGTGTTCATCGGCATCTTCGTGGCCTGGTCGGGCGGGTTCATCCTCATCTGGCTGTACGGGCAGGACTGGTTCCTGAACTTCACGGTCTTCGGCGTGCACATGCGGACGCTGTTCCAGGTGCATCCGATCAACCTGTCGGTGGCGGTATGGGTGGGGTTCCTGGCCCTGTTCGGCATCGCCAGCGACGACGGCGTGGTCATCTCCACCTACCTGGACCAGGTGTTTCGCGCCCGGCGGACCACCAACAAGAGCGAACTCCGCGCCGCCACGGTGGAGGCGGGCAAGCGCCGCGTCCGCCCGTGCCTGATGACCACGGCCACCACCATCCTGGCCCTGATCCCGGTGCTGACGTCGACCGGTCGCGGCTCGGACGTGATGGTGCCCATGGCCATCCCCAGCTTCGGCGGGATGGTGATCGAGGTGCTGACCATGCTGACAGTGCCCGTGCTCTACTGCCTGGTCAAGGAGATCAAGCTCCGCCTGGACATGAAGGACGAGCTGCTGGCCGCGGGCGCCGAACCGGCGCCGGGCGCCTAGCATGGCCGACCCCGGACGGGTCTGCTATCCGGCATTCGATTTGGGCAACACCCTTCCCTGTGCGCCAAGTGCGGCATAGAATCAAGACTACTGGAAAGGACCTTGGCATGATCATTCGCCTCTGGGCGCTGCTCCCCCTGGCGGCGGTGTTGGCGGGCTGCGCCGCCGGATTCAACGAAGGGGCTTACCAGGACTACGTCCGCAAGCAGAGCTTCTACCTGAACCAGCCGTACGTCTCGGCCGCCACGACCGCCCCGGCCAGCCGGCCGGCCGAGCCGGAACTGGCAGCCGGCTCGACCCTGGGCGACTATCTCCGCTATGCCGCCCTGCACAGCCCCGAGCTGGAATCCGCCTTCGACGCATGGAAGGCGGCCCTGCAGCGAATCCCGCAAGTGCGGGCGCTGCCCGATCCCCGCTTCACCTACCGCCACTACATCCACGAGGTGGAGACCCGCGTCGGGCCGCAGAAGAATTCCTACGAGCTGGCCCAGACCTTCCCCTGGCTGGGCAAGCTGAACCTGCGCGGGGACGTGGCCGCCGAGGAGGCGCGGGCGGCCTTCCACCGTTTCGAGGCCGTGCGTTTGCGACTGTTCTTCCGCGTGCACAAGGCCTACGACGAGTACTACTACCTGCGCCGAGCCATCCAGATCACCGAGCAGAACATCGAGCTGCTCAACCAGGGCGAGGCGATCGGGCGCCGGCGCTACACCGTAGGCGCCGGCAGCCATCCGGACGTCATCCGGGCGCAAGTCGAGCAGGGCAAGCTGGCTGACCGGTTGACCACGCTCCAGAAGATGCGTGCGCCGATCGTGGCCCGGCTGAACGCGGCGATGAACCGTTCCGTTGGCGCAGAGCTGCCCTGGCCGGCGCAGATGCCCGTTGCCGTCGGCGACTGGACCTCGCAACAGCTCGTGAAGTGGGCCGGCGAGGCCAACCCCGAGGCCCAGGCCCTGGACCGCCAGATCGCAGCCCGCCGCAAGGGCGTCGCCCTGGCCCGCAAGGAGTACTTCCCGGACGTCACGGTCGGAACGAACCTGATCGAGACGGGCTCCGCCCGCGGGGCCATGCGTCCCAGCGACAGCGGCCAGGACGCCCTCATCGCCATGGTTTCGGTGAACATCCCCATCTGGTGGAACAAGATCCAGGCGGGCATCCGCGAGGCCCGCTGGCTCCACCACAAGGCCCGCATGGACAAGGCGGCCTTTCTCAACACGCTGTCTGCCGACCTGGAGACGGCCCTGTTCGAGTTCCAGGACGCCGGGCGAAAGGTCAGCCTCTACCGCGACACGTTGCTGCCCAAGGCCGAGCAGGCCCTCCAGGCCACCAACGCCGCCTACAGCACGGGCAAGGCCAACTTCCAGGACTTCCTCGACGCCCAGCGGGTGCTGCTGGAGTTCCAGTTGTCATTCGAGCGCTCGCTGGTGGATCGGGCCCAGCGAATGGCCGAGTTGGAGATGCTCGTGGGCAAGCCCCTGCCGGCAAGCCATATGGCCCAATGACAGGAAGTCCGAATTGCCGTAAAGTGAATCTCGCGCCGTTGCTGCGCCGCATGGAGGGGTGAGCTGCGAGAGGGGACAAGACAGCGGCCGGGGCCGACGGCTGCTCGCCGCCGACCCCGGACCGGGCGCACAGGGCATCCGCCAATCAGTGGGTGGTCGCGGCGGCCAGTTTGGCCTTCTTCTCGGCGTCGGTGAGGTTGTCCCACTTCGGGAAGCAGCCGGGGCAGCAGAAGCCGACGGTCTTGCCCTCGAAGGTGCGGGTCAGCTTGGGATTGACCTTGCCGCCCATGATGGGGCATCGGTCGTTGACCGGGGCGCCCGCCGGCTGGAGCTCGGCCTTCAGGGCAGCCAGCAGATGCTTGGCCTTGGTCAATTCGGCGGCGGCTGTCTTGGCGTCGCCATCCTGGGCCGCCGTCAGGGCGGCCGTTATGCGGTCCTCCAAGGCCTGGAGGTGATGAGCAGCCGAGGCGGCTGGCGCCTTGTCTTCTTTGGCTGCCGTCGCCATCGTGTGGCCGGCATGCCCGCTTCCGCCGCAGCCGCCACAGCCGGCCGCCCACGCCCAGCCCACGGCCAGGCCCATGACCGCCAATGCCGCAATCCCGATTCCAAATGCCGTTTTCGTCATCGCTGATCTCCTGTTCGCAACAGTCACGCAAGGGGCGCCTCCGGGCGAACCACGCGTCCGCCGACGCCTATATCACATTGAACGTCTCATCCGCCCCAGAGGTTCCGCAAAGCCCATTCTTCTTTGAGGCAGCAGTCATCGCCGATCGGCCATGTTCTGATCCGCTCTTTTGGCGAACTCCCCGGCCGCCAAGCCGATAGAATGGGGGTGAATCTCTTGTGCCTGCCTGCCGGCAGGCTGGGCGGGGGGAACCTTGTGGCTGCTTCATCCGTTTCTGATAGTGGAAGACCGTAAGACATGGCCGACAGGAAAGCTTTCGAGGAGCTTGCCATGCCGCTGCTGCCCGTGATGTACCGGGCGGCGACGGCCTTCGCCGGGAATGAGCCCGACGCCCGCGACCTGGTCCAGACCGTCTACCTCAAGGCGCTGGAGCGGTTCGACCGGTTCGAGAACGGCACCAACTGCAAGGGCTGGATGATGCAGATCATGCGGAACACGTGGATCGACCAACTGCGGCGGCGAAGGACCGCCGGACCCCAGGTGAGCCTGGAGGCGGACCTGTTGCCCGCCCCCGACGACCGGCCGGACGAGGTCGACCTCCGCGAGCTGCTGGAGCAGTTCTCCGACAGCGCGATCATCCGCGTGCTGCAGGAACTGCCCGACTCGCAGCGGATGGCCCTGTACCTGACCGACGTGGAGGGGCTGGACCAGAACGAGGTGGCCGCCATCCTCGACATCGCCGTCGGGACGGTCAAGAGCCGCGTCAGCCGGGCGCGAAGCGTGCTGCGAGAGAAGCTTCAGGCCCATGCCCGCGACATGGGCTTCGTGGGGAGACGATCATGACCCACCTGAGCGACGACCAGATCGAGACGCTGCTGGAAGACCCGCAAGCGGTCGACGAGCACTCCCGGACCTGCTCGCACTGCCGCCGACGCCTGGACGACGCTTGCGCCGTCAAGGCCCGGTTGGTCAGCGCATTTGCCTCCGTCCAACCCGACGCGATGCTCGTGCACCTGATCACAGCCTCGCTGCGCGGCGCCAAATCCGCCGGGGCCGTCTTTCCCAGGCGATTGTCTCTCTTTCGGTGGGCCTCCTCGCTGGCTGCCGCCGCCGCGCTGGTTGCCCTGGCTGCGGGGTTGACGCTGTACCTGACTCCACAGCAGGCGACCGCCGGGCTGGCGGAACTCGCCCAGATCCACCAGGACAACCTGCTGGCCGAGCACCACGGCGACGGGCCTGGTTCCCCCGCGGAAGTGGCCGACCACCTCCGCAAAGAGCTGGGCTTCGCGCCCGCCATGCCCAAGCTGGGGGCGGGCATGGAGATGCGAAGCTGCTGCGTCGCCCACTTCCGCAACCGCCCGGTGGGCAGCTACGTCTTCCGTAGCGGCAAGGGGCTGGTCTCCATCGTTGTCCTGAAGGACGAGGCCCGCTCGCTGGGCCTGAAGGACAAGAGCAAACTCGGCGGGCGGACCTACTACAGCGGCGTGTTCGGCCGGTGCCACCTGGCCTCGGCCCAGGACGACGGCTACGCCTACGTCGCCATCGGCTGCGACGCCGGAATCCCCTGGCTGACCGAACTCCTGCAGGACCTGCTCGACCGGAGCAAGTAGCCTCACTGCGCTGCCGTCATTCCCAACTCCGCTCCTCACTCGATGACATAAACACTCGCCATGGGCCACTGTCCGGCCGGGAGGGTCGTGGCGGCCGTTGTGGGCATGTCCCGCTGAGGCGTCTGGAGGATGTGACTACCTGCTTAAGCCTCCGCCTCTGGCGGAGAGCCCCGTAGAGGTTCGGAGCGTTTGTAAAGGGCGGAGCAGAAACCGTGGCGCGGGCGGGCTGAGCACGTAGCGCCCACGCGTAGGTCTACCCCGGACCGCCCGGAGGTGTCGAGGCTTCAGGTCTCTGTTCTCTCTGTTCGCTTGCGTCGAATCCGTCACTGGCTGTCTCGCGACCGGCAACTTTCCCCCTGGCTTTGGCGATATGCACCAGACCCTTGCTCCGTCTCCGCTTCATGAAACCCGTCCGAATCGCCCAGATTTGGCCAAAGGCAAACAAGCCTCTGGCCTTTTCTCTGGGGTGAACGCCCGGCTCGAAGCATCCGCTGAAACGTCGCCCGTAACGCACGTTGCGGAAGTCTGTTGCGGCAGCACGCCTGGCGAGCCCTGCCGCAGCCCATCCCGGCCCTGTTAACCGCGAGAGCGCTCGCGGAGAGCGTTTTCGCGCCGCTCTCGGACTCTCTGTCGCGTCGGCGGCTTCCTATTTAACAGGAGGGTAGGAAACGGGCGCCTTGTCCGGGATTCTTCGCTACTGCGGCAATCCTCGCATGAGTGCGGTCGGCTTGTTGCACGCGACTTAAGTAAACGGGCGGGCCGCAGGGGTCCGCCCATTCACGTTGAATTCGTCTCTTCTTCGGCTGCGCTGTCAGGCCGCCCGTCTCCGGCGGACGTACCCGCCCAGACCCGTGACGGCCAGGCCCAGGAGAGCCATCGTGACCGGCTCGGGCACCTGCGAGTTCAGCACCAGCGTTCCGTTTTCGCTCGTGCGGGTGAAGTAGTAATCGACGTTCCAGTCGTGCAGCGGGATGTACGTCTGCCCGTTGAACGTCACCTGCGACGGTCCGGTGCCGAGGATGTAGTACTCGAAGTCGCCGTCGGCGATCTGGCTGAGCAGGTCGCCCGTGGTCACCGCAAAGCCGCCCGCGAACGTGTCGCCGGCGTTGAGCGCGGTCACGCCGAGGTAGATGCCCACGGTGTTGTCGGCCGACAGGGGCTGGGCGAAGGGCGTCGCTCCGGTCAGATTCAGCACGTCGTTGCCGCTGGTCGAGCCGGTGGGGTTGGTGTATTCGAAGCCGAAGTCGAGCCCGCCGGCGGGGTTGACCGAGTCGGCCGTCAGCGTGCCGGGGCTGCGGGCGGGGCTGACCAGACCGGCGCCGCTGATCTGGCCGGCGAGGCTGCCCGTGCCGCCAAGGACGCCGCCCGCGTTGACGATGACCGACCCACTGGCCAGGCTACCGTCGACCAACAGCGTGCCGGCGAGAATCGTCGTGTCGCCCCCGTAGGTGTTCACGCCGGCCAGGAGCAGCGTGCCGTTGCCGACCTTTTCCAGCGTGCCGTTGCTCAGCGCGCCGCCGTAAGTCGTGTCGGTGTCGTTATTGCCGATCCGGAGAGTCTTGCCGCCCATGTTCAGATTCCGGGTCCCTTGCAGGCCGCCCAGGGTGAACGTGGCGGGGCTCGCACCCCACGAGACCAGGCCGGCATCGCCGCTCTTCATGTCCAGGGTGCTGTTCTGCAACGCCAAGGCATCGGCTATCTGCAGCGTGCCGGTGCTGATGGCGGTCGTGCCGTGATAGGTGTTGGCGGCATTGAGGATCAACACGCCGGCGCCCGTCTTCGTCAAGCTGCCCACGCCGCCGCTATCCGATAGCGCTCCATCCATCTGGGCGAGGGCGGCATGGGAATCCGTCTTGAGGCTCTCCACGTCGATGGTGCGCGTGGCGTCGCCGCTGTTGGCCAGATCGATGGGGTTCTTCCAGATCACCGTGCTGGTGACAGTGGTGCTGTTGTTCAACTCGGCTCCGCCAAACACGAGTTTGGAGCCGTCCTGCACGAAATACTGCTGCCCCCAGGCAAGTGCGTCAGGAGTTGCGTTTCCGCCGAGATTGACGGTCAGCGTCGGGGAGGATGTGGACAAGGCGCCGAAACCGCCGTCTCCGATCCATTGGACCTGGCCCGCGCCGGCGCCAAGCGAACTGGTGAAAGAAGGAATCAGATAGTCACCGCTGGTGGAGCCGGCCTGAACGGCCAGCACGCCATTGTGGAGCGTCAGATTGCCGGTTGTCAGGCTGATCGCGCCGGCGGCCGTTGACCAGAAAGACGCCACGCCGTTCTGGATGGTCAAGGGACCGGTCTGGGTGGAGTTCTTGAAATTGAGGCGTCCCGCCGTAGTGCTCGCGGCATATCCGCTGGGGCCTGCTACGGTCAGCGCGCCCCCGCCGGCCACATTCCCCCAGGTATAACCGGCATAGGGGGCAATGAGATAAGCCGAGGGACCTGACAGAATGGTGCTGCCATAGCCAGGCTGGGCAGTGAACGTCCCTGCCGTCGCGCTAATCGGGGAGGAACTACTGGACGTGAACGTTCCACCGTATAGACTATAGGCAGATATCGTGTTGGCGTTGATCTGCAAGCCGGCCATGTCCAGCGTGCCGGTCCCGTATACGTTGATCGCGCTGCTCGAATACATGAACGGCGCGGCCCCCAGCTTCAACGTTCCTTCATTGACGTTGACCACCTTCGTCGTGGAACCAAACTTCTGCCTGGCGGTGAAGTACAATGTGCCGGCCCCGTTCTTGTTGAAGGGACCGGCATTGGTCAGACATGTTCCAATGGTTGCCGTAACGCCGGAATCGACGGTGACCGCGGCAGCGCCGGCGCCAAGGGTGACCGTTCCGGTGCCGGTCAACGTATAGCCGCCCGTGGCGAAGTACAAATTGCCGGCGCTGGTGACGCTCGCGTCAACGGTAACCGTGCCGCCGGCGACACCTTGGAAATAGGCGTCGTGCGCGGCGTCGTTGGGCCAGTTCGTCACGCCGCCGCCGGTGTTGCTGGAAGACCAGTTGTTGCCGCTGAGATTCCACGTGCCGCCGCCGCCGAGGTTCGTGCCGTCGCCGTACCAATAGTAGGGAGTCTGGGCGGCCGGTGCTTGGAACGCCCCAAAGAGAAGGGATGCCGTCGCAAGGAGGACTGCAAGTCTCGTCGCACACATGATAGACCTCACTTCTGCCATAAAGGCAATAGAGGCCGCAAGTCTCGGCCTACGCGGCCCTTGCGGACTCAACCAGGCCCTCCGTTTGCGTATACTGTAAATATTATCCGCAGGTTCCGGATTTCTGTCAAGTGCCTGCGTCATTCCTTTCTTGGGCTTTTCCGCAGGTTTTTACCTGAGGGCGGTCGATCCGTGTTTGTGGCCATTACCCCGGGATTCGCCGGATGACCTGCCCGGCTCAGGCCGTGGCGAAGCAGGCCATGCGGCGGATTCGGGGCTCGGCCGTCGATGACGTGACCCGCAGCCGGATCTTTGCCACCTCGACCGGGTCGAAGCGGTGGATCCATTTGTGGCCGATGGACCGGCCCTTGGCAAGCTCCCGCCAATTGTCGCCGCCGGTGAGCCCCTCGACGGTGTATTCGCGGACGCGCTCGCCCTGGGCGATCTGCTCCTGGAGGACGACGTGATCGATGCGCCGGGGCCGCGGCAGGGCGAGTTCCAGCGCGGCGCCCTTGCCGCTTGTTTCCGCGACGGCCTTGCCGAAGCGGCGCTTGAGTTCCTTGCCGAAGGCGAGCATGGCGTCGATGTCCGCCTGCGGCACGACGCCATCGGGGTCGACGGCGATGCCGACGACCATGTTGCTGTTGCGGCCGACGGAATTGTAATAGACGGTCATCAGTTCGTCGGCGGTGTATATGCCTCTCTCTTTGTTCGGGAACCAGTACCAGTCGTGGACGCCGCGCCGGCCGCGAATGGGGATGTCCACCATGGCGGGGCACCAGTAGTTCCCGTTCGGGTCGCCGGAGTGGAGGAGCTTGCGGTGCTCCGGCGTCTGCATCCACTGCTTATGTCCTACCCGGCCGCCCGGCAGGATGGGCATGGTGGCATAGTTGGGGTTGCCGGCATGGCCAGATTCGTTGCCGACCCAGCGGACGTCGGCGCGGTAGGTGCCGGAGTAGAAGACGCTGTCGGGCTGGTTCTTCTCGAAGATGGGGACAAGGTCGGCTCCGCCTTCGGACGGCGTGATGCTGCCGGAGTCCATCCAGATCTGGATCAGCGGGCCGTACTTACGCGTGAGTTCGTCCATCTGCCGCTCGCAGATGCGGTTGTAGGCGGCCTGCTCGGGCGTGCCCTTGCCCTTGCCCCAGTTCACGTAGTATTTCCACACCTGGTGATAAGCGTTGATGTGGACGCTGTAGTAGAAACCGCAGCCGATGTTGCGCTTGCGGCAGGATTCGGCGAAGTCGGCGGCGACGTCGCCCTTGCCGTTCTTCCAGGCGGCCTGTTTCAGGCCGTAAGGGTAGGCATCGCTTTGCCACTGCATGAAGCCGCTGAAATGGTGAGCGGTGAAGACGGCGTAGCGGACTCCCGCGTCGCCGGCCCAGTCGAGCCATTGCTCGGTGTCGAGGCTCTTGGGGTTGTAGAGTTTGGGGTCGTGGACCTTTCGCAGATTGTGGTTGCCCACCGCGGTGGGAAGGATGAAGTCGTAGAGCAAGCCGATCTCGGCTTCCTGCCAGCGGATCTGGGCGGGGGAGGGCAAGGGGTGGGGCTTCGCGCCGCCGGCGACGGTTGGGGCTGGCGGGCTGTCTTCGGCGGCTTGGAGCGATCCAAGCGCCGTCAGGGAGAGCGCTCCAGCCCCCGCCTTGAGCAAAGTGCGCCGCGCGATCATGAGAGCGTCTCCACTTCTATCCAGGTTACCCGGGGAAAGACTTGCAGTGTCCGACTTTTCCCAGTCACGGCCGACCTGAACACGATCCAGATTTGCGGTGATCGCCACTATAGCCTCGCGCCCGCCTCGCGTCTACCGCCCGGGCTCCGGTTGCGGCGCGGGCTCTTCCGGCTCTCTGCGTCAAGTGACTGGCAAACGGGCGGGCCGCATGGACCCGCCCGTTTGCGTCGCGAAGGAAGGTTGTCGCCTCTGGTCGTCACGCCGTGCGGCGTCGGCGAAGGTAGCCGCCCAGACCTGTCGCGGCCAAGCCCAGCAGGGCCAGCGTCGCCGGCTCGGGGACCGTGCCAACCAGACCATTACCGTTGTCGTCCAGCACGAGCTGATAGGCTCCGCCGCCGAGATACAGGACATCCCCCGCCGAACCATCCAGCCCAGAGGCATTGATCCACGTCAGGTCGCCAAACGCTTCGTCGCCTGTCCCGGCGGCAAACAACTCGAACAGCCGATTGGCGTCGCTGACGCCGTACTGGAGGCCCGGTTCGACGGCCAAGGTATACAGCGCCCGCGCTTCTGCAGGACTCAGCCCTACGTCCCAGATACCCAGGTCGTCCACGAGGCCCCGGTAATTGTTGGTCCCATTCGTGCGTTCCGCGCCTATCGCCGCCTCGTTGAACGCGTTGATTGGCGCCGTAGCGCCTCCCACCTGATTGATTCGAATCGTCCCGTTGATCCAAAGTGACTTGTTATTGCCATCCTTGATGTACGTGTAGTGGTTCCAGGCGCCCTTCCATTCGCCTGCGGGGCGATTCACCGTCTGCCGTGTATTGCTGCCACAACAACCACCCGTGTCGAAGTAGACCGTTCCATCGCCCCAAGGCAGGTGGGACATGAACTGTCGATTGCCGTTCTGGTTGAATGAGAATATCGTGTCGTTGCGTGGTTGCTGCGCCGCATCACCGAAGACCCACAACGATACGGTTGCCGCATTGTTGGTGTTCATGGTCTGGAAGGCAGCAACGGGCGCCACAACGACTTCACCCGCAGCGTCGAAATTGACCGCCCGGTCACCGACATTGCCGGTGAAGCCCCCGCCGCTTGCCGTGAAATCGACGCCGCCGCTCGCAGACGCGTTGTTGCCGTTGACACTGCTGTCCGACGCGTCACCGTCAAAGGCGTAATGCGCGAGCAGCCCGGCATCGGCCGAACGTACTGGGCAGCAGACCAGCAATCCGAATGCCAAGGAGACGATCAGAAGAGATCTTGCCGTTGCGCTTGTCGTGGTCATGACAGTCCTTTCCGAGTAACTGATATGAATCCACATTTTGCTTCTCCTTTAGTCAGCCCTTCCCGGATGACGTGCCCGCCCTTTGCAGCGTCTGCGGAGGTAGCCGCCCAGGCCCGTCGCGGCCAGGCCCAGCAGGGCCAGCGTCGCCGGCTCGGGGATCGCCATCAGCCCCAGCGTCACGTAGGCGTCGTTGCCGGAGAACTCCATGTTGGTCAGGTCGAAGGTGATCCGGTCGCCGTTGATGCTGGGCATCAGGTCGGCGACGAGGAAGTCGTAGGCGTTGGTCTCGGAGATCAGCAGCCGGAAGGGGCTGTCCAGCGGGGGCGAGATGCCCAGGTCGCTCAGGTCGAAGGTGAGGCTGTAGTCCACGTCGCCGGTCTCCTGGACGAACCAGACGCGGTCCAGCCGCTCGTCGAAGTTATTCGGCAGATCGCTGCTCACCAGCGAGCTGAAGGGCACGCCGGCTCCGATGAAGTCCTGATGCCCGGCCAGCACCGCCTCGCCGTCGGACAGGGAGTTGTTCCGTTCGGTGACGGTCAGGCCGGAGGATCGCAGGCTGGTCAGCCATGCGTCGTCGCCGTAGTCGATGGCCTCTCCGTTGACCTGGGCGATGCCGCAGACCCCGTTATCGTAGTCGCCGTTGGCGGGCGTGGAGCCGGCATAGAGGCTGTTGGCCAGCAGGCTCGTGCCGTACTTGCTGGCCAGGTGGTTGTGCAGGACGGCGGTCTGGCCCTGGTTCAGGTTGGACGAGGCCAGGGCGCCGACGGCTGAGAAGGAGTCGATGCGGGCCTCGAGCATGTCGCCGTGGGCGAACCAGGTATCGGAGTTGTTGAGGGTGGTGCTGGCGCCGATGCTGAAGGCGGATTCGGTGGCGGTGCGCTCCAGGGTGCGGGCCAGGTCGGCGGCCAGCCAGTTGGAGACCACACTGTTCTGCTTCTGCCCATCCACCCACACCGACATCGTCCCGTTGGGCTCGTAGGTCAGAGAGATCACGTGGGGGGCGTTGTTGTTGATGTTGCCGGAGGTGCCCGTGATAGAGTTGTCGGACTGGAAGCCGGAGGCGTTGGTGCCCGTGTAGGACATGGCCCAGTCGCCGCGCCCGCCGCCGGGCCTCTCGTTTCCGAAAAGCCCCGACCACTGCCAGAAGTTCCCGCCGTGCCCGGCCACGCCGTCACGCGTCTGGAAGACCGTGGTGAACGTGATGGCCCGCGCCCCGCTGGTGGGGTTGGTCCCGCCCAGCGGCACCGAGACGCTGCCGGGAACGGTGAAGTCAGCCCCGGTCGCCAGGTTGCCGTCGTCAAAGGAGTTCAACAGGACCGACCCGTGCGAGTTGACCGTCGCGCCGGCGGCCGGCTGGTTGGTCCGGTACGTGGTGGCCGCCGTCGGGTTGGCGTTGGCGAAGGCCGAGTTGCGGTTGACCCACGTGCCGCTGCCGGCGTAGTCGTCGCCGACCCAGTGCCCGGCCGCCACGTGCCCGCCCACCGGGGCCGCCACGAACGCCCCGCCGCCCACGACGATCTGGAGCCGGCCCACGCTGCCGGTGTTCGAGAATGTCCAGTCCTGGTGGCCGGTCCCGGTCGTGTTGGTCCCGATACCCAGTTCGGTCGGTTCGGTGGTGGTGTTGCCGCCCCAGTCGCTGTGCCCGAAGAGGACCTGCCCGGCCCCGTAGTTGTGGACCTGGAAGGAACCGTGTCCGGCCCCTGTCGAGAACCCGCTGTCGTTCCAGTCGAAGGCGGAGTCGCTGCCGCCGAGGATGAGGGCGTTCCTCGTCGTGGAATAGTTGCTGGGCCACATCTCCAGGTTGACGGTGGAGATGCCCGTGCCCGGGGTGATGGTGGGGTCGTTGGAATAGACGTTCGCGTTGTTGACGATGATCTGGCGGGCGACCGGGTTGTTCACATTGTGAGGGTAGCCGATCCGGCTGGCGTTGGTGTCGAACGCGTCCATCGACACGTACACATACTCGCTGCCGACCTCCAGATAGTAGCCGATCCGGTTATAGGACCCCGTCGCGATGCCGGCGGCGTTGTTCACGGTGTAGGGGACCGGCGTCGTGTTCCGCCAGCCCGGGCTGATGCCGGGAATGTTCAGGTCGTACACCAGTTGGACCCCGGCCTTCTCGCCGGCGGGGATCGAGGCGTTGGTGAAGAAATCCGCCCATCCCGCCGTTGCCGCGCTCAGCAGGAAAGCGACAAACAGAATGCGCGCATACCACCTACGAGTAGACATGTGACCATTCCTTCCTTTCTTCGGATGCACGGGCGTTTCCGTCCCGTACCGGTCGATACCTACCCAGCCCAAGCCTCCTGGGCCGGTCCTTTTTGCGGATAATAGTCTACTCAGCGGGCTGATTACCGTCAATGGGGATTCCGCCTGGCTCATCCCCACTTTCAAGAGGCGCCAACTGCACAGGGCGACCCTGCCCGACCTGTTCTGTGGGTTTGCAGCCTCTCAATGACCCACATCTGCAGTCCCCCGGCCGCCCAGGCCCAACGGGCCAGCGTATGATAGCCCTGGCCTGCCGGAGGTATGGCCTGTCTGCCGAAGGGCCTTTCCCAGGATCTATCCCAGCGGTGCTATTCCTCAAGCGGAGCCTTGCTGTTACGCACAGCTTTACCCCCGCCGCCTTGTGCGGCGGGTGGATCAGTCTGGGCGAGCTAGCCCCGAGCCACGTTCGTCGGGCCCCTGCCGCCTTGTGCGGCAGGTGAACAAGTTTGCCTGCCCTTCATCGCCGATCGCAAGCCGACAGACTTCTTCCCCTGCCGGATGAACCGGCAGGGGCCGGGGAGAGGAGCCCGTCCGCCTGCTAGCCCACCCAGACTTCTTCACCCGCCGGATGAACCGGCGGGGGTTGGGGCCGGCACGCGAAATGGAGGTAGCAGCAAGAACGGAGCTTGGCGGCGGGTGGCCCTTGGGCAAGGCCGCCACACGGGCCAACTGAGAATAGGGCCCCGGTCTCCCACGGACGCCCATCGGAAAAGGCGCTGGTTATTTCTTGCAAGCAGCAGAGAAGTTTGGTATAAGTTCGGTCGCTGGGCCATCTCGATGAGCTTCAGACGCCCAAGCTTCGGGGTGGCCAATCGTTGTGATCCGGCCGGTTGCGTGGGGCAGGCCGACGTTCGACCTCTCCAAACCCTGAGCCTGTCAAAGGGTCGCACCCACCGGTTCACAGAACAAGAGACCCGAGAGTGCCTCACGTCTGGGACTCTCAGACTCTCGCCGCTCTTGGCATGAGACTGGCTCAACCGGAGAACAACCATGGCGAAGAATGCTGCCAACAGGAAGACGACGAAGAAGGTCGCCGGAAAACAGAAGGAGACTAGTTTCCCCCGCGTCCCTCTCAAGAAGGCCCTTCGCATTCCTAAGGCTATTCTTGACCAGAACGCCGGCAATGCTTGCACTCGTGACGAAGCTGCGACCTTTTGCGATTGCAGAGTTACCGGGTCGTTCGGCGTGGAGATCGCCGCAGCAAACAAGTACGGTTTCTTAAGGACGGAAGACAAGAAACTCGAACCATCGGAACTGGCGAAGCAGATTCTGCGGCCAAAGCAGCCGTCGGATGAAATTGATGGCTTACGCCAGGCAATTCTAAAAGCTCCGGGGATTTCGGAAGTCTACTCCCATTATCGGGGCGAGAACCTTCCTGACGACCAGTTCCTCAAGAACACCGCTATCGACAAGTATCACATTTCCGAGGACAAGTATCAGGAATTCCGCACCGTCCTTTTGGAGTCGCTTTCCGATGCAGATATGATCGAAGACCACAACGGAAGCAAGCGCCTTCGGGACATCTCTGACAAGTCCTCAGGGGCCGCAATTGACGAGAAGACCATTAAGCCGGGATTTCCCAGATAGCCCGCCCGACTCCGCCACCGGGCCAGCTTGTTTGTATTGTACCCCCCCCGAATTCTGTCAATCCACATTTTGCACATTCTCCTTCCTGATCCAAGGCCAAAATGC
>Ga0116149_1003153_pt1 | contig 17291 bp, 15 predicted proteins | sample AD_UKC057_MetaG_FD_89787 | JGI IMG/M metagenome (GOLD analysis project Ga0116149, IMG submission 89787) | Active sludge microbial communities of municipal wastewater-treating anaerobic digesters from USA - AD_UKC057_MetaG | ecosystem: Engineered > Bioreactor > Anaerobic > Digestate | place: USA... | reverse complement strand
CATGGGTCTATCCGTCACCCTATCTCCGTCAATGGTTAGTATAGCTTATGGTTGATTGAAATGGCGCATGAAACGCGCATTTGCGCCGGCACTTTCCATGGTGTTGACTTCGGCATCGTCCTGTTCGACGATGAACCACCGCGTGCCGGCGTCACGGGCTGCAGGCAATAAAGATTGCCAGTTCAGCATGCCTCTTCCCAGTTCCGTTATAACGGCCGGTTTTCCCGCATCCGGAAGAATGCAATCCTTCACATGAACCAAAGGGATGCGGTTCCTGTAGCGGTTGAGTATAGCATAAATGTCTGCATTCGCTATCGATGCCCAACCCATGTCCAATTCTATTTTCAGGTTGTCCGGATCGCTATTGTTGAAAATAAGGTCGAAGACAGTTTCATCCCCAAAATGTTTAAACTCATGCGCATGGTTATGGTAGCACAGGGTCAAGCCTTCTTTTTCTAAAAGCGCGCCCGCATCGTCCATCGATTCGGCCGCCTCAAGCCATGCCTCCCGATCCGGACAGCTTTCCGCACCCAGCCAGGCAATGACCACGTGGGGCGTCATCAGGGTGTGGGCTTGCTCAATAATCTGGTCGGGGTGGCAAACCGCTTGTTCATAAGAGACATGCATGCCTACAGGGACAAGTCCCGAGGCGTCCAGCAGGTTGCGCAGTTTAAAGGCGGTGAGATGATAATCTCCGGCAGTTTCGACATAACTGAAGCCTGCCTCCTTGACAAGATCAAGGCCCTCCGCCGTGTTTTCCTCCAGGTAATCACGAACGGAATAGAGCTGTAACGCATAGGGATAGGACATCATGCGAGGCATTCCTTTCTACAGTTCGCGACAGGTTCGGGAGTACGACCATGTCACGATAGTACGGCGCCCGTTTTCGATATTTTATAGAGAACCAAATACAAGAATAAAAGCGGTATACCCGCGTAAACAAATCATTTCCGCACAGATTGCGGAGAACCGTGCGAAGCATATACAATAAGTTTACACGGTAAGCGTATGGATCCGGAAAATTATTTGTTACCTGAAATGCCGTTTACTTTAATTTGTTCCAACCCGCAACGTTACAGGAGAAATTTGACGCTGCATCCTTGAGTATATCTTACACGGTGCGAGCAAAGGTTATCCCATGGAAGCGCAATCGCATACTATTAAATGTTCTTAGCCTCCGCAGGAGTGTGATTATGCCTCCTCGAGCACTGTTTATCAATCAAAATAGCATCCAAGCCTGATACAAATCAAGCAATACTTGCATAATAAGGAATACACCGCATGACATCGCCATACATCAGAACCGTGTCGATATTGTTATCGGCTCTTTCCTTGGTAACACTTGTGGCTCAAGACTTGTATGGGGCACCAGGCGTAAGCGCCGTGGCATCCGAAAATGCCATCAACGTGTATGTAGGAGCCAAACTCTTTACCAGTTACAAAACGGCTCCGTCGCAGAAATACCCATATTTTTTCCCAGTGAATGGCCCCGTGAGCGATGCTTCAGTCACGACGGAGTCTAGTGACCCCTATCCGCACCATCATTCTTTGTTTTTTGGATGTGACCGTGTGAACGGGGGAAATTACTGGCAGGAATCCCTGGACAAGGGTCAGATTTGTTCCACATCGTTGCGCATTGTGGAGTCCGAAGGGGCTCGGGTGGTTCTGGAGAATGCGTGTGAATGGCGTAAGCCGGGAGAGGCGCCGGTAGCGCGCGACTCGCGCCGAATCCAGATTTCCGCGCCGTCTGAAACGCTGCGACTGATAGAGTTCGAAATCAGGATCACCCCGGTTGTAGACTTGCGCATCGACCGCACCAATCACTCCCTTTTCGCGGCGCGCATGGTACCGGAACTAAGCGTCCTATCGGGTGGTACCCTGGTTAACGCTCAAGGTGATACAGGGGAAAACGGTACATTCGGCAAGGTATCTCCCTGGTGCGACTTTTACGGCGAACGAAACGGAATTACCGAGGGGTTGGCCATCTTTCAGCATCCATCTAACCCCCTGTATCCCGTCATGTGGTTCACGCGTGACTACGGTTTCTTCTCTCCGACTCCCCTGTATTGGCCACAAAACGATTCTCATGTGGAACTCAAAGCAGGCGAAACGGTGACGTTGCGGTACCTTGTCGCTGTTCACTCCGGTGACACGGTTAGCGCGGGCATCGGGGAGTGCTTCACCCGCTATGCGACGGAAATGGAAAACGCATCTGCACCGCAATAATTGCCGAATTAACCATCCTTCCGCAGATATCGGTCAAGTGCGCAACCCGCACAACCGATAACACCGGAATCATTTCCCAACCCGGCGGGTAAAATCTGGCACCTTTTGGCGGGTACCTCAAAAGCGTTTGCCATTACGGTTTCGCGGACGGTGGAAAAGAGCAGGTCGCCTGCATTACTCATGCCCCCGCAGAAGATTAACCGTTCCGGATTGAGCGCATTAATCATGCTTGCGGCGCCCAATCCAAGCCAGACCGCCGTCTCGTGAAACACATGTAAAGCATAAGCGTCGCCTTCGACTGCCGCGTCATAAATTAACTTGCCTCTCAGCGCCTTCGGATCTCCCTTGCACATCTGTTTTAACTTGGTTTCCGCTTTGTCCCATCCTTCCTCCGCAGTGCGTATCATGCCGGTTACGGACGCATAGGCTTCGAGGCATCCACGGGCGCCACAACCGCAAAGACGGCCGTCCCGCTGAACGGTGAGATGTCCCAGTTCCGCAGCGGTTCCGTCAATGCCGCGCAAGAGTTTTCCGAAAACGACAATTCCGCCTCCCACGCCGGTACCGAGTGTAAACACGACAATACTATCCGCACCCTGTCCTGCACCGAGCCAATACTCGCCATAACAGGCCACATTGGCGTCATTATCCACGTAACATGGTATGCCTAAACGTTTTTGCATCTCCTCAGCAAGGGGAACATCTTTCCACCCTTTTAAGTTGGGCGGACTGAATACGATGCCGGTCTGCCAATTCATGGGACCGGGTGCGCCAAATCCCGCCGCCAACACTTGGGACATCTCCAGACCATTGTCACGTATCAAGTCAGAAATACATTGTGCCATGAGGTTCATGACGGCTTCCGGGCCGGTATCCTCCCCCGTCGGCTGGGAACTTTTGGCGATAATCTTTTTGTCTTCGCCAACAATGGCGGTTTTAATATTTGTGCCGCCCAAATCCACTCCGATAATGACCTTGTTCATGTCGGAAATTCTCCTGAGGTTTCCACAAAATTCAAGGCATCTTTCATGCGGGCCAAGACCTCGTCCCGGCCCAGTAATTCCGTTAATTCGTATAACCCGGGGCCCACGGTTTTGCCGGTAAGGGCCAGTCGGGTGGTATTCACCAGCATGCCGATCTTGATGTCGTGATCCGTGGCGGCGCGCTCATAGGAGGCTTTCAGAGCATCGTGACACCAGGTATCCGCTGACTGGAGAGCGGAAAGTGACGTTTGCAGCCAAAAACGCGATTCAGGTTTCTGAAAATATTTCTGGCGTCCTTTCTCGTCATACGCCGTAACTTGACGGAAGAAAAAATCGGTAAAGGGAATGATATGATTCAGTGTCGGTATTTTTTCCTGGCATATCGCCACAATGGAAACAAGCCACTCCCTGGAGCGGTCCGCCACCTGAAGGCCATGGGCCTGCATGATGGGAAGCACGCGGTCGCATAACTGCTCCGGGGTTAACATCCGGATATGCTGACCATTAAGCCAGTCCAGTTTCTTGCGGTCAAAACGAGCCGGGGATTTCGTCAGCCTTTTCAGAGTAAAAAGCCGCTTCAGGTCGTCCAGGGAAAAAAACTCACGGCCCTCTTCTTCGGACGTCCAGCCCAAAAGGGCGATATAATTAATCATTGTTTCGGGCAGGTAGCCGTCCGCACGCCAGTCGAGGATGTTCGCGCCGTGAAGGCGTTTGCTGAACTTCTTCCCCTGCTCGTCATGAACCAGCGGAGTATGAGCGAACTGGGGCAGCGGATAGCCTAGCGCATTAAACAGCATCACATGTCGCCCCGCATTCGTAAGATGGTCATCTCCGCGAATTACGTGTGAAATTTTCATCAGGCCGTCATCCACCACTACCGCAAGATGAAACACCGCATCGCCGTTGGGTTTGACAATAATGAAATCGTCGTATTCTTTGTTGTTGAACCGTACGGCGCCCTGGATAATATCATCCACGACGGTTTCGCCTTCGGGTACGCGGAAACGAATGGCATACGGGGCATCCCCTTTGGCGGCGATTTCTTCCTGCGTCAAGTTCCTGCATTTGCCTGAATATCTCGGCGGGCGTTTTTCACGCGCTGCCAGATCGCGCTGGGCGTCGAGTTCTTCTTTGGAACAAAAGCACTTATACGCTTTTCCTTCGGCAAGCAGGCGCGCGGCTTCTTGTCTGTACAAATGGCGGCGTTCGGACTGCCTGTAAGGACCGAAAGCGCCTTTGGCGGGTTCATCGCCGAACTGCGGCCCTTCGTCCCAGTCAATGCCCAGCCACTTGATACCCTCGCACATCGCCTCCACGTACTGTTCTTCCGTGCGGTCGGCATCGGTGTCTTCCAAGCGTAAAATAAAGGTGCCGCCCTGGCTTCGTGCGAAGAGCCAGTTGTACAGGGCTGTCTTCGCCGTGCCGATATGCAGGAATCCTGACGGCGAAGGCGCGATGCGGCATCGTATGGCTGCGTTGCTCATAGTCATGGCGGTTCCTTAGACCCCTTCAGTGCAGATCATTTAACAAGAAGATTATAGGAAAGTGTCGTTCTTTTCATAATGGCGCTTTGTTTCACCGATATAAATCTGCCGTGGCCTTTGAATTCTTAGGTCGGGATCGGCACGCATCTCAAGCCAGTGCGCTATCCAGCCCGGCATGCGTCCTATGGCGAAAAGCACGGTAAACATCTCGGTGGGGATGCCCAAGGCACGGTAAAGGATGCCGCTGTAGAAATCAACATTGGGATACAACTTGCGTTGGATGAAAAAATCGTCTTTCAGCGCCACGTCTTCCAGCTCCCGGGCAACGCCAAGGAGGGGATCATGAATTCCCATTTCGTTGAACACATCGTCCACCGCCTTTTTAAGAATCCGGGAGCGAGGATCGAAATTTTTGTAGACCCGGTGACCGAATCCCATAAGCCGGAAAGGATCATCTTTTTTCTTGGCTAATTCGACATATTTGGAAACGTTACCACCGTCTTCTGAAATCCGCTGGAGCATATTAAGCACCGCCTCATTGGCACCTCCGTGCAACCGGCCCCAGAGCGCGCTGATGCCGGCGGATACGGACGCATAAATGTTGGACATGGAACTGGCGACCATACGCACCGTCGAGGTACTACAATTCTGTTCATGGTCCATGTGCAGGATCAGCAGCATATCCAAAGCGTTTTCCATGACTTTGGGTACGACATATTCTTCGGCGGGTGTTGCGAACATCATCCGCAGGAAATTCGCCGCGTAACTGTGATCCGTACGGGGATAAATATACGGCAGGCCTACCGATTTCCGGTAAGAAAATGCGGCAATCGTTTTGACCTGGCCGATGAGTCTGCGTATATGCAGGTCGATATCGCTTTCGTCCTCGGCATCGTAAGGATAAAACGCGGACATGGACGACACCATGGAACTCAGAATATTCATGGGATGGGCCAGGGCGCTGTAATTATCAAAAAAGTTAACCTGGCTCGCATGGACAAAACTGTTCAACGTCAATTGCTTGCGCCACTCAAGAAATTCAGATTCCGAGGGCAGCCGTCCGTAGACCATCAAATACGCGGCGGCGGAGAAGCGGATTTGTCCGGCTAACTCTTCAATGGGGTAACCGCGATAGCGAAGAATTCCGTTGTCTCCGTCAATAAAGGTGATAGCACTGCGGCAGGAGCCCGTATTGCCATAACCAGGGTCATACGTAATAAGTCCCGTTGACTCCCTGAGTTTACGTATATCAACGGCCACTTCATTTTCCGTGCCGTTCAACAGCGGAAATTCATATTCCTTACCACTCACAAGAAATTTTGCTTTATCCATTTACATCACTCCTGTTTTATTTTTGTTACGTCAGCATGGGTTCAGAAGGCGCATTCCCAGCAATGGACTCGTTCCTTAACCGTTTCAACTATTTAAGGATGTTCTTCCATGATGTTCAAGGCTATTTTTACTGATCAGGCTGTCTCGATCGGAAGGAACATCCACGGCAGTCGACAGGACACATCTGGAAGGCGCGTGCGGGTCTGTAGGGAAAATAAAGCATGCCAACTATACCAAAGACCCAGTTCGCAAAGCAATTTTTGCGGGTAGCATATATAGTATAATGATACAGTGGGTGTTCGGATATATTCTGAAAAGCAGGCCTCAATAAACCCGAAAGTGCGGACAGACGCAGACGGAACGGAACCGGGTATCAGTCCCGGTAATCAAGGATAAATCTTGTCCCTATGGGACGTGTGAATTAATACCATGACCAGGGGCGGGCAATTTATTACGCCGTGCGTTGCTATGTAGGAGATGGCTTGTTCCATTTCGTCCCGTTTGAAAGTGTAATCGTAAATTATTTACAGTATGGGTCAAAAGGAAAATGCCGGAGTATAAAAAGCGATGTTTGCCCCCAACAGGTTCCTGACAACACAAGAACAATGGCTGTTGCTCGCGATTGTGATTGCCGTGTTGACCGGTTCGATAACCATGTATTTTTACGGGCGGTCGAAGAACTTATCCGGTGACCCTTTTCTTGTTGAGGAGGCGTCCACGCCTCCTGTAGTGCCGTCATCTCCCCAGGAAGACGCAAGGCAGATGGAAACGGTCCATGCTTTCTATCCTTCGGTCGCTCTTCAAGAACAGCATTCTTACGCTTCCCCCTCGGAAGCAACTGTAACGACTATGCCGGAGGGGACAGTCATGCGCGAACAACAACCGGTGGTGCAAGAGGCTATTTCTCCCATAACCATTGGTGTTGCCGCCATGGGCGCGGTGAAAAATCCCGGCTTATATCTGGTTCCGGACTCCACCCGTGTTGCCGATTTGATTGTCCTTGCCGGGGGCGCCACCGAATCCGCTGATTTATCGGAGATATTCCTTACGGCGCCGCTTATAGATGAAACCACATTGACCATTCCGGAAAAGCCTGTCCATGTCAGTCAGGGGATAAAGGCAAGCCTTCGCAGATCTGCCACGGACGTACTGCTGAACCCGCCCGCCTATTTGAAACGGTACGGGCTTACGTCCGCCGCCGCTCCTGCACAGGATGAAAGTCAATCCCGAAACTATCAACCGGAAAATACCGCATCTGCACCGCCCGGAATTGCCGCTCCTGGAGCCGGATTGATTAATGTGAACCGGGCCTCCTCTTCGGAATTACAGACATTACCGGGAATCGGTCCCGCGTTGGCGGAGGCTATCATCGCCGAACGCACGCGTCAGACATTCTCGAGTGTGGACGATTTAGACCGGGTTCCGGGCATTGGCGAGAAACGGTTGTCAGCCATTCGCGGGTTGATAACAGCACCCTGAGTTCGGAAGGGAGAAAATACTGCAGGAGACAACTGACCAGAAGATAAGGGTGATATCGGTTCATGCAAGAATCTTCATGCTCTGGTTGTACGCTTTCTCTTCGGCTCAGGGGACTATTGACAAATGATATAAATTTGAACCGGCATGCCGGTATTGGGGATTATGTGCAGGGTTGTCTGATTGCAGGTTGTTTTGTCTAAGGAGAGCGGGAACACCTCTTTGTAGCAATCGCCATTAAAAGAAGGATCCAGTATGAAATATTCGCCGGAACAACAGTATCCTCCGGATACCGAATCCGGATGGTTTGACGCCTTGGCGGGACTGGCACGTTTTTTAAGATCCCCTGAGGGGTGTCCCTGGGACAAAGCACATAGCTCCAATGATTTTGCGGGATTCGCTGTGGATGAGGCGGGGGAACTTGTTGAGGCGCTTGCTTCGGGTGATAACCGGCACGCGGAAGAGGAGTTTGGAGACTGCCTGTTCACCCTGCTCGCCTGCATGGCCGCCGCGGAAGAGGAAGGGCGTTTTGCCCTGGCATCCGCACTGAACCGGGCCTATGAAAAAATGATGCGGCGCCACAGGCATGTGTTTGCCACGGAGCGGGCGCAGACCCCGCAAGAAGCGATGGATGCCTGGGCCGATGAAAAAGCCCGTGAAAAGAAAACCTTATAAAGGGAATCCCCACCTATGACACCGTCCACGCTCGAAAACAAGATCGCCTTGATAACCGGTGGAAGTCGGGGCATCGGTGCGGCTATCGCGCGGGGCTTTGCCGAACAAGGCGCCACGGTCATTATTGCCGCACGCAAACAGTCCGCGATAGAGGATACTGTCGCCGCAATTCAGGGTGAGGGCGGTAATGTAGTAGGAATGGCTTGCCATACCGCAAAGGCCAACGAGGTGGATGTCCTTTTCAACAGGATCGGGAAGAAGTTTGGAAAACTTGACATTCTTGTCAATAACGCAGCAACCAACCCGTATTTTGGCCCCTTCATCGCGGCGGAGGAGTCAGCCTTCGACAAGACCTTTGAAGTCAACGTTAAGGGATATTTTTTGACAGGACAGTATGGGGCGCGCATGATGGTTCAACAGGGGGCGGTTCCATTATTAATATCGCTTCTATAGAGGGACTAAGCCCCTCGCCGATGATGGGCCTGTACGCCATGACCAAGGCCTCGGTGATTATGATGACAAAAGTCATTGCCCGCGAGCTGGGCGGGTCCAGCGTGCGCTGTAACTGCATCTGCCCTGGATTAACGGAAACGCGTTTTTCCAGTGTGCTTCTGGAAACACCGGAACTCCATGAGCACTATGTGAATAAAACCCCTCTAGGGCGACATGCCCTGCCTGATGAGATTGTCGGCCTGGCATTGTACCTGGCCTCTGATGCCTCCGGTTATGTGACGGGTGCCGTTATCCCTTGTGATGGCGGCTTCTCCATTTGAGTAGAGTCGTGATTCTCGCCGCCAAGGTGAAGGACAGCGAAACCAGGGCGGCGGTTGTGTCCTGCATGCAAACCCGGTGTAACGACCGGCAGAAGAATGGAAGCACTTTATGAGTAGTGATATCGCCGTGGCTGTAAAAGCCTTTCAACGTCATTTTGAAACCATACCCGTATGGGCGGCGCGGGCGCCGGGACGGGTCAATATTATCGGAGAGCATACGGATTACAACGACGGGTACGTCCTGCCTATGGCGATTGAACACGATACGCTCATTCTGGGTCGTCCCAGGACGGACACCGTGCTTTCCCTGCGGGCGGAAAACCTGGACCGAAATGCTGAGGCGGATAGTTCCAACCGTGTTCGTAACCCGGAAGAGCCCTGGACAGACTATATCGTGGGCGTCGCGGATGAATTATTCAAACTGGGGAAACCCGTATCCGGTGCGGATATGCTGATTATGGGGGATGTGCCGGTGGGATGCGGTTTGAGCAGTTCCGCGGCGCTGGAAATGGCGGCCTTGGTCTTTTTTGAGCAGGCCGGTGATTTTCACTTGGAGGACACGGAAGCGGCGCGTCTCGGACAGCGCGTGGAAAACCATTTTCTAGGGCTAAGTACCGGCATTATGGACCAGTTCATTTCTAGATGCGGGCGCGTCAATCATGCCCTCTTTCTGGACTGCCGCAGTTATGCCTATGAACGTGTGCCGGTGTCTTTCGAAGACGCCTTGTTTGTCATTGCCAATACCGCCTGTCCGCGTGGGCTTACTTCTTCCAAATATAACGAGCGGGTACAGGAATGCGGGCAGGCTGTGGAAACGCTCAGGTCGCTGCGAGGAAAAGAGGGACGCAAATTGCGCGACTATACCATGGAAGACCTGAACGCTGTTCAAGAGTATCTGGAAGATGTTTCATTCAGGCGTGCCCGGCATGTCATTACGGAAAACGACCGAACCCTGGCCGCGACCGAGGCCATGCGTGCTGGCGATGCCGTGCAACTCGGGGCGCTCATGAACGCTTCCGATGAAAGCCTGCGCATCGATTATGAAGTTACCAGCGGGGAACTCGACATCCTTACGCATATTGCCCGGTCGTTGTCGGCGTGTTACGGAGCGCGCATGACCGGTGCCGGTTTCGGCGGGTGTACGGTGAATCTGGTCCGCAGGGAGGACGTGGATTATTTTTGCGCGAAATTGCTGGAAAACTATCAGCAAAAGACGGGGATTCGGGGTGAAGTATATATTTCCGCGCCGGCGGCGGGTGCGGGGGTTCTTCCCCTGTAGTCACGATGTTACTTGACCGCAGGTGCCCCGGCGAAAGCGGTAGTTACAGTTATATCTTTCAGTAATCCCGTACTGTTTCCGGGGCTTTCCGGTTCCCTTCCTTGTGCCGGACCTCCTGATTCCGGTAGTATACAAGCGGTTTCAGGGATAGACTTCCGGGTAAAAACGTTCCTGTGAGAGGAGTATTCCATGGGTGGATTTTTCGGTGTAGTGTCCGATAAAGAATGTATTCACGACCTGTTTTATGGAACCGATTATCATTCCCACCTGGGCACCTGCCGCGGCGGCCTGGCCGCAATTGACAATAAAGAATTCCACCGCCATATCCACGACATTTCCAATGCCCAGTTCCGTTCCAAATTTGAACAGGATATCTTGGAAATGCACGGCAACAGCGGCATAGGTGTGATTAGCGACAACGAGTCCCAGCCCCTTATCATTTGTTCCCACTTGGGTACCTATGCCATTGTGACAGTGGGGCTGATCAATAACTTGGACGAATTGACCCGGGATGCTTTCCGAAGGCGCGTCACCCACTTTTCCGAAATGAGCAGCCTGGGCATCAATCCCACCGAACTGGTTGCTACGCTCATTAATGAGGGGGGAACGTTTGAAGACGGCATCTGCAATGCCCAGGAGCGGATTGAGGGTTCGTGTTCCATGTTGCTGCTGACCCAGGATGGGATCTATGCGGCGCGGGACAAATTCGGGCGCACTCCAATAGTTGTGGGACAGAAAGAATCCGCTGTTGCAGCTACCTTTGAGACAGCCGCGCTTCCCAACCTGAATTATGAAGTGGAGAGGTACCTTGGTCCCGGTGAAATCGTACTCTTGACACCGGAAGGCGTTGAACAAAGAAAAGCGCCCAATGATTTTCTTCAGATATGCACCTTCCTTTGGGTCTACTACGGTTTTCCCGCCTCCAGTTATGAAGGCATCAATGTGGAAGCCGCACGGTACCGGTGTGGTGCGGCGATTGCCGCGAAAGATGACGTGGAAGCGGATGTCGTCGGCGGCATTCCCGATTCCGGTACCGGACACGCCATCGGGTACGCCAATTACCGGGGTATCCCCTATGCCCGCCCCTTTACCAAGTATACGCCCACCTGGCCGCGTAGTTTCATGCCGCCGGACCCGGAAACAAGAAAACTTGTCGCCCACATGAAATTGATTCCCGTTCCCGACCTGGTACAGAACAAGCGCCTGTTGTTCTGTGATGATTCCATCGTCCGGGGCACCCAGCTGGCCGATACGATCCGCCGTTTGTACGAAACCGGCGCCAGGGAGGTTCATATGCGCCCCGCCTGCCCGCCCCTGATTCACAAATGCAAGTATCTGAATTTTTCCCGGACTAAAACAGAACAGGATTTGGCCGGTCGCCGCACGTTGCGTGAACTGGAGGGCGGAAATGACAATGACCTTCATGAATATGCGAATCCTGACTCGGACAAATACGCCGCCATGGTGGACCGCATAAGGCAGCGGCTTTTCCTAAGCACGCTGAAATATCAGCGGCTGGAAGACCTGGTGAAGGCTATCGGGCTCCCCAAAGAAAACCTGTGTACTTATTGCTGGGATGGGTGTGATGGATGTTACGGCAAGCAAATGACCTTTTAGTGAGGCATGGTTATTTTATCCCCATTATAAACATCCTTATCAAAAGGGGAAGTCAATAATGAAAAGCATGTTTTCTTTCAATGGATGTGCGGCAGGTTTACGCGCAAGAGCAACGTTCTTCACCCGGGCGTGCCTGGGGATTTGGGCCATCACCTTCATTGCCGCTGGGGCGGATGTCTCTGCCCCGAACGTACAACCAGTTCAGGGATGGCCCCAATTTCGGGGGCCTCATGGTGATGGCGTCGCGGTTGAACCCGAAGAGGAACGGGGCCTTCCGCTCCAATGGAGTGAAACGGATAATATCCTCTGGAAGACGGAAATCCCCTTTCAGGGATGGTCCACACCCGTAATTCTGGGAGACCATCTCTGGCTGACCACGGCAACGAAAGAAGGGAACGACTTCTACGTGCTTTGCGTGGACAAAAATACGGGGGAAATCCTCTTTAATGAAAAGATCTTTCACGCAGACGCTCCGGAGCCTTTGGGGAATATGGTCAACTCCTATGCTTCTCCTTCTCCCGTAGCGGAGCCGGGACGGATCTATGTACATTTTGGCAGCTACGGTACGGCCTGCCTGGATTCACAAACGCGGGAAGTGCTGTGGAAACGTACGGACCTCCCCTGTCGTCATTATCGGGGCCCGGGTTCGTCCCCGGTGATTTTCGAAAACCTGCTTGTGTTGACTTTTGATGGAGCCGATGTACAGTATCTGGCCGCGTTGAACAAAGATACCGGGGAAACGGTCTGGAAAACGGACCGTTCAACGGCATGGAAAGACCTTGATGAGCAGGGACAACCCGTACGCGAAGGTGATTTTCGCAAGGCCTTCACGACGCCCTGTGTCGTTGTTGTGAATGATGTCCCGCTCCTGATCAGTCCGGGCTCCTATGCCGCCTTTGCTTATGAGGCCAGAACGGGGCGGGAAGTATGGAAGACGCAAAATGGCGCGTATTCGCCATCCATGAGTCCGGTTCACGCGAATGGGCTTGTTTTCCTCACGACCGGACGTGGCGAGACAAAAGCGCTCTGGGCTCTGCGCCCCGACGGACAGGGAGACATCACGGAGAGTCATGTGGCGTGGAAACTCGAAGGTCGTCTCGTGCCCGAAGAGCCGTCGCCAATTGTGTTGGATGGACTGCTCTACATCGTCAGCAACGACGGTGTCGTCACCTGTCTGGAGGCGGAAACGGGCGCCAAAGTGTGGAGCGAGCGCATCGGCGGCAACTACATGGCCTCTCCCATTTATGCGGATGGCCGCCTGTATTTTTGTAGTGTACAGGGGCGCACCACTGTGTTGAAAGCGGGTCACGTTTTTGAAAAACTTGCGGTCAACGAACTGGACGACGGCTGCCTCGCTTCCCCTGCGGTGGACGGGAAGGCGCTCTTCCTCAGGACCAAGACGTATCTGCATCGTATCGAGAATTAGATTTCTGTTGCTTCAGAATCCATTACTACGTTTTTCAGGCACCACTGGATTAGCAACAACAGTTTTCTGCCTGTTTCCGTGGCGTCATAACGCTGAGCGCGCGCTGCCGTTTGTCGGGCTTCTTCGAAGTGGCCGCATTGTAACAACGTTGCGGCTTTGGCGCGTAAGGCGGATGCTTCCGCTGCGATACGTAATATGGGGTCAAGGCTTGCGCCGCACCGTGGACACAGGTTCGCGCCCCTAAAAGAGGCCTTGCAGACGGGACAGCGATATCGCTCCGTGTCCACCATGTTTACTTCCCCTCGATGTAGAAAATCAGTTCCTTGAGTTTGTCAAGCGCCTCACGGAGCGCTTCTTCATCGTCGCCTTCCAGGGCATCCTTGATTTGTTCCAGCAATTCAATCGCCTCTTCCTTGTCCTCATCGTGCATCGTATCCATCAGCGCTTCGGAACGCTTCATCAAGGCCACGGCGTCCCCATGTTCCCCGGCGGTTATTTCTTTCTCCTCTTCCGTATCGTCCGACTCGGTGTCTCCGGCGTGCACCACGTCCGAAGCGTATAATTCGGCGATGCGTTTACGCGCCTCCACGAGTTCCCCTTCATCCATGGGACGCATTGCGTTTTCGATGGTGATATGTTTTGACTTTTGGGTACATTTTTCTATGGCGGTCACCGTAAGAATGCCGTTGATGTCGAGGGCCATGCGGCACAGGATTTCGCTCGGTTCCGGAACCGGTTTCAGATCTTCGATAATAAATTTACCGACAGGTATGTTATTGTAAATATCCTCGTCCTCTCCTTGGAAAATCTCCACGTCCACGGCCTTTTGATAGGGACAGGTGGTATAGAAAAGTTCAGTACGGGTGATGGGAAGTGGCGCATTTCTGCGAAGTATCTTGGCAAACCTGTGATCGCATGTTCTGCCGTCCACCTCTCCAATACACCTTACGCCGAAGGTGTAGGGGGTCACATCCACCAGAACGCGGTCTACGTCGTGTCCCGCAAGCCGCGAGGCCAGAACGCCCGCCCCCAGTGCAACGCATAAATCAGGATGAATGTCCTGTCGAGGTTCCATGCCGATTCGCTCTTCGAGGATACGCGCCACAAGGGGGGTACGGGTCGCGCCGCCGACGAGAAGTACCGCGTTAATATCGCTCGTCGTTTTGCCGGCATCCTGCAGCGCCTTGGTCACGCTGTCCAACGTGGACTCCACCAGGGGTAAAATAAGCGCTTCATAGTCCTGTCGGGAAAGTTCTAGTTCCAAGTGACGGGGAATGCCGTTGCTTATGACCAGCGTTTCTTCACGGACCGTAACAAAGGGGGCCTCGCTCAGTTTTATTTTGGCTTCTTCAGCGGCGCGCCAGATACGGGACCAGGCAACGGGGTAATCATGGCGAAGATTGATGTCATGTTCCTGCTCAAAATGTTGCGCCAGTCTTTCCGCAATCAGGGCGTCAAAATCGTCACCGCCCAGGTGGTTATTGCCGTGGCTGGCCAGCACTTCGGTCACTTCACTTTCCATGGCGATAATGGACACATCGAATGTGCCTCCGCCCAGGTCATACACCAGCACGGTCTTCTGGCCTACCTCCTGGATGCCGTAGGCCAGGCTGGCCGCCGTGGGCTCATTGATAATGCGTAACACATCGAGTCCCGCCAGCGCGCCGGCCTCGCGCGTGGCCTGCCGTTGCGCATCCGAGAAATACGCAGGCACGGTGATTACGGCGCGTCGCGCGGGACTGCCCATAAAATTAGCCGCCCACTGCGCCAACTCGCGTAAAATAAACGCGGATATTTCCTGCGGTTTGAATTGCTTGTCCCCCAGGGGAACCAACAGGTCTTCCCCCATTTTACGCTTAATGCTGCGCACGGTGCGTTCCGGGTAGAGCAGCATCTGGTTACGCGCTTCTTCTCCGACGAGGAGTGCCCCCTCCGGAGTGATCCCCACAAAGGACGGCAAAATATCGCGGTCATTCTTTTTAATGATACGCACTTCTCCGTTCTTATAGACCGCGATTTCGGAGTTCGTCGTGCCAAGGTCAATTCCTACAATATAATCTGAATCCGCCATAAGGTCGCTCTTCCTTTCGATAAATCGTTTTCTGTGTGTTGAAGTCTGACCGCGAAAGCAGGGCTGGAGTCAGTCCCTGTTTTCGCTCTAAAATTTATGGTGCTGAATGACGGGTAACTTTCACCTGCGCGGGTTGAAACACCTGGTCGTTCCATAAAAACCCGGTACGATGTACTAATGTGACCGTGCCTTCCGGCTTGTCATCGGTAACTTCAATCTCAGTGGCGCGCATGTAGACGGGGTTAAAGGGCTGCCCCATGCAGGAAATCTCACTTACCCCCAGCAGGCATAGTAGTTCTTCAATACGGCGGCAACTGATTTGATACCCTTCCTCCATCGCCAGAGCGGCCGCGTGGGCACGTTGATATTTTAGATCGTCTGCTTTGTTCCAGCGAAAAAAGTCAAGAAACGACGCGGACTTCAATGCCTTTAGGTAAGCATCATGCTCGCGCGCGGCGGAAGCGCCATGACGAAGCCGTTCCAGAAGTTCGATCAACATGGAAATCATTTCCCGTTGCGTCTGATGTCGCACCGTATCCCGTACTTCCTGCTCGCGCCGCCCCCATTCCGTTTTCATGTCGTAAAGCTGTCTTTCGTGACGTGCCATGGTTTCCTTATAGGCATCCATCAGCGCGCTAACCGTGCCGGGCAGTTCCTGGAAGGGCATCAGGGCGTCGCAGGTTTGTTTGAAAATCCGGCCCTGCAATTTGACTTCGTGAACAAGGGCCGTCATGGCGCTCCACAATCCGTAGGCATCCATGGGGTCCTGTTCAGCCTGGTCGCGCCTGTTGTCAGAAGCTGGGGAATCGTGAAGCAGGAGTTCCGGAATGCCCGGGGGTACATCCGTTTCCGCATCCTGCAGAAGAGTATCCAGCCAAATTTCAAACTGCGCAAGAATGGCGTTCTTGACGGAATGAGAATCGTGTCCCTGTGCTTCCAGCCTTTCTTCGCAATAGTCTTCTTCCCTATTCCAATTCATGATATCCTCGTTTGGGCAGTTTATTACACACCCGATGTTGTGAAACTCCGGTGCTGGTCTGCTCGCTCGTATTCGCGTAAATAAATCATTCTTGTTACGCCAAATAAGCCCGTGGCGTTTGTCCCAGGCTAGGGTTCCTTGAGAGCGCTTAACCAGAATCCCGGGAGCGTGTGGCGCCGTATGGGTTTGAGCGACTCCAGATATTCCAACGCGCCCGGTACAATAGATGTTCCCATCACCAATGCCCGTTCACGTGTTCCCGGTGCTTTCAAAAGGTCATAGGCTTGACGGATACGCTCAAACTCTCCCGGCGCTTTATCCGGCGGGAACTGGCGCACCTTTTGCAGGTAGGCCTCGCGCACCGCCTCGGTGGTGGCATCCGCCTCCAAACCCAGTAGTTCATAGGCACTAATAAAAGATTGCATTTCCATGCTTCGTATGGTCTCCATGTTCCAAAATTAATCGTCAAACAAATCTCTTTGAGCCTCGTCATGAGGTTTCTTTGGAGAAGCCTTCTTGCGGGCTGCTTTTGATCTACTGCGTTCAAAAATCTTCCTTAAGGTTTCGAAAGCGGATCTATAAATATCTTCTTCAGATTTCCCCCCATCATCCACAGTCTCATCGAAATCATCCTCAAACTCGTCCTCATCGTCGTAATCGAAATCGTCCTCGAAATCATCTTCAAAAGGTTCTTCGAACCCGGGGAAATGAAGGCTATTATTAAGAAAAGCAATCAGGGGAGAATCTTTTTCAATACCGGCATCAAGAAGGTGTTGTGCATAGTGATCCGTTGAAATTTGATCGGTTTGCCGGGAACCAATCGTCAATTCCGTTTCAATAATGGCTTGCGCCGTTCTGGGGGTAATGGCATCCAAAATCTCCAAGACCCGATTGCGGGGCAGCCATAGCGCATCCGCGGAATCCCATAACACTTCGAGCGCCTTTGCGGCCAGGTCCATCTGGCGCCGGT
>Ga0116149_1003152_pt1 | contig 17295 bp, 19 predicted proteins | sample AD_UKC057_MetaG_FD_89787 | JGI IMG/M metagenome (GOLD analysis project Ga0116149, IMG submission 89787) | Active sludge microbial communities of municipal wastewater-treating anaerobic digesters from USA - AD_UKC057_MetaG | ecosystem: Engineered > Bioreactor > Anaerobic > Digestate | place: USA... | reverse complement strand
TCAACGACGCTGCTGCGAACGGATAAAACCTTTCCTTGATTTGTTTGCTCGGCCACGGTTCGTTCACCTCGTTTATTTTTTCTTGGGAGCGGCTCCCATTAATGCCATGTATTTATCCGTCAGGATATAAGCGATGTAATCGAAAATAAGAATCGTCCGCGTCTGACTTTCCAGGGCCTGCTGCTGCTCGGTAATGGTAACGAAGATGGCCTGAAACTCGGCGTAAAGCCAAATGTGGCGGCGCATGAGAATGATGGCGTAAAGCACCTCCTGCAGCGGAACTTCTTCCCTGAAACGTTTTTCGGCAAATTTGGACATGAAGTCGTAAATGGCGGGGTAAGGATCTTTCAGGGTAAAGACACTGCTTAACTTGCGGTAAAAATCCGCAGCCTGAGGAATAAGATGATTTTCATGGAGATCGTGATAGGAAGGCGTCTTGGCGTTTTGGGCGACGTCTTTCGCCCAGTTTCGTGCAATCGCCTCGGAATTGTTTGCCATCACATCCAGTAGCTTCAACGATGCCAGCATATGCCTTCTCCCTGCTTCTTTGGGAAACCTGCCGGTTTCCCCATGAGGATGCTGCATGACTGCGGATCAAAGAGCGGACTGCCTCGGTTTCCCCCAACCAATGAGCAATCGGCGTGCCAGAAATGTCATTTTACGCAAACCATTGATTTTGCTGATGGTGCGAAGACCATGCCATTGAACGCCGTCGGAACGGGCGACCCGAATGTCTTCGGTTTGATCGCGCACCGTCAAGGGCACACCCGGAAAATGCAGACCGGTGCAGGTTTTGAGCAGGATGTCTTATTTGTCACGGGGGCGCGACGTAAATGTCGCGTTCGGGAAAATCCGCGGCCTCATGATTCCGTCTGTGAGGAAAAATTGCGAAAAGCAGATCAACGAAAAGGACGGCAGCCCCGTGAAACAAACCTATGGTTCAAGGAGCAGACTCTCTTGACCGAAAGACCGGTCGTCGGTGATCTGGTTTTGCCGCATGTGAATTTCCAGCGACCGGCGGATGGATTCGAACTCCTGTTCCTTCATGTTTGCCGGAACGGAGATGGGCTGGTCCCAGCGGATCCGGACCCGGCTGAAAGGTTTGGGAATCAGAAACCGGTCCCAGCTTCGCAAAGGCCAGGCTCGGCTGAAGGAGACGTAAACCGGAAAGATTTTCGCGCCGGAAAGCTCGGCCATGCGGATCAATCCGGCTTTGACCGTGCCGCCGGGTCCACGGGGCCCATCCACCGCATGGATAGCGAGAAGATTTTCTTTCAGGTCCTCCACGATGGCGGCGAGCGCCTCTTTCCCTCCCCTGGAACTGGAGCCCCGAATGGGGCGGAAATGGAGGCGACGGACCAGCTCGCTGATCAGATCGCCGTCGCCGCTTCGGCTGATGATGGCCGAAGGCCGGTATCGGCTAGCGGCCTTGGCATAGCCGATGACTCCGTACATGCGCTGATGCCAGATCGCCACAATTCCCTTTTCTCCCCGGTCCAGACGGGAGGTAATCACCTCTTCATCGACCACCTCCGTGCGAATCATAAAGGTGTGAAGCAGGATCAGGCGGTGAGCCAGGGGCACAAGGCCGTACGTGAGAACCGGCGCGGGAAGCTGATTGATCTTCATGGATCATGCATATCCGCAATTGCATTTGCCGTCAACGCGGAAATCGCAAGGGGCTTAAATTATCTTGCTATCCGGCCGTGTTATCCGTAAGATTCGGCCCTGAAAAAACGATTTGCCGTCCATCGACTTTATCTGAAAAGAGGCTGGGAGGATTCATTGATTCGTCGAATCATTTTTGCGCTGGCGGCGGCCGCTTTGCTGATTCATTTCATCTTTGCGCTGATCGAGGCGGGCAAAGGCATCGGCGGCGCCAAGGCGGCGCCCACGATCTTTTACGGACAGCCGCTGGAAATCCGGAAAGGCGATCACCCGGGAAATCTCCGCCTGACCGAGCGGCTGAATCGGCTTTCCTACCGGCAAGTTCGGGAAAAACCGGCAAAATCCGGGACCTTTTCACTGACCAAGGAGCGCCTGTGGCTGTTTCTGCGCGGCGCGCACGAAAAAGGATTTTTGCAGTCTTCCGGACCTGTGGAGATCGCCCTCGCCAACGGACGGGTAGCTTCGCTTGCGTCCCCGGACGGCAAACCGCTGGATTCGGTTCGCCTGGAGCCGGAGGAAATCGGCCGCCTCGCGGGCCCCAAAATGGAATCCCGAACGACGGTTTCTCTTTCCGGCGTTTCCCCTTACCTGCAAAACGCCGTCATCGCCTGCGAAGACAAGCGCTTTTATCATCATATCGGAATCGATCCTCTTGCCGCCGGACGGGCCTTATCGGTCAACCTTCGGGAGAAGCGATTTGCCCAGGGCGCATCCACGATAACGCAGCAACTGGCAAGAAACGTCTTCCTTTCTCCGAAAAAAACTTTCGCGCGCAAACTGCGGGAGATGGAACTCGCACTGGCGCTGGAGCTGCGCTACTCGAAACAACAGATTCTGGAAATGTATCTGAACAGAATTTACCTGGGACAGGCTGGCGATCGCGGCATTTACGGCGTTGAAGAGGCGTCCCGCTTTTATTTCTCCAGGCGTGCGGCGGACCTTTCCCTGGAGGAGGCGGCGCTGCTCGCCTCCATCATCCACGCCCCGAACCGGTACAGCCTTGCCGGAAATCCCCGGACAGCCCTGGAGCGGCGCGATAGAGTCCTGTCCAGCATGAGGCAGCTGGACATGATCACACAGCCGGAGTTCGAACGGGCCTCGGCGGCGCCGGCAAGAATCCATGCCGGAGCGCCCCCCGCCCATCTCCCGTCCTATTTTATCGATTACATTTTGAGGATCACCAAAGAAGATCTGGGCGCGGAGCGACCCTATCATCCCGGATACCGGTATTACACGACCCTTGATTCTTTTCAGCAGGCCGCCGCGGAAGAAGCGGTTGCCCGCGGCCTGGAGATCATCGAAAAGAAGGCCCGTGGAGCCGCGGAGCCGCTGCAGGCGGCGCTGGTCGCCATCGATCCCAAGACAGGGCACATCACGGCGATGGTCGGCGGACGAAGCTACGCGCAGACAAGATTCAACCGGGCGGTGGACGCTCTGCGCCAGCCGGGCAGCGCTTTCAAGCCCTTCGTTCTTCTGGCGGCTCTTTCCCGGTCGCTGGAAAAGAAGGGGGAATGGACGCTGTCCACGCCGGTCTCCGGCGAACCGATTTCCCTTTCCACGCCCGAAGGAATGTGGACGCCGACCAATTTTGAAAACAAGCAATACGCCCGCATCACGATCCGGAAAGCCATCGAAGATTCCGTCAACACCGCCACCGTCCGGCTGGCCGCCGACGTGGGATTCAAAGAGGTTCTGAAAACCGCCCGGGCGGCCGGCATCGCAAGCCCCCTTCTGCCCGTTCCCTCCATGGCGCTGGGCAGCTTTGAAGTGTCGCCGCTGGAGCTTGCCTATGCCTATGCGACTCTTGCTTCCGGCGGAACGCGCTTTGAACGGTTTGCCCTTTTTTCCGTCACGACGCCGGACGGAGACCGGCTCTGGTCCGGAGAAATAAAACGCCAACAGGTGTTTGATCCGCGGGCAACGTATCTGACAAGCTATGCCCTGGAAGGGGTTTTGGAGCGCGGGACGGCCAGGGAGGCCAGGGCCCTTGAGATCGATTTCCCCGTGTCGGGAAAGACCGGAACCACCAACGGCAACCGGGATTCCTGGTTTGTGGGCTATACGCCCGACGTCGTCTGCGCCGTGTGGGTGGGGTATGATTCCGGGGCGGATACCGGTCTGACCGGCGCGACCGGCGCGCTGCGGATTCATGCGCGTTTTATGCGCTCCTTCTATTCGCAGTCCGGACCGCCGGCCGTCGCCGCTCCGGACGGGATTGAGTGGGCGGTGATCGATCCGGATTCCGGGTCCCTCGCCACATCCTTTTGTCCCCGGACCTTTCAGGAGGCTTACCTTCGGGGAACCGCGCCTGGAAAAACCTGCTCCGACCATCCTGTCCACCCGGTCATGGACGCGCTTCGTCATAAAATGCTCGAGGCAGAGGCTTTCCTGCGCGGTCTGCTGTCCAAATAAGGTTCGTCCGACTAAAGCGTACTTTTCCTCTTTGCACCTACAATGTTGCAATATCGTTATGTTTGGTAATGTGTTTCTTTCCAATTGTAAGGTTTAACGCTCCGGTTCAGCGGCGGCGCGAAGCGCCGTCCGCTGCAACCGGTTGTTAGATCGCACCTGAGGGCGGCATGGTGACCACGATCTTGCCCTTCGCGCGCCCCTGTTCCACATATGCCATCGCATCGAGCGTCTCGTCGAATGGGAACGTGCGGTCGAGCACCGGACGCAGGGTGCCCGCATCATAGAGAGCGGCTAACGTCTTCAGTTGCGCGCCATCGGCCCGCATGAAGAAGAACGAGTAGCGCACGCCGAGCTTGCTGGCCCGCGCCCGCACCTTGTGGCTCATCAGTGCCATCACAGGCTTCAATAGTGGTCGGCCGATCTGCTCGGCGAACGCAGCGTCCGGCGGGCCGACGACGCTGATCGCCAGGCCGCCAGGTTTGAGCACGGTCAGCGACTTCGCGAGGTTGTCGCCACCGAGGGAGTCGAGCACGACGTCGTAGCCGGAGAGCAACTCGGCGAAGTCTGCCTTCGTGTAGTCGATGACTTCGTTCACGCCGAGCCCGCGCACCGCCACCTCGTCGTTCCCGTGCGCAGTTGTGGCGACGTATGCGCCCAGGTGTTTGGCGAGCTGGACGACTGTCGAGCCCAGTCCGCCCGCGCCAGCGTGGACTAGTACCTTCTGCCCCGGCTTAACCTGTGCGAGGCCGGCCAGCGCCTGCCACGCGGCAAGCGCTACAAGCGGGACCGCTGCAGACTCTTCCATGGTGAGTGAGTTCGGCTTGAGGGCGATGTCGGCATGGTCGATGGCGATGTACTCCGCGAAGGTCCCGATACGCAGGTCGCGTGGTCGGGCGTAGACCTCGTCGCCGACCTTGTAGTCCCGCACGTCGGCCCCGACCCGCGTCACGACGCCCGCGACATCGTGTCCGAGCACGAACGGCGTCTTGTACTTCAGGAGCAGCTTGAACTCGCCGTTGCGTACCATCTTGTCCAGCGGGTTGATGCTGGCGGCACTCACTCGGACTAAAACGTCACGGGGCCCGATGGTGGGATCTGGCACTTTGGCGGCGCGGAGACCGGTTTTGCCATATTTCTCGACGACGAATGCCTTCATGACAGTCCCCCTGTTGTGCGACGATTCCTGGGCTCTTGGTGGTGGTCGATGCCTCGCGGCCGTTCTCCCGTCATGTGCGCTCTAACATTGTTTATATGGATCGGTGCTAATGTTGCAAACGCTGACAACGTCGTCAGCATAATACCCCTTTTCAATTTTACACGATATTAAGCTAATACTTCAATATTAAAACATTTTCAACAATATTTTATTTTTTTAGCTGGGATATTATCTGGATCGGTATAATATCTCAACTCGTTTACCGGAGATTGTTTACCGGAGATTATCAGTTTCATTAATATTAAGGATTACTATTTGAAAGAGTGTATGAAATCAAACATTAGCTGACTCTCACTTTCAGGAAGCTATACGCAAGTACCGGATGAACCCCAAATCATGTCGGCGGCACCAGAGCTCGATGCTCTGCTTACCCCGATCCATTTTATCTTTTTTCGGCGACAATGACTTGTGTTTTGGGCAGATATTGATCAAAGGACTCCATCAGGGCCTCAGACCCTTCCAGCTCCATGACCTGCGCCCAGGTGTTGGCCCAGCTTTGTAAAACGGGTGGATAGGGGGGATGGATGGCGTCCAGAATGGCGCCCTGCAGTCGATCCTTGCGATGCGCGACCCAAAACAACGACATGAAAACCGTCCAGTAAAACCCCCAGGTATCGTACTTCAGCACCGTTAGTCCCGCATCTTCCACCAGTCGAAGGAATCTTTTCCGGTCAAAAAGCTGAATATGGTTGGGCACCGAAAAATAGAGCGGATCCGCGACGGGCATCTGCAGTCTCTCCGACCGGGCATCCGGCACGGTGATCAGATACCGGGCGTTCGGCTTGCCCACCCGGACCAGCTCAGCCATAATTTTTTTGGGTTCCGGCGTGTGCTCCAGCATTTCCGTGCAGAGGATTTTCGTCGCGTATGCGTCCGGCAGCGGAAGCGGAAGCGAATCACTGACGAACGCCTCAAACTTTCTCGCGCCCGCCTCCTTCATTCTCTCCGTGAGCGCCTTGATTTTTCCGGCATCCGCGTCGGAAACAACAACATGCGCGCCCTGCCTGGCGCAAAACAGCGCGGCGTTGCCTTCCCCGCACCCCACGTCCAGCACCACATCCTTGGGGCCAACCTGAAAGCCCGCAAACAGCTCTCCGGTCTCCAGGCGGTACCAACCGCGCCTCACCGCGTCTTGCAGGCCGCAGAAGCGGGGATCCGCGTCTTCCGGGGCCGCCGAGGTTCTGCGGACGCTTTTCGGCCTCCTGCCCGCGTCAAATCCAGGCCGCGGGCGGCCTCGTTTTCCCGATGGGTTATTGTCTTTGTTCACAGGCGGCATGCTCCGGCGCAAAACATCTTTTGTCGAACCCTGTCCGTTCTTTCCGCCGGCGGCGCGTCGCCTGACGGGCCCCCGGCAGGGCCTCTTTTCAGGACCGGAGGGCCTGGTACATTTTCTGATATTTTTCATGAATCATCATGCGATCAAATTCATAAAACCGGTTGAGGAGGTCCTCCAGCTCGTCCTGCCGAAACTGCGGCTCCGTGCCGGGAAAAAACACGGCATCTTCCTTTCGAATGTGGGCCGGGTAAAACCCCGCCAGCCAGATCACGGCGGACGTAATCGCCGGGACGACCTTTCGATCGCCTTTTTTGAATTTTTCATTCAGCTCGACGATTTCCTTTACCTTTGCCCTTGCCTGTCGATGCTCATCGATTAATTCCTTCATGATGCGCAGATGGTCGTCATCGAGCTTTTTCTTCGCCAGCTCCGCAAACAGAATATCTTCCTCTTTTCCGTGATGCGTTCTGTCCGCATAGGTTTTGATAAAATCGACGATCGTTTCAACAAAAGCCGGATGATAGTCCAGCTCCGTCATGGACAGGGCCTTTTGCTGCGCCACCAACAATACTTTTTCGATCAATCGATGTTCGATCATCAGGAGTCCGCGCGGTTTCATTGCTTTCACCTCCATGAAAACGATTTGTCTCAAATTTGAAGAAAAGGCGACTTCTCAACATCCTCCCCCTCATCCACGGCAGGCCAGCAGTTTCTCCCGCGTGATGGATTCGGGGAACCCTGGATTGTCGTGTAGCACAAAAACGCCACAGGGCAAAACAGGATTTTTGAGTATTCGAACTAACGCTTGACAAGAAAAATCATACCGCCTATAAAATTCACTACAACAAGGGCGCCGTCAAAAATACGGCCCATCAACCTGTCGGGGACGGCCGCCGCCGGCCCCGGAGAAAAGAGGGATTTCGCATGGAGAAAGAATACCAGATCGGAACCTTTTGCAAAGACATCAAGTGCCGAAAACACAAGGCCCTCGAGGGACTCAGCGGAAATGCCTATCTCAGGAAAAAGCACGTGCACTGCAAGGATTGTGAAGCCTGGAAATTTTTCAATTGGTCAAAGGAAAAGCAATTCCGTATTGTTCATTCCCTGCCCCAAATGTCGAGCAAAGAACTCGCCGCCAGACTCAGGGGTCTTGATGTCGTGCGGGTTGAGGACCTGACGGAAGACGAAATCATGTGCCTGTAGAAAGGCGGTCTGTGCGTTTCCACCTGTCCCTCCGGCGCCATGGATCTGACGGAAAGAAAGCAGGTCCCGGCCATTCCCGCGACAACACAGGATATGGCGATTCAGGTTCTTCAGGAAAAGGGAAGACTGGAAGCCTTTATGAAAGTCGTGCAAAGCTAAAAACCGAAAGCAGGGAGCCGGCATGGGGAATGATGTGCGAATGATCGAGGTCAGAGAAGACATCCTGGCCGACAATAACCGAATGGCCAAAGACGTTCGTCAGCGTCTTTGCGATACGAAAACCCTGCTGATCAACCTGATGTCCTCGCCCGGTTCGGGCAAGACCAGCCTCATCCTCCGCACAATCGAAGGGCTGCAAGGCGCCGTGAGACTCGGCGTCATCGAAGCCGACATCGATTCCAAAGTCGATGCGGAAAAAGTGGCGGCCGTTGGAATTCCCGCCGTTCAACTGCGCACGGGCGGGTTCTGCCATCTGGACGCAACCATGGTTACGCAGGGTCTGGAGGCCCTGTCCGCCCGCGATCTGGACCTGATCATCATCGAAAACGTCGGCAATCTGGTTTGCCCCGCCGAATTCGATACCGGCGCCCACAAAAACGTAATGATCCTCAGCGTTCCGGAAGGCGACGACAAACCGCTCAAATACCCGCTCATGTTCACCGTCTGTGATGTCCTGTTGATCAACAAGATCGATTATCTGGCGCAGAGTGATTTTGATGTGGCCGCGGCGCGTGAAAGGGCCCTGGCGCTGAAGCCCGGCATAAAAATTTTTGAAGTGTCCTGCAAAACCGGCGCGGGCGTTGCGGAATGGATAAAGTGGCTGAAGCAAGAGACGGATGATTTTCTGGCCGGCCTCAGGGAGAAAAACCCGCCATGCCCCAGGAAATGATTCTTCTGCTCGGAACCGCCGCGTTTCTAGGCTTCTTTCACACCCTGCTGGGTCCCGACCACTATCTCCCTTTTATTGTCATGGGAAAGGCCAGGAAATGGTCGATGCTGAAAACCTTCTGGATTACCCTGCTGTGCGGCGCGGGTCATGTGGCAAGCTCCGTCGGGCTGGGGTTGATCGGCATCGCGCTGGGGATCACAGTTACCCGATTGGCGGCAATCGAATCCTTTCGCGGCAATCTGGCCGCGTGGGCGTTGATTGCCTTCGGGCTGGTGTATTTTGTTTGGGGCATGCGAAGAGCCTGGAAGCACAGGCCTCATGAACATATCCACGTCCACTCCGACGGCCGCGCGCATGTCCACCCGCATGTGCATACGGAAGAACACGCCCACCTTCATGAAGAAAGCGGTGCAGGCCATCTCACGCCCTGGGTGCTTTTTACCATTTTCGTGCTCGGACCCTGCGAACCGCTGATTCCGCTCCTGATGTATCCGGCGGCGAAGGAAAATCTGAGGGGGCTGTTTCTGGTCACGGCCGTATTCGGCGCCTCGACCCTTTTGACCATGCTGGCCGTTGTCCTTGCCTCCTCATGGGGACTCAACCGCCTTCCGCTGCGAAGGATGGAGCGATTTAACCACGCGTTGGCCGGCGGATCGATCTGTCTTTGCGGAGCTGCGATTCAGTTTCTGGGATTATAAAATTTGTTCCCGGGCCTGCCGACTTATACCACTTCCAGATTTTTGATGCGGTACTCCCTGCCGGAAACCAGCAGCAGGCTCTTCCGGCCGCAGAACGGACAGGCCAAATCCCGCAGGTTTTCCCTCTCAACGTCAAAGGATTTTTCGCAGTCTTCGCACCGGAACACAATGGGGTTCCACCGGATTTTGATTTTCGCCTCCCGGGCAATCGTGTCTTTGCTGAGATAATCAAAATAGCGCTGCATCCACTCTTCTTCCAGGTCGCTCAACCGGCCGACTTCCAGGTGGACGGCGCGGACGCTCCGGACGCTGTGAATCCGGGCCTGCTCAAGCACAATATCCAGAATGCTCTTCATCACCGGCAATTCGTGCATTCGTTCATCCCCGGTCTTGGTGTGGATTGGACAAAGCGGCCGCTTCCCGCTGCGCCTTCAGCTCCTGATAGGATGCGACCGGCAGCCCCCCGACATCGTGGTTGATCCGCCCCAGAAGATCGTCGACCGTGGCCTCGATATTCTCCACGGAAACGTGAATCGCCTGCTGCGGGCACGCCTGCGCGCAAACGCCGCAAGTCTTGCACCGATCGGGGTCGATCCGGGATTTTCCGCCGCCGAGAACCGCGGCGCCGGTCCAGCATACCGAAGCGCATTTGCCGCAGCCGATGCATTGGTCCCGATCCACGCTGACCGTCACCCCGTGAAGGCGATGAATGCAGGCCTGTGCCTCGGGCGGAAGATGGCGGTAATAGTCGAAATTCGTGCAGCAGCAGGGGCAGCAGAAACAAACCGTGGTGAACGGCCGGTCTTTGGAGACATTCCAGATGGTATTGTCCGCCGATACATGTCCGATGAAAGGGACCAGGCCCGCGGCAAGGGCCTTGTGCAGGTGCGCAATCGCCTCTTCCACCGACGCATGGTGAGCCACGGTGGCGTCTTCTTCGGCCGTGGGGAGTCCGATGTGAATGCAGCCGATGTTCCAGTCGTAGTTTTTGCATTTCCAGGCGTCCCGGCATGTGCACCGATGCGTAATAATGCGATGTTCCGAACGGAGGATCATGCCTTCCAGAATGACCCTGGGCAGGGGAAGGCTGTCCACGCTGAGCGCCGCGTTGACGGGCAGATAGGAAATATTCAACTGATCCGGCGTCGTCGCGTTCACCCGGATTTTGTACATGAGCCTGCCGAAAACCGGCACGGACGGTTTGATGTAGGCAAGCTTCCAGATTTTCGCCAGAAAGGTCAGGTACCACTTTGGCCGATTTCCCACGGCAAACCCTTTTTCTTATCCGGCATCCTCAACAACGCCGGTCCAGAAGAATACTCAGGAAGCTTCGGTTGAGGACGCGGGGCAGTCCGATAAAATACACCAGCGCGATGGCCAGATCGCCCAGCGCGGCAAGCGCCAGAGGAACCCCCATTCCGGCGTACAGCCCAAACCATAAACAGCCGAAAAAAGCCGCCACGCGCGACATGCCGTCCCAGAAAACAATCGTGGAGCGGTTCTTCAGATCTCTGGAGCAAATCATCAGGATGATGCCGAGAAAAAACAGGAAAACGGCGGGAAACATGAGCCAGAAAGAATGGTCGGGCGGCTCTACCCCCGCCAGGCGGATCAAGCCGGGCATCGTGAAAAGGACGCCCAGCAGGACATTTAAAAGACCGGTCAGAAATACAAATTTTTTCACGTCAGCGTCCTTTCTCCTCGCATTGAATCGGCAGGTTGGAAACCCCTCGAATCCATCGAACCAGGTCGTCATACAGGGCTTCCTCGTTTTCGATCTCAAGCGAGATGGCCTGATGCGGGCATCTTTCCACGCAGCGGCCGCAGCCGGCGCAGGAATCTCCGATCACCGCCTTTTCATGGATCAGGGCAATCTCTCCAAGGAAACACTGCTCCACACATGTGCCGCAGCCCTGGCAGGCGTCTTCGTTCACCCGGACCGACAGACCGGGAAGCCGCTGACAAGCGCCCTGCAGGGAGGGTCCCCGGTTTTTCATATGCGTGCGATACAGGCAGTTTGTGTCGTCGCAGTAGCAGATGAACATGAGATCATGGAATCTCGTCTGAAAAGCGACCGGATCAATCCACACATGGGCGACGTTGGCGATCAGACCCGCTTCGGCGGCGCGGTCCACGTGGCGGAACGCTTCCTCCTGGGTCGCCCTTCTTCCATGGCTGGGATGAATCCGGCGAATGGCGGGGCCCAGCGCCATGCACCCGATGTCCTGCGGCGGAGAAGAAACTTTATTGTGTCTTCGACAGATGCATTCGTCAAAAATGAACAGCTCGTCCACATTCGCCAGAAGTCTTTTGACGACGCGGCGGGGCATCGCAATGTTTTCGGGGCGCTGAACTTCAATATTAAGGGGAATGGAGCTCACTTCATTGTACGGCCGGATGAAAAAAGGATAAATCAGCCATTTCAAAAAGGGGAAATTGCTGAGCCGCTTCCCCGCCCGAATAAACGGCCAGGCGAGTCGAACGGCCAGTCTCACAAAATTTCGACCGGGACCGTATTGCAAGTTTGAAATGTCCCTTCTAGAGGCACATGATTTCTTCTTCGGTCAAATCCTCAACACGAACGGGATCAATTCCCTTGATCATGGCGGCCAGCTGCTTGTTGGAGACTTCGGGCCAAGTATGAACAATGCGCCATTTGTTGTCTTTTGCCCAGTTGAAAAATTTCCAGGCAAGGCACGTCTTGCAGTGCACCTTCTTCTTCTTGAGGTATGCGTCCCCGGCAAGCCCCTCAAGTTCCTTGTGCTTGGGGCACTTCACCTCGACGCAGTATGTCCCTGATTTGTATTCTCTGCTCATGGATGGTCCCTCTTTTCTCCGCTGCCGGACTGCGCCGGAAACGAGACAGTGAACAGGTCTTCGGCATTCCGCGGATTCCCTGTTTTGGTGCAAGACTATAGGGTGTCCGTTTTGAGTTGTCAAGCGATAGTTTGGCGGAAAGCCTCCAAGCGGCGGAAGCGGCCGGCACGGCGGGCTCTGCTCCACTGAATCCTTTGCCGCGCGCGACCCGCAAAGCCTTCCCTGAAGACGTCATGAATCCTTCATGACCAGCGCAAAAATCTGTTTTTTTGTTTTCTCGGTATAGGCGGAATAATCGAAAGCCTCCTGATCAATGAGGTGCTGGAAAATATTCCCCTGGATCAGGGAAACCATGGTGACCGACGTAAAGCGCACATCCTTCACCGTAAACACCCCCTTGGCCGCGCCTTCCTGAAGAATGGCCTCAATCTCATCGCGGTAGCTCTGAAAAAGTTTCGCCATCGCCTGACGGAGCCGTTTGTTGCGGTTAATCTGCGCCAGAAAATCGACCAGCACGCTGAAATACGCTTTTTCCTTATGCACCAGATCGAACGCTTCGTTGCAGAAAGCCAGGAGCTTCTCCCGCGGATCTTCCAGCGCCGAAAGCGCCTTGCCCAGATCGCTTTTGAGATTGGCGTTCATTCCCTTGAGCAGTTTGAACAGGAGATCTTCCTTGTTCTTGAAATAATAGTGAACCAGACCCGTGGAGAGGCCGGCTTCCCTCGCGATGTCCTTGATGGTGAAATCCGAATAGCCTTTTTCCCCGACCACTTTGTACGCCGCCCGGGTCAACTGAACCCGTCTCAAATGGATCAAATCATTTCTGTTTCGTTCTTTCATCATATTCCCGTCAGAAGCAATAAATTCTACTTTTTCAAAATCCCCGCATCCTGGATCCGCCCGACGCATGGCCGGAATTTTCCGGCGCATCGCGGGGCAGCGCCTCCTGGAGAGGCGCCCGTCTTTACGGAAAAGCGAGCATAGGAAAACTTCACTTTGATGTCAATGAAATATTGCCGGAGCATGAAGAGCCGTCGCGCCTTTTTGTTGACAGGCCACCGCTTTTTCCCCTATACTCGCTCCACATCAAAAGCACGATGCCTTTTGCGCATAAGGAGAAAAGAGAATATGATTCCTTTCCGGAAGCCGCTTCTCAAAACCCTGAAGGCCTCCACGGCCTGCTTCATGGTTCTTGTCCCTTCACGGGAAAACGTGGTCCTTGAAGGTCCGGGGAGCATTCGAAAGCTCCCCGATCTGATGAAAAAACAGAATATCCAAAAACCTCTCGTGATTACGGATCGCGTGCTGATGGAGAAACATCTGCCCGTCAGTCTTTTTGAGGCATTCAAAGCCGCCGGCATGCCCTACATGGTCTATGACGGCGTCCAGCCGAATCCCTCCATTGAAAACGTCGAGGAAGCCTACGGGCTGTACGTAAAAAGCAACTGCGACGCCGTAGTCGGTTTCGGCGGCGGCTCGTCCATGGACTGCGCAAAGGTGGTAGCCGGAAGAGCGGTCAGGCCTCACCTGACGGCCGAGCAACTGGGGGGATACTTCAAAATCATGCTGCCGTTCCCGAAGAAACTCCCCCGCATCATTGCCGTGCCGACCACCGCAGGCACAGGCGCGGAAACCACCAGCGCCGCGGTCATCACCGACAACAGCAGAGACACCAAGTACACGGTGAACGACTTTCTGATCCATCCGCACGTCATCGTGCTCGATCCGGAGCTTACCTTGGGCCTGCCGCCGTTCTTCACGGCCATCACCGCCATGGATGCTCTGTCGCATGCCGTCGAGGGCTACATCGGCGGCGCGCACTGCAAGTTCTCCGACGCCTATTCGGAGAAGGCGGTCCGGATGATTTTCAGCCATATCGACCGCGTGTATAAAAACGGCGGCGACCTGGAAGCGCGCGGCCAGATGATGCTTGCCTCCTATTACGCCGGCATCGTCCTCAACCGCGCATTGACAGGCTATGTCCACCCGTTCGCCCATAAGATCGGCGGCATGTATCATCTGCCTCACGGACGGGTCATCGGCGCGGTGATGCCGCCGGTTTTTGAATTTTACAATGAGACGGTCAGCCGCCGCCTCGGGCGCCTGGCCGATGTCATCGGAGCCTCAAAACCCGGCATGAGCCTGCATCAGAAAGCGGCCGCCTTCATTGCGTCCATTCGCGGCTTTAACCGCGCCTACGGCATCGGCGAGACCATTCCGGAGCTTCGGGAAGCGGACTTCCCGGAAATCGCGGAATCGGTGCACGGGGAGTGCGTCCCCTATCCGGTTCCCAGAATCATGGACGACGGGGACATTTTCAGAATCTTAAAAGCATTGAAGGGGTGAGCCGGCCGTTCAGAAAAGAATACGGCCGCGTCCGCTTTTTGAAGGAAACCGGACTCCGGCGCCATCCGGCCGGTGCGGAAGAATCAAACAAACGATCCCGGCGATATGCCCCGTCAATCCGCGCGGCGCTGGCGCTCCTGCCAGTACCGGAAAAACCGGCTCCAGAACAGACCTGTCCAGCGATGCAGCGGCCTGCCCCGCCGGCCGCCAAAGATCAGCCAGCCCAGTTTTCGATGGTACTTGACCAACCGGCTGAAACGGGCAAGCGACACTTCCGCTTTATGAATCGACCAGCATCGGGGCGCGCAGACGAAAGGCCACTTCCCCGAAACGACTTTGAGGATTTCCAGGGCGGCCAGGCTTGCCGCGAGCCACGCCACGGCGCAAAGCTGTGCCAGAGGACGCTCGCCCCGAAAATACTCCCGATACCAGTCCACCCGCCACCCGCCTGCCGTAACATAATGGTACTGGGCGCATTTGAATTCCTGCGTGCGCACGACATCCGTCAATCCCTCGTAGTCAAGATCGGGAATGCCGAGGCAATCTTCGAGCGTGCTCGATTCGGGCGTAAACACACTGACCCAGCCCATGGCGCCGGAAGACATGCACAGAACCGCGGTCTTGCCGTTTTTTCTCGCTGCGCGGAAAAGCAGGACGCTGTATGCCAGATCATCAACGGCGGGAATGACGATGTCCGCGCGGGACATCCATCCGTCCAGGGCCTCCGGCGGGGGAAGCGTCCGGAAAACGTCAACGGTGATTTCGGAATTGATGGATTTCAGAACCTCCGCAATCACCGGAACTTTGCTCCGGCCGATGGTGTCCGCGCCGCAGCAGGGTTGACGGTTCATGTCCGCAGGTTCGTAAGCATCCCGTCCTATCAGGACAAAGTGCTCGCACCCGGAGCGGGACAGAAGAACCGCCAGCGTTTCTCCAACGCCGCTGTCGCCGACGATGAGGATTCGTGCTTTTCTGATTCGCTCCTGCTGAGCCGTGGAGAGTATACCGTAATTTCTCCGGAAAAGATCCGTGTAGCCGAGAGCATCGTCCGTCTTCATATGCGATCCTGGCGGTTCTTTCTTTCGCGGCAGAAAATCGGCCACCACAGGTTTTGCAAGCACTCCAGTCCCGGACCGAGCCGCGTTTGAAAAACGCGCCAGAGGATCCTTCTCTGCCAAACAAGCAGCGTCTGGACATACGGGCCATTGACCCGCTGGATCCGGATGCGGTTTTTCGTGATCATCCAGTACCTCGGAGCGACGACGGGTTTCCACTGGCCGGTCAGGTGTTTGACGACCTCCAGGGCCGCGAGGGATGCGCAAATCCAGACGGAGGGGCAAATCTGAGGGGGACGACCGTCGTCCTCGATAAACGACCTGTAGGCCTCAATTCGCCAATCCGCCCGAAGAGGAAAATCGTAGGTGCCCAGCTTATACTTCCGGGTTTCAAACATCCGCTTCAGCGCTTCGTAGGTTTCGAGCCGGGGAACGCCTTCGATATCTTCAACCGATGGGCCGCGCGGGGAAATCAGGCAGACGTTCGCCCAGGTTCCGGAGGGCACTGCCAGCAGCGCCATCCGGCCAAGCTTCTGCGCATCCCGGAAGACCATGATGCTGAAGGCGAAATCATCGGCGGCCGGGAAAACAACGTCAGCCCCGGGAATCAGGGAAGCAATCCGGACATGGTCCAGAAGCCGGTCATGAATCTCGACGGCGGCACCGGGATTGATTTTTACGATCTGCTCTCCGATCACTTGCGCCTTGTTGCGGCCGAGCGTGTCGGCAAAACAGGCAATCTGCCGGTTCATGTTGGCCGGTTCGTAGCGGTCAAAATCCACGAGCACGAAACGGCCCACCCCCGAGCGGGCAAGGATGATCGCGACAGTGCCGCCGATTCCTCCGCATCCCACGATAAGAACGGAAGCCCGGCGGAGCCTCTCCTGCCGGGCTTCGGAAAAAATTCCGTAATTTCTGGCAAACAGATCTTCGTAGGACGGCAGGGTCATTCCATGAGGAGACTGTTCTTCCTTGGCCATGATTCCCCTGACGGATAAAATTCAAGCGTTGTGGAAAAAAGCTTCGCCGCGCGTTCTGCCGGGACACTCCGGACAAAAATGCCGCGCCGTTATTGACCGCGCGTGCCGGCCAGGAACTGATCTTCCGTGATTTCCATGATCTCGGACTGCGGCAGCGTCACTTTGTTCTTGGACACCTGATCTTTAAACTGGATGACGCCGCTGCCCCTGTTGTCGATGCTCTGCGTGTAATAGACATTCTTGGAAACCGGATCGACGACCTTGTAATAACTGGCGCACCCCAGAACGGCAAACAGCAACAACAACGAAACGACATACCCTGCGACTTTTTTCATTTACTCTTCTCCTTTTCCCCGCGGCAATTGCCTGTTGCTTATGGAAAATCCAATTTTTTCTGTAGGCGAAATCTAAAATGACCAAAAGTTTTTGTCAAGGCAAACTTGAGGCAAAAACGCATGAGTACGTGGCGGTTCCCGCCGGAAGCGCTCCTCCAAATCGATCCCGCATCGAATGCGTCTTTTGCATCGCGAATCAAAGTTTTTCATCATAACGTTCAACCCCATTGAACATTTGGTTCAGGAAAAAGCGGGAAATGAAGTTTCGGGAGCCTTCCTTTCCAGGACACCATCCAGTGATTTGTTTCTAATATCATATATTTGCAGAGATTCCTCGCCTGTTTTCCAATTCTGGCACAAAATTTTCATTAAGTATAAGGCAAATGAAACAAAAACCCTC
>Ga0116149_1003149_pt1 | contig 17303 bp, 10 predicted proteins | sample AD_UKC057_MetaG_FD_89787 | JGI IMG/M metagenome (GOLD analysis project Ga0116149, IMG submission 89787) | Active sludge microbial communities of municipal wastewater-treating anaerobic digesters from USA - AD_UKC057_MetaG | ecosystem: Engineered > Bioreactor > Anaerobic > Digestate | place: USA... | reverse complement strand
GTTCGTGTTCGCCTCGACGTGCGTCACGCTGACGGCCTGCCTGTTTGCGGGCACGGCGAGCCTGTTCTACTCGGTCCTCTTCCGGCGGGCGTACGTCGTGATCCTGCTGACGCTGGGCACGGGCCTGGTGCTCTACCTGCTGCTGCCTCTGGCGATTGCCTTGATGCTCTACAGCGCGGGGGCCGGCCCGGACTCTCCGGAGCTCTTCGCCTACGCCAACCCGCCGATGGCGATGTCGGCAACGACCTACAACCTGCTGTGGGGCGGGCACCGGTACGGTCGCGGCCTGTCGTTCACCTGGTGGGTGCACTGCCTGATCATGCTGGGTGCGTCGCTGGGACTGCTGGTCCCGTGCGTGGCACTGGTGCGCCGGGCGTGTCGGCGGGCCGGTACGGGCGAGGACCGCGCGCACGAACCGGCCCCGCAGGTTGCTCCGCTGGTGGTTCCGCCGGCGGGGGCCGCCAGGGACGGCGAGGCCCAGACGCCCGCCAGGCCCGCCCCGCCGGCGCCGCCCGGTGAAGCGGAACTCGCGCGCCTGGGCGTGCGCCGCGTGAGCAACTCGCCCGTCCTGTGGCGCGAACTGCACGGCAGGCTCGTCCAGGGCGGCTGGGGCACGCGGATCCTCCTGATCGTGTTCGTCGCCCTGCTGGGCCTGCTGTATGTTTCCATCGCCTGTGCCGAGTCGCGGGCCTTCAGTCACGCCGAGCTTCAGGTCGCGTTTATCGAGGGCTACGTCCTGATCGGCCTGGTGGCGGTGGGCGTCTTGGCCGCCACCGGCATCAGCAGCGAGAAGGAGTCACGGTCGCTGCCCATCCTGCTTTGCACCCCGCTGGAGAGTTGGCAGATCGTCTGGGCCAAGGCCGTCGGTGTGATCCGGCGCAGCATGATCGGCTGGAGCTTCCTGATGGTGCACGCCGCTCTGTTCGTGCTGGGCGGGGTGCTGCACCCCATTCTGCTGGTGTTCTTGTTCCTGATGATCGGGGGCTACACGTTCTTTCTGACGGGGACGGGGCTGTACTTCAGCGCGACGTTCAAGAAGACGACGACGGCGGTGATCTTCAACCTGCTGGTCGGAGTGACGATCTGGGGCGTGGTCCCATTGACATCCATGCTGATGGAGGTGGACCGCCTGCCCGAGGCGATCAACGTGACCAACCCCTTCATCGAGGCGGGCATCCTGACGGTCGGCTCGGGCGGGCCCAGCCATGAGGGGCGGTATCGCGGGTTTGAGAACTGTCGCTATGACTGGTCCATGTCGTATTGGAACGCGCCCAGGGTTCCCGCGGACGGGACCCTGGCGCGCGTGGTGGCCTGCGGGGGCGGCTACGCGGTGGTGTCGCTGGGCCTGCTGCTGGCGGCCGCCGGCAGACTTAGGCGAAACCTGTTCTGACGCGGAGGTTTCTGTCCGCTTTTTCGCCTTGCCTCTTGCCAATCGGTCGCCAATTCGGTGCAATGGGCCGGATATACTTCGCGATGGAACGTCAGGCCGGGGCCGTGCGGGCCCCGCGGGAGAGCGATAATGCGCTATGCGGTGATCATGGCCGGCGGAGCCGGCAAGCGTCTGTGGCCGTTGAGCCGGGCGCAGCGGCCCAAACAACTTCTGCCCCTGTTGGGCGGCAAGAGCCTGCTCAAGCTGGCGGTCGATCGCCTGGAGGGCCTCTTCGACCCCGAGCACATCTGCGTGATCACCAACGCCGAATACGCGGACCTGGTGGCCGCGGAACTGCCCGAGCTTCCGCGTGAGAACATTGTGGGCGAGCCCGAGAGGCGCGACACCGCCAACGCCATCGCCCTGGGCGTGGCCCTGATCGGCGCCCGCGACGACAAGGCCACGATGGCCGTCTTCACCGCCGACCACGTCATTCGCCCGGTCGACTGTTTCCAGAGCGCCGTTCGCAAGGCCCTGGAAGCGGCCGAGAAGCATCCCGACGCCCTGCTGACGCTCGGCGTGCGCCCGACCTGGCCTCACACCGGACTGGGCTACATCCACGCGGGCGAGAACCTCGCCGATGCCCTCTACGAGGTCGAGGGTTTCCAGGAGAAGCCCACCCATCAGACCGCCCGGCGATACGTCGAGAGCGGGCAGTACTACTGGAACAGCGGGATGTTCATCTGGACCCTGCCCGCCATCCGCGCCGCCCTGGAGGAGTTCCTGCCCAAGTCCATCCGCAAGCTTCGCCCGGTCACCGACGCGGCGCGAAAAGGCGGAGACGTCGGCAAGCTGTTGGCCGAGATCTATCCGCAACTCGAGAAGATCTCCGTCGACTACGCCGTGATGGAAAAAGCCCACCGCGTGCTCATGGTCGAACTGAGTTGCGAATGGCTGGATGTCGGCGCCTGGCCCGCCCTGGAGAGCGTGGCCGAGACCGACGGCAGCGGCAACGTCGTCATCGCCGACAACTCCATCGTCGTCGACAGCTACCGCAACGTCATCGTCAGCGAGGACGACCACCTCGTCGCCGTCATGGGCATGGACGGCTGCATCGTCGTCCACTCCAAGGACGCCACGCTGGTGTGCAACAAGAGCGACTCCCAGCGGCTCAAGGAGTTGGTGGACATGCTGGCCGAGAAGTACGGCAAGAAGTACGTGTGAGGGATGCTGGCATGGGGCGCTGGTTGGCCATCGACCACGGCACGGTGCGGATCGGGCTGGCGCTGGGTAACAGCCGGGACGGCATCGCCTCGCCCCTGGACGTGATCCATGCCACCCCCCCCGAACGGGCCTTCGAGCAGATCGCCGCGCTTATCTCCGAATATGACGTGACGGGCCTGGTCGTCGGCTGGCCCCTCAACATGGACGACACCGAGGGGCCCCAGGGCAAGCTCGCCCGGGAGGCGGCCGCCGAGTTGGAGCGCCGCACCGGCCTGGACGTGCGGCTGTGGGATGAGCGGCTCAGCAGCTTTTCCGCCGACCAGCAATTGGCCGGGCTGTACACCCGCAAGAAGAAGAAGGCCCGCCAGGACGCCGTTGCGGCCGCCGCCATCTTGCAGGACTTCTTCGCTTGCGGCGGGCCGGAGTCGGCGCCCCGGCCCGGCGACGTCACCGCGGGATGACCTTGCAGTCCTTGCCGGCACCCTCGCGACACCGGGACTTTGTCGCGGGCAAACCGCTGACCTGCCTGAAGACTGGGAGCAACGACATGTTTCGAGCGCGCCAAATGAGTCTTGTTGCCGCGGGGTTGGGGCTGTTCGCGTGTGCCGCAGCCGGCGTGCAGGCCTCCCCTGAAGAGCTGCAACACGCCCGCGAGTGGGTTCGGGACGTCCTGTTGAGCGACCAGGCCAAGCCTGTATTCTCGTTTGTCCTGGACGGGCGGGCGTCGAATGAGCTGCTCAAGACGTGGCGGCGATCGTCGAAGGTGTCGGCCGGCGAGGGGCAGACAACGACGGTGCTGGAGTACGTCCCGCCCGAAGGCGGTCTGCGGGTGCGGTGCGAGGCGGTCGTCTATGAGCGGTTCCCCGTGGTCGAATGGGTCGTCGAGTTCCGCAATGAAGGCCCGGGTGACACGCCCATCCTGGAGAACGTGCTGTCGATGGACCTGGCTTTGACGCGGGCGGAGGGCGCGGGGGAGTTCGTGCTGCATCACGCGGCTGGTTCGCAGGCAAACCGATCCGACTACGCCCCGCGACGGACGGACCTGCCGCCCAAGGGGGCCAAGCGGCTTGGCGGTTCGGGCGGGCGGCCCACGAACGCGGACTGGTCGTACTTCAACCTCGCCTGGGGCGATGGCGGGGCGATCGTCTCCGTCGGCTGGCCCGGGCAGTGGTTCGCCCAGTTCATGCGCGACGCGGGCCGGTCGCTGGCCCTGGCGGTGGGGCAGGAACGCGTGCGGACTCGCCTGCGACCGGGCGAGACGTTCCGCACGCCGCGGATGACCGTGCTGCTCTACCGGGGCGAGCGATACCGCTCGCAGAACCTGTGGCGGCGCTGGATGGCCGCCCACGCCATGCCCCGCCCGGGCGGCAAGCTCCCGCCGCCGCAGTTCGCGGCCTCCAGTTCGCGGGCCTACGAGGAGATGATCAAGGCCAATGAGGCCAACCAGATGATGCACATTGATCGCTACCTGGAGGAGCGGCTGGGCATCGACTACTGGTGGATGGACGCCGGCTGGTACGTCCAGCAGAGAGGGTGGCCGCAGGTGGGCACATGGGAGGTGGACACGAAGCGCTTCCCTCGCGGGCTGAAGCCCATCAGCGACCACGCCCACCGGCGCGGGGTGAAGATCATCGTGTGGTTCGAGCCCGAGCGGGTGGCCCCGGGGACGTGGCTTCACGAGAACCGCCCGCAGTGGCTGCTGCGAAGCGGGCCTCATGCGGGCGGAACCGACGGCCTGCGAAGCTGGTCCCGAAAGGACTCGGGCGAGCCGGCGGTCACGCACAACCCGACCGGGCGTGACCGGACGTACGCGGAGATCGTCTGGCCGCCGGGGAGGCTGTCGTTCCACCCCGGTGCCAAGGGCGAGTACAGCGCGGTCCGCTGGACGGCCCCGGGGGCCGGCACGTACGACGTGCGGGCCGAGTTCGCCGCCATCGACAAGAAGACGACCACCGACGTGCATGTGCTGGCCGGCGGGCGGCCCGTCCACGACGAGTGGATCGACCTGCACGGACAGGGACGGACCAGCGCTTACGCGGGCAAGCTTGAACTCAAGCAGGGCGAAACCGTGGATTTCGTGGTGGGCTTCGGAAACGGCAGCTACGTCTGCGACAGCACGGGGCTGGACGTGCGGATCACCTCCGCGGACGGCCGGGCGTACGATGCGGCGAAGGACTTCAATCCGGAGAAGAACCCGGCCGGGGCGTGGAGCTACGGGCACCTGAAACCCGGCCCGGCCCCCCACGCGGGGACGTTCCAACTGTACGAGAGGGCGCGGACCGCGGGCGGCGACGACATGCGCTTGCTGAACCTGGGCAACGACGAAGCCCGCTCGTGGCTGACCGAGCACGTCGCCGGCCTGCTGGACAGCCAAGGGATCGACCTGTACCGCCAGGATTTCAACATCGACCCGCTGGCGTTCTGGCGGGCGGCCGACGCCGAGGACCGGCAGGGCATGACGGAGAACCGATACGTGCAGGGCTACCTGGCGTACTGGGACGAGTTGCGGCGACGCCGGCCCACGATGTTGATCGACTCATGCGCCAGCGGCGGGCGGCGCAACGACCTGGAGACCATGCGCCGCTCCGTGCCGCTGTGGCGCAGCGACTACGCCTTCGAGCCCATCGGGCACCAGGGCATGACCTACGGGCTGTCGCTGTGGTTGCCGTACCACGGCACGGGCACGGTGGCCTGCGCCAACGCGGGCTACTACGGGGGCGGCAAGACGCCGGTCGAGCCGTACGCCTTCTGGAGCAACACCGCGCCGGGCTTCGGCAGCGGGATCGACATCCGCGTGCGGGAGATCGACTACGACGCCCTGCGGCGGCTGCTGGCGGCCTGGCGGCAGCTCACGCGGTTCTACTACGACGATTTCTATCCGCTCGTTCCCTACACGCAGGAGCAGCGCGACTGGATGGCCTGGCAGTTCAACTCGCCCGAGCGACGTGAGGCCGCCGTGCAGGCGTTCCGCCGCGCCGAGTGCGCCCAGGAGCAGACCCGCCTGAAGCTCCGCGACCTGGAGGCCGACGCAACCTACACGATTACGCTGCTGGACGGCGGCGAGGGCAAGCCGGTCGAGGGCGAAACGCGCTTGACCGGCCGGGAACTGATGGACGCCGGCCTGCCCATCACGCTGAAGACCAAGCCCGCCGCGGTCGTGGTGATCCTGAAGGCCCCAAGGCCATAGGGCTTCTTGCGGATCCTCCAGGCCGCAGGGAAGAGCATCACTCGCGTTTGCCGACGGGGGTGATCGACCCGTCGGACTCTTTGAGGAGATAGAATGCTCCCTCGACCGGCACGTCGATCTTGACCTTGTGATGCTCCGGTACGTCGACCTCGACGCCTTGCCTGGCGCCCATCGGCGCGTGGGCGTAGAGCAGCCACTCGCGGCGGGGCGGTTTGCCGATTACACGGGCCAACGTCCAGACGGGCATCTTCGCGTCGAGCTTCAGCTCGGGCGGGTCCAGGTTGGTCGTCAGGTGGAACCATCGGTCGACGTCTTTCCATTTCTCCGGAACGCCGGTCTGGAAGGGGTGCTTGCGGCCGCGGTTGGGCACGAGCGTGCCTAGGCGCCAGAAGCGAGCGAGGGTCGCGTCCGCGTGGACAAGCTCGACGGATGCGACGATCTGGTCGAAGTACTCCTCCCAGTTCTCCTTCTTGAACGCACTGCCGCGCCACTCGCGGGCGACCCGCGGCACGAGCGTCCAGATCACGTACTGCGTCCAGCCGCGGTACATCGCGGGCGTGCAGGGGTGGCCGTCCTCTTCGTACTGCTTTCGCTTGTTGTTGTCCTTGTCCGGCAGGTAGCCGTCCCAGAAGATCACCTCGTGCCAGAAGTCCGGGTTGGCCTTGAACGCCTCGTCCTTCATGAACACCAGGTTCATCATCTCGGCCTGCATGGACCAGACGTTGTAGGCCTTCTTCTGCGGCTCCCAGTGGTTGTCGTACGATTCGGGGATCCCCCCGTCCCAGGCGAACGGCTCCCAGGCGATGCGATCTTCGGTGTGGAGGCTGTACTTGACCCAGTCGCCCCAGCGGGCAAAGTGGTCGGGGCCGAACGCGTTGTACCCGGCAAAACGGACGTTCTTGCGCCAGGTCTCGTTGGCCAGGCCGGCCCGCATGCCCTTGAAGAGGGCGCCGTATCGCGCGATCCACCCATCGGAGAAGACCTTCCGCTTGAAGTTGTCGTCGCGCCCCTCGCCGTACTTGTCCATGTAGCGTTTGAGCTTCTCCGCCGCATGCCAGCGCATGTCGTGAGCCTCGTTGTTGCTCACGAACAGCACCAGCGGCGGATCGGGATAGAGCTCCTGCATCCGCCTGCACACGGGGTTGTCGGTCCACTTTCGCCCGAGCTTCTCCCATGGCTCCACAGGGCTGAAGGGGCTGACGGCCTTGATCTTGTTGCCCTTGAGGCTGACGCCCACGCCGGTCTGCTCAGCCGGGGCGTCTTTGTATTCCTCCCCGTAGAAGTCGGCCTCCCATTGCCCGCCGGTCAGCAGGACAAAGGGCAGCTTCCATCGGGCGAACTGCCTGACCGCCTCGGTGTGCTGGTCGGCGCCCTGGGCGCTGCGATTCCGGTTGTAGTCGATCCACGGCAACATGTGCCGGCCCTTGCGGATCTGCTCGACCTGCCACTCGGGCGGCATGGTCATGCGGTGCCAGTGGGCCACAAGCGGCAGCGGCCGGCCCAGCGGGCCTTCGTTCGGCGCCAGTGCGGCATCACGGATCGCGGCGACCGTTCGCTGCTCGATGCCGGCGTCTTGTTGAGCGGCGGCGCGGGGCGCCGGCAGAAACGCCAGGGCTGCCACGACAAGAGTGCGTACGCGGTAAGACTTCTTTGAAGGCATCATTCCCGCCGTCATCCTTCAAGACACTGGTCAAGGACTGATAACTGGTTACAGGCTACCGGCTACGGGTCGGTCCGGAAAGGTACAGCCGGCAGGTTGCCGGAATTGACTAGGTTATGTCTGGCCAGCGAGTTCCAGGCGAAGCGGACGAACTTGGGGGTCTTGATCCGCGGGCAGGAGACCTCGATCGTATCCTTGCCGACGATCTTCGCCTCGGCCTTGATATACACGAGCTTGCGGTTGGCCAGCGTGCCGTCGGACAGCTCGAACCAGTTGAGTGCCTTGCCGTCAGCGGCCTTCAGGCCGTCGCAGGCATACTTGAACTTCACGAGGACCTTGTCGCCCTCGATCTTGTGCGAGTCGTACATCGGCCCGAAGAGCGGGCGGTCCGGCTGGCCGTACGTCTTGACCAGCGCGATGTTGGCCAGGCGCCGGGCGACCAGGTGCTTGTTCGGCGGGTGTGGGTTGCTGTTGCCGGCGATGGGTAGTCCGGCGGCGGGGTCGGAGGGATCCTTGGCCTCGTAGTTGCGGATGGCCTTGGGGTTGTCGGAGTTGTCGTAGATGTCATTGCTGACGGCCAGGGCGGTGTTCGGAACGGTGTGCATGATCTTGACCTGGGCTTCGTAGACGCCGAGCATCCCGCTGGCGTAGGTGGTCTGGGCGATCTGAACGAAATAGAAGGGCAAATCGGGCCGCTTCCATAGCGTCCGCCACGAGGCGATCAGGGCGGCCAGATCGTCGGCGTACTTGTTGTTCCGCCCGTCGTCCTCGCCCTGGTACCAGATCGCTCCGCGGATAGTCAGCGGCACCACGGGGCGAAGCTGTGACTGATACATCATGCCCGGCTCGTGCGAGGTGCGGCCCTCGGCCTGCTGGCCGAAGGGGAACGCCTTCTCGATGCCCGGCAGAGGCGTCCACGCCTTGGCGGTCGAGCCGCCGACGGCGATGTTCAGCACGCCCACGGGGACCTTGAGCTCTTCGTGCAGGCTGCGGGCGAACACGTACGCCACCTCGCCGTATCCGGTGTGCGGGCCAAGCTTGTCACCGCGCTGCATGGTCTGCGGGGCGGCCTTCAGTGCGTTCGGGTCGGCGAGTGTCCACGTGCACTGGATGCCGTCGTCGTAGTCGTCGCGCACGGGGATGGCCTCGCGCCGCTCGTTCTCCGACCGCAAAAACACCCGCACGCCGGGCGTGGAGTCCTTGATGGTGACGCTCCGGCTCATGTTGGACTGTCCGCTGGCCAACCATACCTCGCCGAGCAGGATGTTCTTGAACTGGTTGCGGTTGGTCGGGCCCTGGACGGTGAGCGTGTGCTCCTTACCGTCGGCTTTCAGAGGCGGCAGGTCCACGCGCCACGCCCCGTCGGCGCCCGCCTGCGCCTTGGTGGACTTGCCCGCCAGTTCGACCGTCACCGGCTCGCCGGCGTCTGCCCAGCCCCACACGGCGATGGGGAGCTCCTGCTGAAGCACCATCCGGTCGCCGAACACCTTCGCGACACGCACCTTCGCCGAGCCGGCGGCCGCGAATGCCAGGCATAGTACTACCGCGCAGAGGGCTCGTCGCGTCACGCTGGTCTCCCTTCGTTCACTTGGGCGCCACGACCACCTCGAAGTCCCTCCCGCGGATCCGTCGCAACTCTTCGTGAAGGACGGGGATCCGCGGATCGGGTGCGACGGAGATGGCCCATTCGATTCCGTTGTCGGCCACGAACATGCCGTAGGTCTTCAGGCCCTTGAGGATCGCCTGGACCGGCGGCGAGAACTTGCTCACGTCGAAGTCCTGCCGTAACCGCAGCCGTTCACCCATACGGGGAAGGTCTTCGTCGGTCAGCCGGCTGGCGAAGTGCGTAGCCGGGGCCACGTACGCCCGGCGCGTCCGCCGCACCGTCACCCGCATGGCGTGCTCGACCATGCCGCGCTGGATCTCGTCGTAGCGGACCACCGCGGGGAAGATCGGCAGCCCGGCGGCGTCGGCCGACGTCCACCCGTCCGGGCGGAGCTTGTTGGTCTTGAGGTCGAACACCGACGCCTGCCCCGCCGCCCACCCGTCGGCCGTCCGGCCGAAGGTGAAGAACTCGTAGAGCATGCGGTTGACCGGATCGACGACGATGGCGTGGCGGTCGCCGCCGTACTTGGGCGGGCGGCGCTGCACGTCGGCCAGCGGCGGCGGCTTGTCGTGCCCGGGCCAGCCCTCGATGGGAACGTTGTCGGGCACGGGGAAGGGTCCGCGGTCGGACTCGCCGGGATACTCGAGCACGTTGACCGGCACGCGCGGCTGGTCGGGCGGCACGAGCACGAAGGCCATGTCGGGGTTGTATCGGAAGGGCTTGTCGGGCCCGATGGACGCAACGATGGCCCGGCTTCGCGGGTGAAGCGGCCAGGCGGAGACGTCCTGGTTGAACGGGTTGTCGGGGGGGAGTATCTCCAGGGCCGACAGGATCGCGTCGGCCTGGGGCGTGTTGAACAAGACAGGCGCAGTGATGGCGGGCATCTTGGTCGAACGGATGCGGGTCAGGCGGGGCGACTCGTCGGCTGCGTGGGCAACGACGCAGAGCAGGGCCAGCAGCAGAATGGGCGTTGTTTTCATGGGTGTCGGGTCCTTACTCGCCAAACGCACGGAGGGGGACGACGCTTGCCCACTAGCCCTGGATGCAACTCCGTGGCCAAGCCGATCCCCGTTCCCGAGGTTCGCCAGGATGCGGAGCGGGCTTCGTTGCCGGATCATTCAGTGCGTTGTGTTGCTCACCGGTTGGCGGTCCAGTTGGCGGGGGCGAAGTGATTGCCCAGCCGGTCCATGACATCCAGCAGATGCAGGAGCATGGAGTAGTGGGTGGCGTCGTACCAGACGATCGTGGCGTTGGCGGCGCGGGCCAGGGCCGATGCCGCAGAGGCGGGGACGATCTCGTCGTTGCGTGCACTGAGCATGAGCACGTTGGCCGAGCGGAGTCGGGCGGCGTAAGTGAGCGGATCGATAGGGGCGAGGAAGTCGTGTAGCTGCTGGTCGGACCAGCCCCTCTTGGCGACGGCGTCTCGGAAGGGACGGACCTCGCGTGCCGAGCCAGTGAGGACGGCGGCCAGGTCGCCGCCGGCCAGAAGGATGGCGACGCGAGGGAATCGCCCGTCGACGCCTGCGGTAAGGGCGGCCGCGAAGCCGCCCATGGAGATGCCGCAGATGCCGATGCGTGCGGGGTCCACGTCGGGGCGGACGGCCAGCCAGGCGGCGGCGCGGCGGATGTCCTTCACGCCCTGGGTGATGGCGTCGACAAGCAGACCGGGCTTTTCGTTGACTTGGTCCATGAGCCACCGCTTGTCGGCGGGGCGCCGGGGCCCGTAATAGGGCATCTGAACGATCAGGGCATGGCAGCCGGAGGATGCGATGCGCCCGGCGGCCAGGCGGGCGACGCGCATCGAGCCGTCCATGATGTCCAGGACGAGAACAGCAGGCGCCCGGCCGGCGCCAGCGGGGCGGTAGTACTCGCAGTGGACGGTGTTGTTGGCGGGCGTCTGGGTGATGACGGGAGAGGGGAACTGGAGGTCAAAGACACGGAAACTGCCCGAGACGAGCCGCGGCTGCATCTGCCAGTCGAAGGCGACGCTCTGGGTCTGGAAACGATCGAGGCGGCCAGCCATCGCGGGCTGGGTGGTCGGCGCGATGGGGCGGTTAGCCGAGGCGGGGACCGTGCCGGACTCATCGCCTGCTGCGGCTGGGGTCGGGTCGGGCGCGGGGGTCGGCGCGGGCGCTGCCGGGCCCGGGATGGCCAGCAGGCTCTTCTGGGTGGGCAGATACAGGACGCCGTCCACCGCGACGGGCGCGATCGGGGGCGAGCCCTGACGCCCCCGCGACAGCACCTCGAGTTGACGCCCGGCCCGGAGGACCCACACCAGGCCCGACTCCGTGGAGGCGTAGACCTTGGAGTCGGCCACGAAGGCAGAGGCGGGCCAGGCCCGTCCGTTCATCGGATGGACCCACTGGCGCTGACCGGTGTCGGCATCGAAGCAGTGAAGGTTGCCGCTGTAGTCGGGGATGTAAAGGAGGCCGTCGGCCACCGCGGGCGTCGCCAGTGTGCGGCCGACCAGGGTGGATCGCCACAGGAGCTTGCCCGTGGCCGCGTCGATGCAGGAGAGGCAGCCGCGCCCCTCGCCGTGGATGGGGCTCTGGCCGATGGCGACGTAGAGCCGTCCATCCAGGACGATGGGCGTGGAGATGATCTCGCTGGGGCCCTCGGGGCTCTTGCGGTTATGGCGGGAGTATGGGATGGGTTTGCCGTCCCGCTCGCGGTAGTCGGCGGGATTGCAGTCGGCGGACCAGACCTTGCGGAGGGATTGGACCTTGTCCTGGCTGCCGGCGTCGGGCGGTGCGAAGGCGTACATCACGCCGTCGCCCCCGCCGAAGAAGACCAGCGTTTGCCCGGCGATGCGTGCGGCCACGGGGCTGGACCAGTGTCCGTGGAGCAGGCGGCTGGAGATGCCCTCGTTCTCGCGGGCGACGAGGCGGCCGGTGCGTTTGTCCAGCACGATCAGGGCGGGGGCCTGGGGCGCAGGGATCTTGTCGTGGCGGTCGTCGAGCCCGTTCGACGTGCAGGCGAACAGCAGGTCGCCGACCATGGCCAACGTGCTGCCGCAGACGTCGTGGGGCACCACGCCGAGTTCGCCGACGAGGTCGAACCGCCAGACGATGTCGCCGTCGGTGGGCTGGAGAGCCGCGCCGGGGACCTCGGCCAGGCCCATGTAGGCCAACTCGTCGCTGAAAGGTCCGGCGTTGCCGTCAGCCTGGCCGTTACGGTCCAGGCAGAGGACCTCGCCCCGCCCGCCGATGATGTACACCCGCTCGCCGTCGACTAGCGGGCTCGAGCAGACGCCGCATTTCCACTGGTTGTAGTGGTAGGGGGGCTTGATGCCGCCGAAGAACCGCGGCGTGATGAACTGCCAGATCATCCGTCCGGTCGCCTGCTCGATGCAGAGCAGGAGCCCGCCGCCGGTGGGCTTGTAGCCGTTGCGCCGCACGCCCAGGTCGTTCGCGCCGACGTAGATCCGGCCGCGGTCGATCGTCGGGACGGCATACTGGTGCGAGCCCAGGGACAACTCCCAGATGGGCTTGACGGCGGTCGGGTCCGCCGGCAGACGCCGGGCGGGGCTCACCGAGTTGGGTCCGTCCGAGCCGCCCCAGCGGATGACGGGCGGGCCCGCCGACGCAGACAGCGTGATGGCCGCCATCGTAAGAACGAAGATGCACGCCGCCAGGCGGCCCGGAAGAGTCTGTCGATGGATCATAGAATCAATTCTACGCCAGGCCGGCTACGGGCACAATCGCCATGCCGCTGTGACGCCGGCACCCGGCAAGGTCGCGCACCCATCACAACCGGTTCCCAAGCCCCACCGCGCGCGGTAGCATATCGGCTTAAACACCGGACGCATCCTCTTCTCGAACCCGATCTGGAGCAGGACTATGAATGCGGTCAGATTTTTGGCCAGGGTCGTCGCCGTACTGATCGTTGCCGTCGCGCCGCAGGCGATGGCGGGGCCAGAGCAGCAAACCAGACGGCCGGCTGGGCAGGCAGGGCAGATCGGGTGGGACGGGAGCCTTCCGGGACCGGCGCCGGGGGAGGCGGCCGTGCGGTGCGAAGGCGATCGCCTGGCGGCAGGAACCGCGGCGCTGACGCTGGAGTGGAAGGCGACGAACGGCTTGCGGCTGAGTTCCATCCGAACGCCGCGAACAGTGCAGCCCCTTGCGACAGCAGGGGAGTTGTTCGCGGTCGTCCTGGCTGACGGGCGTCGATACGCGGCGTCTCAACTTGTTGCGCAAGGCGCCCCACGACGGAGCGACCGTGCGGCTGACCCTCGCTGCCCGCGCCTGGCGGGGCGGTTGCCCGCCAAGCGAGTCGAACTGGACCTGCGTTCGGCAGACGGCTTGCTCCGCGTTGCGTGGCGGGCGGAGGTGATGGATCAGTCCAACTACGTCCGCCAGGAGATCGTTCTGACGCCGTCGGCCGACTGCGTCATCCGGGAAGTCGTCTGGCTGGAAGGGGTGATTCCGTCCGCCCGCGGCGCCGGCAGCGTGGACGGCACGCCGCTGGTCGCGGGGGAGTTGTTCTTCGGCTGTGAGGACCCGCATGCGCTGAACGAGGTCGAGACTTCGCGTGAGGCGGTTGGCCGATGGGCCCCGACCGACCTGAAGTACAAGCAGCGGAACGTCCGGATCTGGCCGATCGAGGGGAAACGGCTCCGTCCGGGCGAGAACGAGATCCTCTTCGTGTACGACCGCGGACCGCATCGGCTGGATGTGTGGCGCGTCGAGTTGCGACAGGGAGACAAGGTGGTCGCACACGATGAGCACCACGGATGGACGGGCAGTTCGCACGCCGACAACGTCTACCGCCTCACGCTGCCCGCCCTGGACAAGGACGTGAAATATGAACTGGCCGCCGAGTTGAGTACCGATCCGGAGTTTACGCTCCCCCCGGGGCAGCAACAGGTGGTCTCGCACGGAACCGTGTACGTGGCGGGCCCCGGCGGCCGGGTGGCCTGTCGCCTGCCCCGGTCGGCCACACTGGGCAAGGATCAGACGTTGACGGTGAGTCTGGTCATCGGGGCGGCTGCGCCCGCCCAGATGCGCCGCTCGTTCCTGTACTATCTGGAGCGAGAGCGGGCCCATCCGTATCGCCCGTTCTTGCATTACAACTCGTGGTACGACACTGCATGGAAACCCTTCGCCCTGAACGAAGCCAATTGTCTGGAAGCGATCCGCGAGTGCGGCCAGAAGCTTGTTCGCCGCCACGGCGTGGTGCTCGACGCGCTGGTCTTCGACGATGGGTGGGACGATCCAAAGACGCTGTGGCAGTTTCACAAGGGATTTCCGAAAGGCTTCGCACCGTTGGCTGAACTGTGCAAGGCGTATGACACGCGCCTGGGCGTGTGGCTCTCGCCGTTCGGCGGCTACGGCGAGCCGAAGAAGCAGCGGCAGGCCTTCGGGCGGGAGCAGGGCTACGAGACCAATGCCGCCGGTTTCTCGATGGCCGGCCCGAAGTACTACCAGGCGTTCAAGCGGTCGTGCGTGGAGATGATCCGGCGTTACGGCGTGAACCACTTCAAGTTCGACGGGATTGCCTCGGGGATGTCCGCCAGCGGGCCGGCAGCGGCTTCCTGCTGGATACCGAGGCGATGCGCCGCCTCATGCTGGAACTGCGGGGCGAGGACCCTACCTTGTACGTCAACCTCACGACCGGCTCCTGGCCGTCTCCGTGGTGGCTTCGCTACGCCGACTCGATCTGGCGCCAGGGCGGCGATATGGGTCGCAGCGGCAAGGGCTCCCGACAGCAGCAGTGGCTGACCTATCGCGATCAGGAGGTCTATCGCAACATCGTGCGGCGCAGCCCGCTGTATCCCCTCAACGCTCTGATGACTCAGGGCGTGGCCTATTCGCGACAGGGGATGGCCGGCGACCCCACCTTCACCTCCGCAGGATTCCGCGACGATGTGCGGGCGTTCTTCGGTGCGGGCACGAGCCTCCAGGAACTGTACATCCAGCCGGGCCGGCTGACGGACGCCGACTGGGCCGTCCTGGCGGAAGCGGCCAGGTGGGCCCGCACGAACGCCGACGTGCTCGTGGATACGCACTGGGTCGCGGGCGACCCGGGCAAGCTCGAACCGTACGGCTACGCTTCGTGGTCGCCGCGGAAGGGCATCCTCATGATCCGCAACCCGGACGACTGCCCGCGCGAATTCACGCTCGACCTGGAAGCAGCCCTCGAACTGCCCGCCGGCGCGACACGGCGCTTCGACCTGAAGAGCCCCTGGGTCGAGGACAAGGACAAGCCCACGACGCCTGCCGAGGCCGGCACGCCGCTGAGAATCATGCTCCACCCGTTTGAGGTGAGGGTACTGGAAGCCCTGCCTCGGCCATAAGCAACGCAGACCTTCGGTCCTGTGTCACTTCACTCGGACTCGAGCGTAGCTGATCGTGTTGTTCGATCCCACCCGGGGGCCCAGCAGATCCAACAGGTTCGAAGGTTGGCAGCCGGCCCGGGGTGTCGCGGTGAAGCAGTCGCTCATCGGGTACTTCAGCGGTACGCGAACGGCCGGGCCGGGCGGACCGTCGCCAGTCAACTCGATCAGTCGATTCTCCGAAACGCTCTTGCCGGCCGGGTCGTGCCCGCGGACGTAGAAGAAGGCCAGCAGCCTTCCGTCCGGCAGGACGTGAAAACGTCCGCGCTCGGGGATCTCGGCCGGGCCGCCTTCCTCCGCCCGCAACAGCTCGCGGCGCGTCACAACCTTGCCCTCGCGCAGCCGCGCATAGCACAACGCATATGCCTGTTTCTGGTCGGGGAAGAAGTCCTTCCGCAGCCGCGTGTCGATCGCACGCTCGGTCCACAAGAGGTGGACGACACCGTCGGCCGACACGTGCAGGTCGCCGGGCGTGATCCACCCGCAAGTCTTGTCGCGGCTGGCGACCTCCACCCACGGCTCGAACTTGCCCGTACGGATGTCGCGCGACCACGTATAGAACAGGCGGCGGAACTCGTAGTCCCACTGCCGCCCCGTGAGCTTCTGCTTGTGCGCCCGCCACTTCTCGTAGGGTTCGACGATGTCGCTGACCCCGCAGAAGTGGACCTCGCGACCTCGGACGGCGACGTTCGGGTAGCATAGACGGATGGGCTGGGGCTTGTCGTACTCCGCCCCCCAGGGCCAGACCAGCCTGCCGGCGCTTGCCCATCGACCGTCGCCGTCGCGCCAGGCCCACTCGGCGTGCGTATAGCCGATGTTCTGAAAGAGAACCAACCCGCCGCCGCTGCTGTCGGCGGCGAAGCTGCGGTAGGAGTGTTCGCTAAAGGGCGGCTGGCCTTGCCATTGGGGCAAGGGCTTCTGAGGCGGCTTGTCGATCGCGCGTGCCGACCACTGGAGAATCTCCGGCCGTGCCGGTCCGGCGTGGACGGTGCGGTCGATCACCAGGGTGGGGTTGGCCGACAGCAGCAGCATGTCGGGCGCCAACGTGGCCAGCGGGCAGGGCTCTCGCGTCCGCCCGACAGGGTCGGCTTGCTGGAGCGTCCAGCCGTTCGGGTCGCGCTTGTGAATCGTCCAGCGGCAGTTATTGAGGGGCTTAGCGTCTGCGATCGTATCGAGGCCGCTCGCGAAGATGTCGTCGCCAATGCGGACAAGACAAGTCGATCCGCTGCACCACATCGGCCCGGCGCCGTTGTTGGCCGGCGTGTAACGGTAGACGTCTTCTTCCACTTCAACCGCGACGCGCAACTCGGATCTCGCTGATGCGCCCGGGGATCGCGGAGCCTGGGCGAAAACAGCGGAAGACAGAGCGGCCAGCACGGTTGCCATAGGTGCGAAGTACCTGAGAGGGATCATGCCAGTTCAAACGCGGGCAGGCGGGGGCGATTGTGTCGGCCCGAGGGGGGCGCAAGGAGGCAAAATTCTACGCTTTCATCTAGGCGCGAGGCTGGACGGGCGGTATCCTCCACTGACCGTTTCCCGCGGGCAAGGCGGCCTTGCGGCACTTCCGTTGGCAACGAATGATCCACTGGAAAGAACAACTCCACCAGACGCTTTGGGCTGTTGACCGCCTCGGCGGAGAGACGGAGCGGTTGCTGATCCTCCCACCGGCCGACGAGGACGACGTGCGGACGATGGAGTCGGAACTCGGACACGCCCTGCCGCCGGCGATGCGCCGGGTGATGACGGGCTTCTCTTCGCGGGTGCATCTGGGGTGGACATTGCCCGAGGGCTTCGTCCTGCCAGAGCCTCTGCGAGGGCTTTTCGGCGGACAACTGACCTGGGACCTGATGGGCCTGGGCGAGTTGTTGAGCGATGCGGACGAGTGGGCCCACTCCTTGTTTGACGACCCGCCGCCCCGCGAAC
>Ga0116149_1003147_pt1 | contig 17338 bp, 15 predicted proteins | sample AD_UKC057_MetaG_FD_89787 | JGI IMG/M metagenome (GOLD analysis project Ga0116149, IMG submission 89787) | Active sludge microbial communities of municipal wastewater-treating anaerobic digesters from USA - AD_UKC057_MetaG | ecosystem: Engineered > Bioreactor > Anaerobic > Digestate | place: USA... | reverse complement strand
TGATATATCTGCCACAGGGAGAGAAGCACAAAAAAATTTCCTCACATATTCCCTTAGGATCCTCCGGGAAAATTTTATGATGACCCTGGGCCAGCAAAAAAACAATCTTGTTTTTCTTGCCGGTGAGGAAGCCTCCTTCTCAGGAAATTTCCATCCGTTTGTCAACGATAAGAATATATTTCTCCTGACGGATGAATTCAATCTTGCCTTTTCCCACGTCGAAGCAAACGGCAACCCGAAGATCATTTTCCTCGATCTTGCGCTGAAAGTTACCCGGTTCATTACCAGAACCGCAAAAGCATAATTGATAATGATCCATTTATTCATTACTTTTGCAGTTTGATTTCAGCAGAGGCGGAATTCTATGACAGATAATGATGATTTGCAGGGTCAGACGGGTGAAGATATCCATCTGCCTGATATAAAATATAAGCCCGGGTGTAATAAACTGGATTCTTTTAACTGGCTCAATCACCTTCCCGAATGTATCAGCGAAAATGATATTATTGAAGTCAGATTCAAGAATACACGGAAAGGTTTTTACAGAAATGTGAACAACCTGCGTCTTGAAATCGGCGATATTGTTGCGGTTGAAGCTTCACCTGGACATGATATCGGAAGAGTTTCAATGACAGGCCCTCTTATTTATGAGCAGATGAAGGAACTTAAGGTTCTTCCCTGTTCCGATGACCTTAAAAAGGTATACCGCAAAGCCAAAGCCGTTGATATACAGAAGTGGGAAGAGGCAAAAAAGAATGAAAACCCTACAATGCTCCGCTCGAGGCAGATCACAGAAGAGCTGAAGCTGAACATGAAAATCGGGGATGTGGAATACCAGGGTGATAAAACAAAGGCAATATTCTATTATATTGCTGATGAAAGGGTCGATTTCAGACAGCTTATAAAAGTACTGGCCGAAGAATTCAGGGTAAGGATCGAAATGCGCCAGATAGGCGCTCGTCAGGAAGCCGGAAGAATAGGAGGGATAGGCTCATGCGGAAGAGAATTATGCTGCGCAACATATATTACGAATTTTATTTCGGTAACAACAACACATGCAAAATTTCAGGAATTATCCCTGAATCCCCAGAAGCTTGCAGGTCAGTGCGGTAAGCTGAAATGCTGCCTTAATTTTGAATTTGATTGCTATGTGGATGCCCAGAGAGGTTTCCCGTCAAGGGATATTCAGCTTGAAGCAATGGAAGGAACAGCTTACTTCCTGAAGATGGAAGTTCATAAAGGAATCTACTGGTACACAACAGACCCTCATTCAACAGCTAACATTATCCCGGTACCTGTCGACAGAGTGAGAGAAATACAGGCAATGAATAAGAAGGGAATGAAGCCGGACCGGATCCTCGAACACGGGAATGACTGGGAATCAGCCGCTCCCTCTGAAGATCTTCTGCAAAACAACAGCCTTACAAGGTTCGATCCGGCTCAGCCGGCGAAAAAACAACGCCATAACTCCAATAAAAAGAAAAACAGGAGACCCTATGACAACAGGAATAAATAACAGCAGGAAACTTCTGGTCACTTTATTTATTCTGGCACTTGCAGCCTGCGGCAGGAACATCCTGTTCACCGATTCATCCTCAATACCTGAAAAAACATGGCAGATTTCAAATATCCCGGAATTCAGCTATGATGTGAGTGATACTGTAAGCAAAACCAACGTCTCATTCACAATCCGTACAGGCTCCGACTACCCGTTCCGTAACATATTTCTTTTCGTAACCGCATCATCTCCCGACGGCAAAAGCATTACAGATACCCTGGAATATGAGCTGGCGGACGAAAAGGGTAACTGGTATGGAAAAGGACCCGGTGATATACATGAACTGAACCTGCCATACCGATCGAATGTCTTCTTCCCCCTTAAAGGAACTTATGTTTTTAAAATCCAGCATGGAATGCGGACAGCTGACCTCAAAGGAGTTTATGATATCGGGGTAAGAATTGAAAAAATTAAAATCTGATCACCTGTTGTGGGAAAGAATAAACTTGCCAGATGGGCTGAACTGAATACTTTCAAAAATGTAATACAATCATTCCCCGGAATTCAGCAAGGCCGGGACCATCCCATAAAAGGAAAATGGAAACAGGAAATTTTCAAAAATAATAATCCCATAATACTTGAGCTTGGCTGCGGTAAAGGAGAATACACTACAGGATTATCGGAAAGATTTCCGGAGAAAAATTATATCGGAGTCGACATCAAGGGCGCCAGGATGTGGCGGGGGGCAAAAACAGCAAATGAAAAGGACATCCCGAATGCTGCTTTCCTGAGAACAAGAATCGAATTTATCGGATCATTTTTCACTGAGGATGAGGTTGACGAAATATGGCTCACTTTCCCCGACCCCCAGTCCGGAAGTAAGAATTCCAACAAAAAGCTTACCTGTCCCTGGTTTCTCAACCTTTACCGGAGCTTCCTGAAAGATAACGGAACTATCTGGCTGAAGACTGATAATGAAGAGCTGTATAATTATACAAGGTCGCTTGCTGAAAAAAATAATCTCCCCGTACTTATAGCAACTCCCGACCTGTACGGGGAAGATGACCTGCATGAAATCTTTCTTATCAAAACTCATTACGAAAAAAATTATCTGAGTGAAGGGCGGAAGATCCATCTGCTTGCTTTCACTCTGCCAAAAAACAGGATCATTGAAGATGAAATCTCAAAATACCTCGGGAGAAAATGATTTTTTCGATCTTGTTTATGAGATCACAAAGCTCATCCCCCACGGGAGAGTGACAACCTATGGCGCTATCGCCAGGTATCTGGGTTCCGGCAGGTCGGCAAGAACTGTCGGCTGGGCGCTTAATGCCTGCCATGCCCGGCCTGACTTCATACCGGCACACAGAGTTGTGAATCATCAGGGCCTTCTTACCGGAAAACATCATTTCGGTAATTCAACAACAATGGAACAACTTCTTGCAAATGAAGGAATTGTTGTTGAAAACGACAGGGTTGTTGATTTCAGGGAGAAATTCTGGGACCCTTCTGCAGAAATTGATCCGTTCGATTTAAAATAATCTTAATACATTTTATTCCTAAAATAAGCTAAAATTCAATAGTTTGAATTCTAATACACAATTTAACCTGCATATATTGATTGTATAAATTTACCCAACGTACAACTTCCCATTTATCACCATAAACAGGCAATTTATCTATGTTTGTTAAACCATGATTATAACTTATTCTAATTCCTATATCCTTAGTAATCATATAATTCACACCAATTAATCCTGATAATTCAAATTTATTGTATCTGTGAGACAAATCATCTGTATAAGGAGGGATAGGATTCACAATTTTTGCACTAATCATGTAAGAAAATTCGGGCCCAATGGATAAACAGAATTTATGTAAAACATAAACATCTGCCAGTAAAGGTAATTGCAGATCATTAAATTCCAATCTACTCTTAGAAATTGATGCTCCTTTTTGTATAAATCCAGGCTCTACAGAAAATCCAAAGATACCTCTGCTTCTATACGAAATGCTGCAATTAATATTAAAAGAATTCCTGTGACCATACGGCTGTTTAACTAAGCTAGACAACTCAGGTATTACATGAATATTTACATTATCATAACCAGCAGATAAACCTATATTCAGATTTTGTGCATAAATATCATCAAAGTACAAACAAAATAAAATTACAAGTACTGAAGTAGTTGTTTTTTTCATTACTTTCTTTTTAAGATAAGGTCAACTCAAATAGCTATTTTTTGGTGCCGTTGATTGACACAAATATATTAAATGGATATCTAATAACCTAATTTTACCTCCCCCCCATAACTGTCGACATAAGACTTAATGCTCAATAAATCAGATTAATATATCTTGATTAGAGAAAATTCCACAAACCTCCTGGTTTAGTGATGTCATTATGCAAACCTATTTTACTCATCAGGCAAAAGAAAATGACTTTTTGCAACGTTTGAAGAAGATATCAGCAGTATCACGCATTGGAATCGGTTTTGTTTTGTAGCCATGAAAATTCTAAAGTTAGCCTTAATATCCTTCTTCATGATAATAGTTGCAGATCCGGCAGATCGGCACGAACTGTAGGCTGGGCGCTGAATGCCTGTCATACCCGTCCTGATTTCATCCCGGCACACAGGGTTGTGAATCATCAGGGCCTCCTCACAGGTAAACATCACTTCGGAAATTCAACAACAATGGAACAGCTTCTCGCAAATGAGGGTATTGTTGTCGAAAACAACAGGGTTGTTGATTTCAGGGAGAAATTCTGGGACCCTTCTGCAGAAATTGATCCGTTCGATTTAAAATAATCTTAATACATTTTATTCCGAAATCAAGCTAAAATTCACCACTTCCTGATGGAATTTCAGAGATTCCCTTCTTTCATATTGGTTTTCTAGTAATTTAATCCAAAAGCCCACAGTGGTATTACATTAAGATAACCAAATTCAATATCATCTTTTATTACAAATGATTTACCATCTTTCTCAATTTGGGATTGCTGCTTGTTTTTTCCAATAACTTCAAAAGTATAATTACCAATTACAAAATCGGCTTTTTCGGATGAGATTACTTCATTTTTTAGTCTCATCTGATTGAAGAAGAAAGTTTCCCGAATATTTCCAATATTTGATTTATCGCCAACTAAGTTATAAATTATATTTGTATTGTCCAGATATACTTTATCAACCTTCCCTAATCCCCGGATACCGCTTGTTTCATTGCGTAACTGGCCAATAAGTCCGGCCCTTTCCATATATGAAAAATAATCATCTAAGGAGTTCCGGCTTACACCAATTATTTCTGATATTTTGGAGAAATTTGGCTTAAAAGGAACACTTTCTGCGATAATGGAAAGTAATCGTTTCAATTTACGACTTGTTCCGACATTCAGGTTGGCATAATGCGGAATATCTGTTTCCAATACAAATCCAAAATGCACAACAAATTCAACAATATTTTCAATATTTGTTCATTTCAATATGCATTTCATAGTTTTGAAGTCTTTGATTTTTTCAGTGATTATATACGGAAGTATAATTTTACGATTTTGTGATTTAAAAAATCCAGGATGAGAGAAGTATTAAATCCAGGGAGAAAATGCAATTTTCAATTCTCTGCTGCGACATAGAGCAAAAATGCCATTTCCGTGCGGGAGAAATTGTCATTGGTATATTGATAACGGTATCGGAAGTAAGATTGAATTTTATTGTAACGGATTTAAAGCCAAGCAGACGGGCGGTTATTTGCTTATTTCCCCTGGCTGATGTAAATGAATAATTGCCAAAATTATCAGAGAAGGTCTGTTTTCCGTCGGGTTTAAGGTATAGCGCAGCGCCGGAAACCTGTTTGCCACCTTTTTCTTCAAGAATATGTCTGGTGATCTTAATTGTCTGGCCGGAGAGGACTGAAAAGTTACAGATGAATATTGCAGTTAAAAGAAATGTTCTTTTCATTAAAAATCAATTTTGATGGTGATAATCGATTCCGAACAGAGCAACCTATCAGTGCCAGGAGCATCGGATTGCCTAAAATTAATAATAAAAGGTGAATCTTATAGTTCGGCCTGATGCTTCTTGTTTCTCCGTTAATGATTGTTATAATGTTCTGTTAGTGTGACAGCAATTCGGTATCCCGATAAGGAGTGATTGTATTGGAACCAGATCCTCTTTCGTGATTAAAATATCTTGCAAGATAAGCAGTCAGATATTTGAAAAAATCACTTGGATTCTTGATACTTGATTTCTATTCAATTTTACAAAAAAGGATTAACAAGCTAATGCTTTACCACAAATTTTAAATTAGATATTTCCTTCCCATTTGTAATCTTCACGAAATAGGTCCCGTCCTTCAAATTACTGACAGGTAGAGTAAAACTATCTCCTGATTTTGTTGTCTGGAGGTGTAATGACCCGTAATAATCCACAATCTGAATGTCATAGGTTGTATTTGAGTTAACAGAGCTTATCATCATGGTCTTGACGTCATTTTCTTCGCATGCCGCCACTCTGTTTATAGTTACATTATCGGAGGCAGGATTTGGAGATATTGAAAAGTAATAACAATCTTCGATATAAATACTTGTCTCAGCATAGTTTGTTCCACAGGCATTTTGAATATTAGCCAATACCCGATAGCCGGCATGAGGGTAATAAAATGTTATTGCTGCATAATTAGTATAATAAGGATATATATAGCCACTGGATGGAATAATTGACCATGTAAGTGTACCCTGGGATAGCGGATCCATTAATGGGCTGACAGAAAACGAATATTCAGTATTTGTACATCCTTCATAGGGATAGTAGCCGGGGCCTATAACATCATCAAGAGTTTGTTTACCAACCCAAAGGTAGTTATAATCAGTTGTTGCAACCTCCCCGCCGGGAGTTGTTATCTGAAGCCTTAACCATGCTTTCCCTGATCCGGATAAAGCTTCTACTCTATAATTGGTGGTACTGGCGCCGCTTACATAATCAAGCAGGTTGTTATCTTTTGTCCAGGTATATGTTGACCCCGGGATTGATATATTTGAAGAAAAAGTACGTTCTGAACTCTCGCAAAATGTTGTGAAAGTACCATTTATTTTTGGCCAGAGCTTATAGTACTTTATTTCTGAATTGTTATAAAAGGGGCATTGAGCCAATTTATGTTTTACTAAAGGTCCATAGGCCCATTTTGAGATTACAGAATCCTGATCTTCTGTTGTTACTGCAGAATGATCTCTAGGGAAATATGATACTCTTAAATGATTTGTAACCGTCTGAGTCTCGGTATAACTTTTATTAATGCCGGTATAGTACTTGGTGACATTATAGATCGGATTTCCGCCATAATCTATATCATTTATCCAGCGCAAGTCTGATTGTCCCATTCTTCCTTCAATATTATGCCAAGCATACCCATGGCAATTATAGTAATTAGTGGAATTAGCGATAATTCTACAGTTATAACCATAAGTCCACCACCAATTATAGTAGGCTATCTCTGAAGCATCAAAATCATCATAATTGTCTTCATCAAATCTTGACGCATCGACCGAAACATTAGTTGGGGTTGTAACATCAGCTTCAATATACTGACCATATGATAGGAAAATATTATTAGCTGACAGCGATAGTATAAATAGAACAACTAAATACTTTTTCATAATAATTTCTATTAACACATTTTTATATGGTTCTTAAGCACAGAAAAAATCATTATTTACATAAAAACATTGGATTCAAAGCTAAATCGTTTTTGATAGGTAATTCCTGGTCGTCGTTTCAATCTCTTTGATTAAACTGCTTCCAGTTAATTTTATGCTGTAAATAAACCAATCATAATTGGATTGATTTAATCGGTATTTGTCTAGAAATTCGTTAAATTGGTTAAGAAGCAATATCCTGGCCATTATTAGGTAAGTAGTCTGTATTTGAAAGTTTGAATACGTTGCATCATTCTTTTCTATTGTCTTATCCAGGCATTCGCTCAAAAGAACTCTTTGCTCTTCCTTGCTTAATGCACTTAATAAATCATTTTGGGCTAAAAGGATTTCCAGGTAGAAAATCCGAAACTTAAAATTCCCTTTATCAAGATCGGATTTCTTTGACATCACTTCACCGGGACTAATTTCAGAATATAGTTTCAGCAGTTCTTTTCCTGCATCGTTGCGCCCGAAAAGCTCAAGAAAACCATTAAATTCTCTTTTATTTTGCTCAAATCCTTCCTGCATATTATTAAAAGCAGTAAGAGTAAAAAATAGCGGGTAGTCAAGGCAAATTTTAACTAATTCTTCTGTAGTCAACTTATGAATCACATCTTCAGGGATTTGACAAATATTAACCATTTCCTGATGAGATTTAAGAGATTTCCATTTTTCACTACCAGGTTTATAAGGATAGTCCCATATCCTTATGGCATTTTGTGCTGATACGGTGTAGAAAAATGACACGAAAAGAAATAATAGAGATTTTTTCATAGTCCTTTCATTTTCAAAGTTTAATAACATGAAAAATTTATAACCATTAACTGTGAATTAAACTTTTGGTTTATTAAGATATAAATCAATACCATATTGCCAAGAAGGTATGAAACATCAAAATCTAATGACCAAACGGTAAAGCCAGGTTATGAAACCGCAATTTTTTCTCTATCCGATTCAATCCGGAAGCCGATAAGGGACATCCAATGGCATATTTAGAATATATAGGGAAATGGTAATATGATCCTGAGTTCTTTGCTTCGGCAAATCGCAAAAACGCCATTCCCGTCTTTAATATTTCCATTGAGATAAACCGGTTCTGAAAAAGGGTCTTCAATTACTTTTTCGTAAGTATAAAGGTTTTTTTCGAAAAGATAAAAACCCCTTGGAACAGATAACAGCTTAATCCTGAAGGATGTAAAAAAAACAAAAATAGAGTAGAAGTCATTAAATTTAATTGACAGAGACAAATTGCATCGGTTCCCCGGAATATTATTGCTATCGATAAAAAAAGCGCGCAAGGAGGACTGATATCTTGACCACTTTTGTTCACCTTCACATTTGCAATGGGACACTTTTGGCCCGTATATTATTGCGTTAAAACCCCGTACGTTATTATTTCTGACTAAAAAATCTACATAACCTAAAGCTGAATTAAGCATAAGCCCATAATCCATTCCAATACCTTCCACTAAAATCGCATAGTAAGAATCTTTCGTAACATCAAATGAAATATCTATAACTGCATATTTCACGCTGTCATGATTATCGAGCGGCCAGCTACAACCGGGGGGAGGTATCGCCGGTTCAGTCTCTTTGTGAATTGAATTTAATATAAGATCTCCCGGAGGTCCCGGTACTATTGTCTCCGCTGAAATATCTTGCAGTCCTTCCGCTCCGGCTTCCAGGATATACTTTTCACCGGAAGCGAATTGCAGGCTTACTGGCAGTTTAAAAGATTCAAGTCTTTTTAGGGTTGAATCATTTTGATAGCTGAATAATTCAGCCTCCGAAGAAGAAATCGAGAATGATAAATCTCTTAACGAATCGTTGACTTCCCCGGAATATTCCGACTGGAATGATTTTTCAAAAGAGATATAACGAAAGTAATCATAGAAGGAATAAGAATTTTGCGAATTCCGGTTTAAGGTATCGTCCGCATCAATAATTCCTACCGTGCAAAGTTGTTCCGGGAGATCCGGACGATAAAAGCTTTTATTACTTTCACAGGATAGAATAGTAATAATGGACAACAAAATATAGAAAAAAGAATATAACTTTCTTAAAGAAAGCCAAAACTCCGAAATAGGCAAGCCTGATGAAAAACTAAGGAAAGAAAGATTACATTTCATTTTGTTAATATTATGAAAATTAAATTGAATCAGGACAGTTGTTCAAACATTCAGGATACTTGTTTCAGTCAGGTCCCTTAACTTTCTCCAGCAATCATTAGAAAGTGGAACAGTATAACCTCCTTTCAACTGAGCATGGTGAGTTTTAACCAATAATTTTTCAAGGTAATCCAGGTTTATCATATAAGATTTATGACATCTCAGGAATTTATCATTCTGATATTTCCTTTCAATATAGGATATCTTGTGAAGAATCTTCACAGAACTCTCCTTAAGAGTTGAAAATACAATCGCATAATTTCCTTCAGCACAACACATTATAATATCATTATAGTCGAAAAAAATGAAACCGACTGAAGTCTTAAATACAATTGGTTTCAAAGAATTTTCAGATGAGACTTTCATAATATTCCTATCATATATTTATTGTTATTGTCAGTGAAGGCATTATGGGGAACAGAGATATGTTTTTGTAGAAATATCTTTTCTCTTCTTCATTCCAGATCTTTTTAAAATAAAAAGTGTTTTTCCTGTTATATACATTATAAATATCAGCATCTATAAACATTGAAAATCTGCGTTTATGGATGGTACGTCTGAATGAGAAGTCGAGACGGTGATAATCGAAGTACCTGATATTATTTTTTGTTTCGAAAAATTCCCCGTATGATGTCTCGTGCATATAAATCGTTGCCGGCGCCCCTGACTGGTATACAAAATTAAAACCCAGGCTTGTCTTCTCTTTATAATGGTACTTAAGGGAAATATTGAAATTATGAGGCCTGTCTGCAACAAAGGGTATCCGGATGAGCCCTTCCGGCGAAGGCCATTCCCTTTTTGACCTTGACCATGTATAACCGGCGCTCCCTGTTACCTTTCCTGTTCTTTTTATTACTCCCGCCTCTATGCCATAAGCCCGAAGACTGATCCTTTCTACCATATCCACGAATGAGGTGTCGAATATGAAGCTTGCCCCGGGTTTGAAGTCAAGCATTCCGGATGTTCTTTTAAGATATCCGTCCAGGCTCCAGGTAAGATCATTTTTTATATCTCCCCGGAATCCCGCGGAAAGAACATCGGATATCTCGGGCCCGATATCTTTATACAGAGGCAGCCAGAGCTGTGATCTCAATCCTGCATTGGAACCTTCTATGGCGTGATCATTCTGGCTCAGCCTGACATAGTTGATTTGGGGCGATACCGGACTTCCCTGACCGTAAGAAATCCTGAGTCTTGGTTCTGCCGTGAAAAATCCGGCATTCCTGATCAGAATTCCTGTTAATCTTAATCCGGCATCTATCTGCAATTTTTTTCCTGCCCTGTATGTAGAAGAAATGAACATTGATGTCTCATTTACCAAATCGTTACCACCAAAACTGTTACGGGTCAGGGTATCATTTCTGTTTATCAAAGCGTAGTTGTTGGAGACAAACGAACGAAACCTGTCGGATATTCCAAGTGATACTGATATTCTGTCAAGGTTCCGGCTCACGGTCGCGGAGACTCCGATATTGTTTATTGCAGGGTAAAATGAGTAGAGTGTGCCTGAGGAACTTATTTTCTCTCCTGTGGAATTAACTGAAGATTCCGATTCTGTATAAATCTTTCGCCCGATTGCCAGCCTGTTATAATTAAGATTTACAATCCATTTATATTGATTTCTTACAGCAGGCTCCCATTGAAGGGCATGTATCATGCTGTTCCAGCCTGTTTTTAAACCATCGGCGGTTTTCGAAAGAGTATCACCATATGTTCCGTGTGTTTTGCTTTCATCAGTTCCGTTATCATAATTCCCGAAAAAAAGATAGCTGATTCTTCCTGCTTTAACAGATTCATGCGAGAGTTTGACAAAAGAATCAAAAAATGAGTATTTATCAGGGGGAAGAAAGTCTCCGACATCATCCGGGATAAGTTTTTTAAGTAGTGGCGCATAAATGGAATAATTACTTCTTTTAATGCCCGCTGTGAGGTCGAGATTGATTTTTTTAAAGGGGACCTCAAGGATCACTCCTGAGGATATAAGCCCCAGTCTCAGTTTAGCGGTCAGAGAATCAGTGTGTGGTTTACGGAAATCGAGATCGATCACTGAGGATGCACCTCCTCCGATACCTGAAGGAATATAATCCTTGTATAGTTCGGCGCTTTCAAGGAAGTCAAGGTCAAATGAAGAGACAATGCCCAGCAGGTGACCAGGGAGGAAGAAATAACATCCATTGGCGATTATCACGTTTTGTCCTGCCCCACCGCCTCTTACATAAAAATCAGAAGTCCCTTCTTTCCCAAAGGATACACCGGGAAGAATCTGTAACATTTTCAGAAGATCAGGTTCGCTAAATAGCCTGGGTGTTTCGCGGATTGCAGCAGGTGTGACAATAAAGTTGCCCAGGCTGGTTCTTTCTATGCTTTTTACTGAATCTCCTGTTACCCTAACTTCCATCAGCTCGACGGGAGAAATTGTCATTGGTATATTGATAACAGTATCGGAAGTAAGATTGAATTTTATTGTAACTGATTTAAAGCCAAGCAGACGGGCGGTTATTTGCTTATTTCCCCTGGCTGATGTAAATGAAAAATTGCCAAGGTCATCAGAGAAGGTCTGTTTTCCGTCGGGTTTAAGGTATAGAGCAGCGCCGGAAACCTTTTTACCACCTTTTTCTTCCGGAATATGTCCGGTGATCTTAATTGTCTGGCCGGAGAGGATTAAAAAGTTACAGATGAATATTGCGGTTAAAAGAAATGCTCTTTTCATTAAAAATCAATTTTGATGGTGATAATCGATTCAAAACAGAGCAACTCTCGCCCTTTCATTCCCATGACAACAGGCAAACATTTTATCGTTTAATGGGAATAGGGTCAAAATTGTTACCCTGTTTTTTAAAATATTTATTCATTTTATCGTTATTTAGATCCATTCTAATTTGAAAATAACAGATATTTAATTCAATGTCCTATAGTTAAGAAAATCATCCAAAAAGTTTGATTTTACTTCAAATATAGCTATATTATATACAGGAAGGCGGAAGATCCGGACTTAAAGAAAACCTCGTTCACCAAAGATCGGATCTCCGGAAATAAGATTTTTTTAAGCCATCTTTCTATTTTGTACTAAACGAAAAAAATCGTAATATTGCTCTCTATTTATAATTAATTTAAATAAAAATAAAAACATTTGTCATGTCAGATACTATAGCCATAAAAGAACGTGTAGTTAAAGCGCTTAACAGGGTAAGACCATATCTTCAGTCAGATGGCGGAGATATTGAATTAATTGATGTTAACGATGATCTGGAAGTAAAAGTTAAGCTTACAGGCGCATGCCACGGCTGCCCTTATGCAATGCAGACTCTGAAAGCCGGGGTTGAACAGGCAATTATGAAAGAGGTCCCGGAAATAAAAAGAGTAATTTCCGCCTGAAATAAACACTTGACCAATTTTAATTACCTTTGAAATACTATACTCAGCTTAAGTTAGTTTATAGTATTAAAAGTCATCTATTGCCTTCACTGAAAGCCGTATATAAATATCTGGCTATTCTTGGCCTGATTCTTCTTCCGGTAAATTGCTCGGTTGAAAAAAATACCGGTACTACAAGGTTTTATCATGGTCTGACCGCCAGATATAATATCTATTTCAACGGATATGAAAGCTTTAAGTCGGGAGTACTTAAGGTATCGAATGGTTATAAGGATGATTATGCCGGCTTGTTGAAGGTATTCGAGTTCAGTGATCCATCAACAGCTTCCCTCTGTAATTCAGATATGGAACAGGCCATTCTTAAAGCATCGAAGCTGATCTCACTTAAATCAATTACTGCAAGGCCCGAGATAAAAGATAAAAAGAGATCTGATCCTTCAGAAACCGATCTTCTAAACAGGAAGGAATACAATGAGTGGGTTGATGACAGTTACCTGCTCATCGGCATGGCTCGTTTTTACAAGCATGAATACAATGAAGCAACAGCAGTGCTGAACTATTCGATCACAGAGGCTAATGACCCGATGATCAAAAAAGAAGCCTCAATATGGCTCGCAAGGCTGTTCAATGAAACAGGGAAATATGCAGATTCCTACCGCATCCTGAATGAGACCGATATTGAAAGCGAATCGTCCGGGGCACTGAAGGGCATGTATTATACAACCCTGGCCGATCTGTTCATAAAACAAAAAAAATATTCGGAAGCAATTGATCCGCTCGGTAAAGCACTTGAATTTATCAAAGGCAAAAGGAACCGCTACAGGCTGACATATCTGCTGGCCCAGCTTAATGAGATCGAAGGTAATTCCGGTACGGCCACATCACTCTACCAGAAGGTAATAAAAATGAATCCGCCTTACGATGTTGAATTCAATGCACGAATAAATATTGCCGGAGTTTTCGATGTAAACTCCGGAAATCCTGCAGAGATCCGCAAAGAGCTCGAAAAAATGCTTAAGGATTCTAAGAACACCGATTTTCAGGATCAGATCTATTATTCACTTGCCAATTTATCGATGAAGGCCGGGAATGAAAACGAAGCGCTGGAATATTTCAGGAAATCAGTATCTTCTTCTTCTTCAAATCAGAACCAGAAAGGCAGGTCTTATCTGGCCCTGGCTGATTACTATTACAGGAAGCCCGATTTCATGAATGCAGGTAAATACTATGACAGTACAGTGTATTTCCTCGACCAGAAGCATCCTGATTATCAGGCGCTGAAGACCAAATCACAGAATCTGAATGCTGTTGTCACACAGCTTGTAATAATACAGAGGGAGGACAGTCTCCAGAAGGTAGCCGCAATGCCGGAATCCGAAAGAAATGCACTCATAACGAAAATTATAAATGATGTAACAAAAGCCGAAGCAGAGGGAACATCATCAGACTATACCGACAGGTTCAATATGGGTCAGTATTATGAAAATGAAAGGCGCTTCCAGGGGAATATTGAGCAGGAAGGGAAATGGTACTTCTATAACCAGTCTGCACTTACCTTCGGAAGGACTGAATTCAGGCGCCGTTATGGAGACCGTAAGCTTGAAGATAACTGGAGAAGGGCAAATAAGGCAACGGTAGCCTCCTCCCAGGGCGGAGGCGGTACAGAAGAGAACGGGCAAAAGGCCGGGGCTGATACATCAAAGGCTCTCCTCGATAACAAGAAGCCTGAATTCTATCTTAAAAACCTTCCGCTGACAGATTCACTGCTGTCAGCATCAAACGAACGTATAGCCCTTGCATATCTCGAAGCAGGAAAAGCTTATGCGGAAAAGGCAGGCGACCAGGTCAGGGCAACAGAATCGCTTGAAAATCTCCTCAGACGGTTCCCTGCACATGAACTTGTCCCGGAAGCCCTGTATACACTGTACAGAATAAACCAGCAGTCAAACAGCGCCATGGCGGAGACTTACAGACAGAGGCTGCTTGAGAGGTTCCCTTCTACAGAATATTCGAAGATATTATCCGACCCTGATTATTACGAAAAGAAACTTGCCGAGATAAAAATGTCGGAAGAGATCTATTCCCGGGCTTATAATGAATATACAAGTGAGAATTTCACCGGGGCGATATCTCTCATTGATGAGGCAATGAAAAAATATGACCAGAGTTCACTGGCACCGAAATTCATGCTTCTGAAAGCTTATTCCCTGGCAAGGATTGCGGACGAACGCACTTTTAAGGACGAACTGAATAAACTTATCAAACAATGGCCTGAGAGCGCCGAGAGTAAAAAAGCAGGCGAAATAATTGCATACCTCAATGAAAAAATGCCTGAGCTTAAAATCGAGGAAGAAACAGTCATTGCCAGAGAACTTTTTGCTGCAGATACAACTGGTACAAATGTGTTCGTACTTGTTATTGCCGACCCGGCTTTCAACATAAACCTTGCAACTTTTGATGTGATAAGCTATAACATAGATAATTACACAAATAAAAACTACCGGACGGAAGGATCTGTCACCGATAAGAAATATATTATGATAACTGTATCGGGATTCCTCAACCATTCACAGGCAATGGACTACTACAGGAACTTCCGCACGGAAAAGCTCATAAGGAACAGTTCAGGGTCGCAAATGTTTACCTTTGTAATTAACGATGCTAACCTGAAGATCCTGGGTGAGGACAAAAACCCGGAAAGGTATCTTCTGTTCTTCAAAGAAAACTTTCTTACGGAATAAGCTGACTGAATGAGAAAAATTAAAATCCTGTGGACAGACGATGAGGTGGAAGCTCTGAAACCTCATATCTTTTTCCTCCGTGACAAAGGTTACGAAATAGATACATGCTCAAACGGGAACGATACTATTGACCTTGTAAAACAAACGGCATATGATCTGATTTTTCTCGATGAAAACATGCCGGGCCTGAGCGGGATTGAAACACTCCGCCTCATAAGGGAGGTCCGGCCCGATATACCCGTTGTGATGATCACCAAGAGCGAAGAGGAAGATATAATGGAGGCTGCCATCGGATCGGCAATAGAATATTACCTTATCAAGCCTGTCAAACCGAACCAGATCCTCCTGGCAATAAAGAAGATACTTGATCAGAAGAGACTTGTCACCGAAAAAGCCACAACTGACTACCGCCTGGAATTCAGCCGGATCGGAAATATGATCTCCTCGGCTTCAACACCGGCAGACTGGGCCGAACTCTATCGCAAAATAGTCTTCTGGGAAAACGAACTTGAAAAATCGACAGATCCGGGATTAACCGAAATCCTTAAAATGCAGGAAAATGAAGCCAACAATTCATTCTGCAGATTCGTAATTAAAAATTACCTTTCATGGTTCAGCCCGGGACAGAAAGGTGCACCACTTTTATCTCCGTCTCTTTTCACATCTAAGATCTTCCCGCATTTAACCAAAGATCAGCCTCTGTTTTTTATACTTATCGACAATATGAGATTTGACCAGTGGAAAGTTATTTCATCAGAGCTGTCAGGTATTTACAGGATCATTGAAGAAGATATCTACTACAGCATCCTCCCCACTGCCACACAATTCAGCAGAAATGCAATATTTTCCGGACTGATGCCGCTTCAGATTGCAAATATGATGCCCGGGTACTGGATCAATGACGACGAGGAAGAAGGGAAGAATGAATTTGAGGAAGAGCTGTTCAGGAACCAGCTGGCGCGGAAAAAACTGAATTTTAAGTGGTCATATCATAAGATCAGCAGCGGACAGGAAGGGAAGAAAGTAAATGATAAGATCAGGCAGATGCTTGATAATGATATAAATATCCTTGTATTCAATTTTGTTGATATTCTGTCCCATGCACGAACGGAAATCGGCCTGATCCGGGATCTTGCCAGTGATGAGCGGGCTTACCGAAGCCTGATAAGATCGTGGTTCGTTCATTCTTCCCTGTTCGAATTACTCAATGTCCTGGCATCTCATCCGGTAAAGATAATTTTCAGTACAGATCACGGTACAATAAGGGTCCAGAATCCTGTAAAGATAATCGGCGACAGGAAAACATCGGCAAACCTGCGCTACAAGATGGGCAGGAACCTGAACTACAATGCAGGCGAGGTATTCGAGGTCAGGGAACCATCCAGTGCCCAGTTGCCGAAATCCAACATTACAAGCAGATATATCTTTGCAGTAAATAAGGATTTCCTCGTTTACCAGAATAATTTTAATTATTATGCCGGTTACTACAGGGATACTTTCCAGCATGGCGGAATATCGATGCAGGAGATGCTGCTTCCTGTAGCGCTTCTGGAACCAGTGAATAAATGAAGATAGTCCTCAGAAATATAAGCCATTTACCTGAAGTTGTAAAACTGCTTTTAACACTTTCAAAAGGTAAACGGCTGCTCGCTTTTTATGGCCCGATGGGATCGGGGAAAACCACAATAATAAAGGCGATCTGCAGTGAGCTGGGCGCTGTGAGCCAGACGGGCAGCCCTACCTTCACCCTTGTAAATGAATACATTACAAAGGACGGGGAAATACTGTACCATATTGATTTTTACAGGATAAGGAAACAGGAAGAGGTATATGATTTCGGGATAGAGGAGTATTTTGCATCAGGGTC